>Ga0007796_10000433_pt1 | contig 13232 bp, 14 predicted proteins | sample CryBogmetaGMA0M_FD_60373 | JGI IMG/M metagenome (GOLD analysis project Ga0007796, IMG submission 60373) | Freshwater microbial communities from Crystal Bog, Wisconsin, USA - MA0M | ecosystem: Environmental > Aquatic > Freshwater > Lake | place: Crystal Bog, Wisconsin, USA | collected 2009-07-06 | reverse complement strand
GTAATACATACTCCCACCCGTAGTTTTTGACTTTTTCAAGCGATTCCCTACTTTTTTGCTCCCTTTCGTCATTTCTTGAAGTTTGAATGTGAACTAATTTAATTTTTGGCTTTATATTTTTAAGCTTATAGAATCCCGTGTTTTTGTATGTACCGATATTTTTTTCATCCATTGTATAATTATCGGTTTTATAAATATTATCTCCATCGTAAAATTCAAGTTTGATTTTAATTGGTTTGCCAACATATTCAAACTCATGTTTGTATTCTCTATCTTTTGCTATCTCAATGACAAACATTAAGTTATCAATTCTAGCATGTATTTTTCTATTATCTATATTATATGTAAAGAAATAGAACATATACTTATTAGGCTTACCCTCAATTGGTAAAATAGAATAATATTCGGAATTAGAAGCAACACCCAATCCGCTATTGGTTAAAAATGTTTGTTGAGGGTTCGTAATTATTAATAAGTCATCTTGATTTAAAAGCTTTACCTTTTTCATTAGATAATCTTCTAAAAAGTTTTGTGAGCCTATTTTTACGCAACTTCTATTAAACTCATCTACGTTTCTAATATCTTCAAAGTTTTCTAAAAAATAATCAATATCGAAGGTCATTCCATTGGTTTGTATACCTTTTTGGAAAGGAGTATCTAATGTTGCCAAATAACCTTTCTTACCATTTTTTATTGACTCAAAAGAATTTTCTATGGCTTGATAGTCTTTTTCATCCGTGATAACATCATAGGTATTGTAAAAGAATGATTTGTAACCCAATCCCTTTGCTAATTTTGTTGCGTTGAAAAGATTTGTGACAACAGTGAGGGCTTGATTGCTATTCTTCAATCCATTTATATTAATCTCTACGTCATAATCATTCCTATAATTATAAAACTTAGTGTAATATGAATGGTGAGTTAATGGGTTTTCGGAATCAAAAATGTAATAGTCAACCATTCTTTGAATCTCATCGTCAACGGGATAATGTGATACAAGCATAATTTTTCTACCTAATGGCTTTAAACTATTTATTGTATCTTTTGTTAATTGAACCCTACTTTTTAAATTAGGGAAAGTACCCAAAATGATAATTTCCTCTTTATTAACATGGGTCTTAGGTTGAATTATTTCAATTATTTTTTTAGAATCTTCATCTAAATCACCCACTAAATAATTAAAATTAGGCTCATTATTGTATCTATTTAAATATACATCTAAGTTATAAAGCAATTTAGGTAAGTCATCGTATTGCATTGATTCCTTAATTACTATCGGGTTTAGTTCTTTATTGTTTCTATCCCCTTTAGATGGGAAAAGGAAAAGGTCGGAAGCTCTTAAAAAATCGTCGGTATCGGCTCTCTCCCCCCAAACAATACAATTATCGGGTTTATTTGACATCAATGGCTCCCAATAACTTTTAAAATTGTCGGCTTGATTGCCTAAAAAATGAAATTTAACTTTATAATCTTTTAATACTTGTCCTAACTCAAAAGCATATTTTTGGTTTTTTCGTGGGGTAAATAGACCAATAATTACAATGTGCTTATAATCATGCTCTAGTCCTAATTTTTCTCTAGAAGCTCTTTTATCCCTTTGTAATTTATCAATAGGGTATTCAATTACACTAGTCGGTACTTTGAAGTCTTTATACTTTAAAGCGGTATAAGGGCTTACAAATACAAATTCATCGGGTATCCATAACTTCTTTTTTACATCAAAGCTACTATCGTGAGTAGTTTCAATAATATAATGTTCACCTCCAAATAATTTACGAGAATAAATTTGAGAAGCTATTTCCTCATTCATAAACATTTCGGGGAACTCTTCCATAGCTATTACGTCGGGTTTAAACTCCTTAATAATATCTAGTAGTTCATGTTTATTATCCCAAAGCGTAATAAAATTATCTTTACCAATAGATTCAATGATTCTATTCTTTTGTACTATATAATTCCAAGCAAGACAAGAGTATTCAACAACTTTTATTTCAAAATCGTTTTTTAAAAGTTCAACTTTATTTGCCGTCACTTGAGGTGCTCCACCCGTTGAAGTATGCGGGGTAATAACTAATAGTTTTTTCATATTAAATTTTCAAATATTAAAATTTGTCGTAGTATTTGTTCAACACTAGGATGACATTCAAATGTTTTCTTTTTTTCCAAACAACCAATTAACGGAGCTACTCCTTGAACGTTGCCCCATTGTTTAACTCCGTATTTCATATTTGAGGCACATTCCAATCCACAACCCCCACGCACATACTCGTACATCCAATTTTGTGAGCCATTTCTATATGGTATTCTAAACTCGGGTTTTATTGAAGACCCCAAGTGTATGATAGGTACATTAGTAGTTCCCGCTAAATGTAAAAGACCCGAATCCATGGTAATAAATCCAATAGCTTTATTCATTAAATGCCAACAATCGGAAATAGAAGTCTTATTCATTAAATTCAATCCTTTCTCAATAGCAAAGTTAAATACGGGTTTTTGAACATTAAAGAATCCCGTTTCACTAGAATCTTTACCAACGGAAATTACCGATATACCCATATCGTTTAATTGTTGAGTCAAGTTCATCCAATTGATAGCCGACCATGTACGACTTTCCCAAGTTTTAACGGGGTGTATTAAAATAAACTTTTCGGGCAAGTCATTAATATACAAATTTTGTGTGGGACGATAGTAACATTCCATTTCGTTACTACCAAGCATAAAACCTAGATTAATAGCATGAAATTGTCTAATATCAATTACATTGTGTTTATATTCAATACCTCTCTCATTCTTTTTGCCAATATTGTAGAATGAATTGTGCATCAAGTAGTTATTATTAAAATAACCAATATCTACCGAGCTTACTTTGTAACTCTTTTCAACATAAGGGTTATTCTTAAATAATTCGGGCATTTTTGATAGTATAGTTATTTTTTGCTCATAAGCTTCGTATAACTTTTTAATAGTTGGGGTAGAGCAAATTAAATCACCTAATCCATTACATTCTCCCAAATTAAGACAAATAGGTTTCATTTATTTTTTATTTAGACATTAAATAATCAAAAGTTTCGGGATTAGATTCTTTAATAAAATATCCTAAAGACTTTAAATACTCGACTCCTTGCATATTTAAATCTTCCAACCATATCATAGGTGAATGTTGTATCAATAATTCTTTCATACCCTCAAAAGCGGATAATTCGTGACCCTCAATGTCAATTTTTATAAAAGTAATTTTTTCATCAAAACGCAAATGGTCTAATGCTAGTACAATATTGTAGTTATTCCCTTGATTATCAAGCTTTACCACTCCGCTATTTGAAAAATGACCATCGTTATAATTTATTACCGAAGTTTGGCTACCTACTCCAACATTAAAGCATTTAACATCTTTGTAAGGTTTTGCATTATATTTTAAAAGTTCAAAATTTTCATGGTGTAATTCAAAAGCCCAAATTTTAACTTTAGGGAAGTAATATTTGAATTGTAACGTATGACTACCAATATTAGCTCCAATATCTAAGAATAACCCCTCTTTAGGGAATAGATGTTTCCAAAGATTAAATAATTCATATTCCCAAAAATCATTGTATTTAACAATATCATCCGAAATACACTCGGGTGCTTCAAAAATTAACATGGGGATACCCCTTACATTGACTATTCTAGTTTCCCTTTTCATTAAAATATTTTTATAAAAGTAATGAATTTTCAATATATAATGTATATTTACAATCAAATATTTTTTATGGAAATAAAAGTAAGCATGGGTGAATTATTTGATAAAATCACCATTTTAGACATTAAAAGAAATATGCTAAAAGATGAGAAAAAACTTGCTAATGTTCAAAAGGAATATGAATACTTAATTTCAAAACTAAATTGGTCTATTATAAGTTCGGTTAAATACGATGTATTTTATAATGAATTATATAATGTCAATAGGCAATTATGGGATATTGAGGACGGGAAAAGGCAATGTGAGAAAGACCAAAACTTTGGGGAGCACTTTATCCACTTAGCTAGAGAAGTTTATATAAAAAATGACCTTCGGGCAAAAATTAAGAAAAATATTAATATATTCTACAAATCCGAGTTCGTAGAAGAAAAATCATACGATAATATATAATAAATATCTAATACGTTTAGGTAGTTAAACATTTTTTTGTTTAATAAGACTCTTTTTGCTATATAATATAAAAAAATAGTATTTTTATACTAAATTTTAATTAATGGCAGAGGTAATTTTTACTCCCGATAAAAGTTTTATGGATAGACTTAGCGATGTTGAGGGTACATTGGTCAAAATGGACTCAAAACTAGAAAAAATTTTCGACGTTGTTGTCGGAAATGAAACTTTTGACCAACTAGGTCTAATAGGAAGATTAAAAAAACTAGAGAAAGAAAGCGAAAACAATAAAGCATTGAAAAATAAGCTTATGGGAGCTTTTATGATGGGTGGAGCCGTTTGGACTATTATATGGGAACTATTTAAAACTTATGTAAAACATTAATAATGCCTCCACAAGCTAATTTTACACCCGCTCAAGCCAAAGCTATTAGTAGTGCAAACACTGCAAACGCAATCGCCGATATTGTTAATGTCGGTACCACTATTGCAACAACCATAGCTAGTGTTAATGATGCTCGTAAAAGAGAAATGTTCCAACAAAATTTAGCGGTTTTATCTAACGACCAACAAATCACATTAGCTAAAGCTATCAATAACGCAAGTTCGGAATCCGAAAGACTTGCAATAATTAGTCAAGCTTTAACGAATCTTTCATCACAAAGAATAGCTAATCTTGAACAAGTAGTTGCCGACCAAGAAAAAAAGAAAAGGACGGAAACAATACTTTATGCTAGTGGAATCATTGTAGTATTGGGAGTTTTGATATATGTAATTGCAAAAAAATCATAAAAATGTCAAATCAAGTCATTGAAAGGGAAAACGACAAAAGAATAGATGAGCTAGAATTAGCCATGATAGAAAACCTTCCAATGATTGATTGTCCTTTGGTACATAGGTTTACGGAGGGTATGTATATTAGAGAAATCTTTATGCCAAAAGATTCTTTAATTACTAGCAAAATCCATAAAACAAATCACCCCTATACTATTTCAAAAGGTAAAGTGGCGGTTTCGGTAGATGGTGGAGAGTGGGAGGAGTTTGAAGCTCCTTATACTAGTATAACACATAGCGGAACTAGAAGAGTTCTTTATATTATTGAGGATTGTATATGGACTACATATCACCCTTTACCTAATATGAAGTTTGAATTTAATAGTTTACCTATTGAAGAAATTGAAAAAATAGTAGATGAAATTGAAAATGAAATAATAGAGCCCCATGACAATTATTTGACGGGTTCTAATATTAATTTAGAATATAAAAATAAAATTGATAACAAAAAAATTGGATAGTTATGGCATGGTTAATGACGGGTGCTGCGGTAGTTTCGGCGGGTACGGGGGTTGCTACCGCAATTGCGGGAACCGCTGATTCTCGTAAACGTAATTTTTATTTGGCTAATCTAGAAGCTTTAGACTACGACCAAAAGAAGAAATTAAATGATGACCTTATTAAAGCCACATCCTCCGATGCTCGTCAAAAAATTCTTGCCGATACCCTAGGAGGTATAAGCAATACTAGAGTACAATCTTTAGGTGCGGTAGCTTTAGAAAAAGAAAAAACAAACAAAATAGTAACCATCATTGGAGTAGTAGCGGGAGTTCTTTTATTAGGTTCTTTCGTTTATATTTTAAGTAGAAAAAAACAATAATATGGCAATAGAATTAAATCAAATATTGACCCCCGATAAAAAATCATTGTTAGTTGACGAAATTAATCAAGAATTAAATAGTATTAATCAAGCAATTAAAGTTGGTGGAGCAAAAGCGGGTAATATGACGGCTTTACAATCAAGTAAAACTTTATTACAAAATATTTTAAATGATTTATTTACTAAAAAGGGAGTTATTACACCCGATGAAACAAATAAAGCATTAGATACTATAAATGAATCAAAAAAAGCAAGGTTACAATCGGACTTCTATGGTAGCATAACCAAATCTACTTTATACTTAGTTGCTTTTGTTGGAGTTGCAATTGGAATCTATTTTTATACTAAAAAATCATCCTAATGGATACTAACTTAAAAAAAATCATTTTAATCTTCGGTGGTGGCTTGTTTTTAGCATGGGCTTTCAAAAAAATTATGCCAATTGACGTAAAAGTTAAAAAATCTTCTTCTAAAGATTCTAGTGCTTCGGCAAACGGAGAAGCTTCGGATGACAAAAAGAAAGAAGCTATGCGTATTTTATTGGCTTACAAAGAAGCAAAAAAAGCTGGCGAGTCAAGACAATTCCTTTCCGAAATGAACCAAGAGTTCGTAAAAGAGTATGGAATGAAAGTGCTAACCGATAAAGGAAGTGGTAAACTTTTTGTATCCGATAAAAGCGGAAATAAAATAGTATAAATGAATGGCGACTATAAATCCTACCATATCAACCGCTTTAGTGCCTTATTTAAGCGTCACTTGTCCCGTAGATTTTAATACGGGGACATCCCCCGTGACTTATAGTCAAATTATTAGTAGTTTAGGCTCATTTAATTATGAGGCTAATTTTTTTTATACCTATTCTCAAAGTTGTATTCAAGTAGGTCAAGTTTACAATTATAATGCTACCGACGTTGCGGGTAATCAAATTGTAAATAATTTACCATTTGTTATTGAACCTTATCAATATCAATGTGCTTCTTATTTTTATCCCGAACATTCACATGTCATTTTTGATGGTACAAGCCAATTGAATTTTAACATGTTACCTCAAACAAGTTTGGTTTTTAAAATGTATGCAACTACTTCTTATGTAAGTTCTCCTTTAGACGAAATGGGAGCAAGAGGGCAAAATGCTTTCAAAAATCTTGAGAATCAAGGTTTTGTAGCACAAGGATTTTTTGATGATTATTGTAGTTACTTAATAGATACACACTAAAATGGCATATAAAGAGGAACTCATACAATTTAATATAGTTAATAATACAACGGATTGTGTTATTAATGTCCCTTTGTTTTCACAATCGGCTCCTTCAATTAATGCTACTACAAAGTATCAATGGCAAATTATTACCGCGGATTTAACTTGCGGTTGTTGGTCTATTGTTATTAATTCACAAATTTATTATATCAATTTTGATGGTACTCTAATCGGTTTACAAAACGCATTTAATAATTTAGGTTTTGGCTTTGCTTGTACTACTACAATCGGAGCCGATACTTTTTTATATACTTTAGACAATACAAATGTTTATGGAGCTATTGAAACTTGTTATTGTTTGACAACTAGTACGACAACTACAACAACAACATTACCTATAACGACAACTACAACAACTACGACAACAACCGACCTTATTACGACAACTACGACAACTACGACAACTACCGCATCTCTATTAGCTAATGTTAATATAAATAATGGGTTCTTTGCGGGTACTATTGATGACGTAAAAGTTAATGGAGTAAGTATTGTAGGTGCTTCTTTCCCTTTACCTATTGGTAATGGAACAACGGGCACTACAAATCAAATTGGAACTTATACCATAGAAGTTAATTTTAGTGGTGTTACTCTAACTAGTCATATAAATTGTACGGATTCTACAAGTACTACATCATGTACTAATATGAGTGGTAGCGGAGCCGTTTTATTTAATAGTCAAGTTGTGGACGGAATAGTAGATATTAATATAGATAGTTTTGATGCAAATTGTTAAAAAATAATGTATGAGTGCATATCCTAACATAACCATAAATACCAACATAAACTTAAATTTTTATGTAGGTCAATTTGTTCAATTATTACAAGACCTTGATAATTATATCTATGGTCAAGTATTATCTTATGACCCAAATACGGGAGTCATGGAAATACAACCAACCAAAGTAGCGGGTAGTGGATATATTACTAATTGGTATTTAGTTCCCGCGGGTGGAGATGGTGTATCTACTTCATTTCAAGGCACAACAAATAATTCAATTTCATTACCATTAACACCTTTAGACCAATATTTAGTTTTGGTAAATCCAAGTGCGGATGCTTTACAAGATGAAAATTTAGACAACTTACAAATACAACATTAAAAATATTTAACATGGCTAATGTACAAATAAGTGATTTACCATTATTCGAAGGAAGTTCGGATGGAGTTTATGTGGTAATGAATAATAATACCGAAACGGAAACCTATAAAGTAACCAAAGAAACCTTAGTTGGTGCTAGTGGCTCTAGTGGTACTAGTGGAGCTAATGGAGAAAATGGAACAAGTGGTACCGATGGAAATGCGGGTTCTAGTGGTATTTCGGGAACGAGTGGTTCAAGTGGAACGAGTGGTACATCGGGTTCTAGCGGAACCAATGGCTCTAGTGGAACGAGTGGTACATCGGGTTCTAGTGGTTTAAGCGGAACTAATGGCTCTAGTGGTACGAGTGGTGTTAATGGCTCTAGTGGTACTAGTGGTTCATCGGGTTCTAGTGGAACAAGTGGTTCTAGTGGTACGAATGGTTCAAGCGGAACGAGTGGTACATCGGGCTCAAGCGGTAGCTCGGGAAGTAGTGGTATTAATGGAACTAGCGGTTCTAGTGGTTCAAGCGGTTCTAGTGGTACAAATGGAACTAGTGGGTCAAGTGGCTCTAGTGGGTCTAGTGGTTTAACGGGAGATAGATATGCAACTACATCTTCAACAAGTATAAATTTATCAAGTTTAACAATAGGAGTAGTTACTTCTTTAACTATTGGTACGGGTTTGTCATATACAATAGGGCAAAGTATTATTGTAGCTAATAGTGGTACTAATTATTTTCAAGGTGTAATTACTTCATATACTTCGGGAACGGGAGCAATTAGTGTAAACGTAAGTGTAATATCGGGAACGGGTACATTTACTTCATGGCAAGTAAACTTAGCGGGAGCATCGGGTGGTAATGGCTCTAGCGGTACTTCGGGTAGTTCGGGAACGGCGGGAACTTCGGGTTCTAGTGGAAATACGGGAACAAGTGGAACCAATGGTTCTAGTGGTGTAAGTGGTACTTCGGGTGCTAGTGGTACAAGTGGTACAACGGGTACATCGGGAGCTAATGGCACTAGCGGTACAAGTGGTACTTCGGGTTCTTCGGGTTCAAGTGGTTCTAGTGGAACCGCGGGTACATCGGGAGCTAATGGTTCAAGCGGAACTTCGGGTACGGCGGGTACAAGTGGTGCCTCGGGTACTAATGGGTCTAGTGGCTCTAGTGGTACTTCGGGCTCTTCGGGTACATCGGGAGCTAATGGCTCTTCGGGTACATCGGGAACTAGTGGGTCTAGCGGAACTTCGGGTTCTAGCGGTACTAGTGGAACAAATGGTACTAGTGGCTCTAGCGGAACTAGTGGAACAAATGGTACGGCGGGAACAACGGGAACGACGGGAACTTCGGGAAGTGCGGGAACAAGCGGTTCTAGTGGAACTAGTGGTACTAATGGAACTAGTGGTACTAATGGGACAAGTGGTGTAAATGGTACTAGTGGTGTTAGTGGTTCTAGCGGAACTTCGGGAGCTAGTGGTACTAGTGGTAGCTCGGGTACATCGGGTACAAATGGTACGAATGGTTCAAGCGGAACGGCGGGAGCTAATGGTACATCGGGAACGGCGGGAAGTAATGGTTCAAGCGGAACATCGGGAACGGCGGGAAGTAATGGTTCAAGCGGAACAAGTGGGACTAATGGTTCAAGCGGTACGAGTGGAACAAATGGTACAAGTGGAGCAAATGGTTCTAATGGTACAAGTGGTGCTTCGGGTACATCGGGTTCTTCGGGTACGGCGGGAGCTAGTGGTACTAGCGGTACGAGTGGTTCTAGCGGTAATAACGGAACAAGTGGTGTTTCGGGTACAAGCGGTGCTTCGGGTACATCGGGTTCTAGTGGTACTAGTGGAGTTAATGGAACAAGTGGAACAAATGGTTCTAGTGGTACTAGTGGAGTTAATGGAACAAGTGGAACTAACGGCTCTAGTGGTACTAGTGGAAATAGCGGTACAAATGGCTCGAGTGGAACAAGTGGAACAAATGGTTCTAGTGGAACTTCGGGAGTTAATGGAACAAGTGGAACAAATGGCTCTAGCGGTACAAATGGCTCATCTGGAACGGCTGGTGCTAATGGAACAAGTGGAACTAATGGCTCAAGTGGAACTAGTGGTACAAATGGAACTTCGGGTTCTAGTGGTACGGCGGGAGCAAATGGAACAAGTGGTTTAACGGGAGATAGATATGCTACGACTTCTTCTACAAGTATTAATTTATCTACTTTATCGGTAGGGGTAGTTACTTCTTTAACAATAGGAACGGGATTATCATATACAATAGGTCAAAGTGTTATTGTTGCTAATAGTGATACTAACAATTTTGATGGTGTTATTACTTCATATACATCGGGCACGGGTGCACTTAGCGTAAACGTAACTAATATATCGGGAACGGGAACATTTACTTCATGGCAAGTAAACCTCGCGGGAGCATCGGGTGGCGATGGTACTAGTGGAACGGCGGGAGTAAATGGAACAAGTGGAACGAATGGTTCGAGTGGAACAAGCGGAACAAATGGTTCGAGTGGAACAAGCGGAGCAAATGGTACTTCGGGTATTAATGGTACTTCGGGTTCAAGTGGCACGGCGGGAGTAAATGGAACAAGTGGAATAAATGGAACCAATGGTTCAAGTGGAACATCGGGATTAAATGGTTCTAGCGGAACCGCGGGTCTTACGGGTACTAGCGGTCTTACGGGTACAAGTGGTGTGAACGGAACTAGTGGTGTGAACGGAACTAGTGGAACAAGTGGAAGCTCGGGTTCAAGTGGTACGGCGGGAGCTAATGGTACATCGGGTTCTTCGGGTACGGCGGGAGCTAATGGTTCAAGTGGAACAAATGGTTCAAGCGGTACGAGTGGTGCAAATGGAAATAATGGCTCTAGTGGTACTAGTGGAGCTAATGGAAATAATGGTTCTAGCGGAACAAGTGGGACAAGTGGTTCAAGTGGTTCTAGTGGAACTAACGGAGCAAATGGTACTTCGGGTTCTAGTGGGTCAAGTGGCTCTAGTGGTACTAGTGGAGTAAATGGAACAAGTGGGTCAAGTGGCTCAAGCGGAACGGCGGGAACTTCGGGTTCTAGTGGTTCATCGGGTTCTAGCGGAACTAGTGGTGTGAATGGAGCAAATGGAACATCGGGTTCAAGTGGTACTAGTGGTGTGAATGGTGCTAATGGTTCTAGCGGAACTAGTGGGTCTAGTGGAACATCGGGAGCAAATGGAACAAGTGGCTCTAGTGGGTCTAGTGGTTCAAGTGGTACAAGTGGAGCTAACGGAACTTCGGGTTCTAGCGGTTCTAGTGGTTCAAGCGGTGTGAATGGAACATCGGGTTCTAGTGGTTCAAGTGGAACGAGTGGTGTTAACGGAGCAAATGGTTCTAGTGGTACAAGCGGTTCTAGTGGTGTGAGTGGAGGTAATGGTTCAAGCGGAACAAGTGGAGCAAACGGAACAAGTGGTTCAAGCGGTTCTTCGGGTTCAAGCGGTATCAATGGAGGTAATGGTTCTAGTGGTACTAGTGGTGTTAATGGAGGAAATGGTTCTAGTGGTACTAGTGGGGAAAATGGTTCTAGTGGTACTTCTAGTATTTTAACATATACTAATGGGGTAGACAATAGAGTTATTACGGCAACATCTTCAACGGGAATAAATGGTGAAGCTAATATGACTTTTGATGGTAGCACTCTTGCTATCACGGGTTCTATAACCGCAACGGGTAATGTTACGGCATATTATACATCCGATTTAAGACAAAAAGATAACGTAAGATTAATTACTAATGCTTTAGAAAAAGTCAAGATGTTAAGCGGGGTTACATGGGATTGGAATGAAACAAATACCGATGACGTAACCAAATCATTACCTAAAACGGGTTTAATTGCTCAACAAGTAAAAGAAGTTTTACCCGAAGTTGTAATTGAAAGACAAGATGGTTTCTTAGCTTTAGATTATTCTAAAATGATAGGTTTGATAGTAGAAGCAATCAAAGAATTAGATTCAAAAATTAATAAGTAATGGCTTTACCTTCAAGTGGTCAAATATCAATGAATGACATAAGAGTTGAGTTAGGAGTTCCTACTCAATCCCCCTTTAGCTTGAATACGGCTAGACAAGGGGGTTATGTCACTTTAAACTTCTTTTCGCCAACGCAACCCCCCTATTCGGGGCAAGTTGCTTTAACGGATTGGTATAGTTATTGCCAAAGTTGTGGCTATTATACATATAGTTTAGGATATAGTTCGGGGTCATCTTCGACGGCTTGTTCAGCTTCTCAAAGTACATACTATGCAAGTGTGTCACCTTTAGCAATAGGTGTTACAATTTATGCGGACATTGGAGGTAGTGCGGGTAGCTCGGGTTATTATAGTAATGGCACTACATGGTACCAACAAGATTTAAATGAGTTTGAACAAATGGTGATTATAGCAACGGGTTCTTGTGCAACGACGACTACGACTACAACATCGGCGGTAACTTATACCAATGTCGGTAGATATAGGTCGGGTACTTCGGTAAGTTGTACAACGGGTGGCTCAAATCAATTTATATATTTGAATGATACGGATTATGCTACTTATGTAGCAAATGGTAATTTATTAAGTATAGGTATGATATTGTTTAGTACTATCGGTGGGGCTGCATGGAATACCACAAGCTATCCTTTAGTTTATGACCCCGCTAATTTAGTGGTTTGGAGTATTGGTACGTTTAGTGAGCCAAGTCAAATAGCTTCCGTAGACCAATTTTGCTAATATTTGTTATATTTGTATAAATAAAAAATAACCATAAAATGTATAAAATAAAACCTCTAACACTTGTTTGTGTACAACCATGTATACAATACTATGCTTGGCAAGTCGAAGTAATGTTAACTAATTTCAAAAATATTAAGATTGGCGATGAATTTGAGATTCATTGTCTTTTTGCATTTAACAAAAACGAGGAAGGTTGGGAAGAAAAAGTAGCAATGATTAAGAAAGTAGAAGAAGCTTTTAGAGGGTTTGCGGAATTTTTCTACTACGAGGATACTAGAGAATATCCCGTTTATTATATTTCATCTATTCGTCCTAATATATTAAAACAACACTTTGGAGCCATTCCCGAGTTAAGTCAACAAACA
>Ga0007796_10000431_pt1 | contig 13241 bp, 15 predicted proteins | sample CryBogmetaGMA0M_FD_60373 | JGI IMG/M metagenome (GOLD analysis project Ga0007796, IMG submission 60373) | Freshwater microbial communities from Crystal Bog, Wisconsin, USA - MA0M | ecosystem: Environmental > Aquatic > Freshwater > Lake | place: Crystal Bog, Wisconsin, USA | collected 2009-07-06 | reverse complement strand
ATTTGAGAGTAAGGAAAATTTAGAAAAATACGAGTATTTTTTAAAAGAAATAAATTTAGATTTAGAAAAATTAAATGAAAGAACGGGAAGTAAAATAAGCGAAACACTAAATTTGTTAAGAGTAGATAGGGTGAATATCAAAGAAGAAGTAAAAATCATTAATGATGCTATTAATAAATTAAGGCTACCAAATTTTGCAGAAATAAGAAGAGAGCAAGTAGAAAAGGTCAAAGAGCTAGGAGAGGCAATAACTGGAGGAGTAGTAGAGTTAACGCCGAAAGTGGCGTGCAATATAGCTAAGATATTGCATTGGTACAAAGTAGCATTTGAATTGCCAGCATCTTCAGATGTCAAATACCACAAACCAGAAGAAGAAGGATTGCTTGAGAAAATAAAAAAGCTGCAAGCATTCAAAATTGATCTTACGAGTAATGAGGGAGTGGAAGCTAAAAATAATCTGATAATGTATTTATCAATTTTATATAAAGATAAATGCCATAAAGATACTGCATCTCACATAGATTATGAGAAAGAATTAAGCGCAATGATGTCCTTAAGTAGTGACAAGCTAGCTGATTTTATAACTCATGCAGATAGTAAGAAGGAATGTCTTAAAATAAAAGATGTAACGATAGGTGAGGAGTGTGAAGTATTCATGCGAGAAATAGAAACTGAAATGACGCAGTTATGTCAGGTCATTCATGAAGATTTATAACAATAAGTAATAATTATGAATAAATTAATAACAACATTATCAATTATAGGCTTTTTAGGAGGCAGTAATATAAGTTTTGCGGAGAGTATAGAGCCTCTTTATTCTTCACATTCAAATAAAGCTAAAATTGAACAAAGCGATAAATCTAGTAAATCGGGATATAGTGAGAGTTTTTTAAATTTACTTAAGACAGAGAGGGAATATGAAAAAAGCAGGCTAAAATACCATTACATAAATGGGCTATTTTTAGATTTTGGTGATGGGAAATTATCCATAGATAATCTTGAGAAAGAAATTGAAAATAAAATCAAGTTATGTAAAAAGATGGGACAAAAGGCATTTGAAAATGACGAGGAGAATAAATTATATGCGAGAACAATAGGGGAGGTATGGGAGAAATTTGAAGTAGCTGTAAACAGAGATAAGAAGCGACTACTAACAAATGAGATAAACATTCAAAATCTACGAAAGAAATATAAAGAAGTGGCCATAGAATGGTTTAGTTCTCAATATGGAATAGAGAATAAAAAAAAGCGTAAGAATTCAACCTGTGATCATGTTCCTACCAAGGATAATTGTGACAATAAGACAATAAAAAAGAAAGCAGAGGGGATGTCTGATTCCTTAGGTAAGGAGAGTCAAGGATCAATTAGTGAATCATCACATAAACATAAGTAAAAATGGAAACAAAAATTTTTCAATCAACAATTAATAATAAAAAAGGAGAGTTAAAAATGAAAATCAGCCAGAATAAAATAAAAGGTCAAAAAGCTGGAGTAATATCAACAAAGCAAAATAAATTTGCAAATAATGCGCTTACAGCATGCATGTTAACAGTATTGGCAGTAGCGATAACAAGTGAAGCCAGTGCCGCAGGTACTGCAGTGCAGCTTGATTTTGTAGATAATCTACAAGCAACAGTTAAAGAATTAATGCAAGGAGCAGGGTCATTTGTAATAGATGCTATGATACTTGCAGGAGGCGGCTATGCCACAGCAAGAACGTCAACTCCTGCACCAATAATACTGGCGATTTTATCAGTATTTATCTTTGAGATATGTATCAAATTAATAACTAAATAACTCTTATGAAAACAAAAATATTTATATTGCTGGATGAAGAGAGAAAGATACTGAGCTTTGCCATTAGTGAGATAGTATTTACAGTTGCACTTGCGGTGATAGGATTTGCATTTCATGCTTTGATAATAGCGATAAGTGGCATATTTTGCGGTGTATTTGTTATGAGATATATCAAGGCAAAGCTCAAGAAAACGGGTTTTGCAAAGAAGGTATTTTTTATTTTAAGCGACCTAATTAGTGCTAAAGACATTAAATGTTACGGCAAGTATTATTTGTAAAAATTATAAAAGGTACTTATGAATCCACTGAAATCAAATGAACAAAACCAAGTTCTCTATAAGCAAAGGAATATATTACTTACCATTTGTTCCTTATTGTTAATTAGTAATATTTTATTTGGGATAATTGGAATTTCTAAAAATGATAAAACGATTATTGTTCCAGCTTTAAAAGATACGGTATCGGTCACAGGCAAGGACAGTTTTAGTGATTCTTATATAGAGCAGATGACATTGTTTTATATTGAGATGCTACTGGATTTAACGCCAGATAATATCGACTATAAAGCACAAATTTTACTCAAGCATGTAAATAGCAAGTCCTATCATAGCTTTATAGAGCATTACAAAGAAGAAAAGCAAAAATACAAAAAATATAAATTAGCTACTAAATTCGATATTACAGGTCTTAAGATATTTAAAGGTGGTGAGGAAGTAGAGGTTGAAGGAATATTAAGTTCAAGTTTTGGTAAAGGTAGTGAGAGTCAAAAGCTGGCTACCTATGTCATAGGATATGGTAAATCACATGGAAAATTATTAATTCAAACATTTAATGAGAAATCATGAAAGAGAAAAAATATAAAAACAACCCTAGAATGGCAGTTATTCTGGTAGCAATTACTGCAATATTTACAGGATTAATATCACTCCAAACCTCAGCATATGCTGCAATTTACAAAGCAAATAGCAATAAAAGAATCAATATTGAGATATCACAAACTGGGGTTAATAGAATAGAAGTTAAGAAGGACCGTATTGCAAAAGTGATTGGTAATATAGATGAGTATAGTATTGAAGGAGATAGCAAAACTGGTGCGATATTTTTATCAATTAAAGCAATAGCTGGTGAAATAGTACCAATTACAATTATTACAGAAAAAGGCTTTACCCAAGATATTAATTTAAAAGTAAAAAAAGTAAACGAGCCAGAAACCATTATTATAGAAAAAGCAGCGTTAAAAGAAACAAAAGCTAAAGCAAATCACCCACAAGATATTAAAGAGCAAGTAATTGAGGCAATTAGAGATATTTCAAAAGGAGAAGACCGCGGCTTCACTAAAAGAGATATATCTCAAAAAGAAATAGCTAATTACAAAAACCAGCAAAATCCCAGTTATAATCTCAATAATAATTTAGTATTTAAAGGTTATCAAGCTTTAGAGGCTAAACAAATAATAGTCACTAAAGTGACAGAATATAGCAATAGATTTTTAAGATTAATAAAATATGAATATGAGAGTAAGCCAAGCTCTACTGAAATCAAACAAATAAGCGAGTTATTTAAAGAAGCTTTTTCAATTAGTGAAAGAGGCAATGTAATAATAGTGGTATATCAAATATGATAAATTTTAAGAATTTTGACAGGAAAAAGTTATTTAAATCTAAGGCAAAAATAGCAATTTTAATTTTACTGGTCACTCTAGCTACAAGCAGCATTTTTTATTTCGGAGTTAAAAAATCAAGCACCCAGAAGGCACAAAATCAAAAAGAGAGTACTGGACAAAAGATAGCGATTAAAACCACCAAAGAAGTAATGACAACAGATGAACTGTGGAAAGATGCCCTTGAGACTAAAATCAAGGAACAAGCAGAGGCGCAAGAAAAGCTTATTAACAAACAAATAGGAGAAATAAAAACAGCCATAGAAAAAAATCAACAAAAGCCAATAAATGATCCATTTGTAGAAGATAAATTAACTAATTTATCAAAAGAAATCCAAAATATAAAAAGTAAGAATAATATTAATATTAAAGAAGCAGCATCTGTAAAAAATAGTGAAATTAGTCAATATAATTTGAATTTAGAAAATGCTCAAGATTCAGAGAATTATAAAACTCTAAAAACTGTAGATAATTACATACCAGCAGGGAGTTTTGCTAAAGCAGTATTGTTATCTGGAGTAGATGCAGAAACTGGTCTTAGCTCTTCAACTGATCCTGAGCCAATCTTAATTAGAATAATAGATCACGGCACATTACCGAGGAAGTTTAAAAGTGACCTCAAAGACTGCCATATAATAGGTGCTGCATTTGGTAACTTATCAAGTGAGCGAGCAAAGATCAGGCTTGAGAAATTATCTTGTACAGAAATTGCAACAGCTGAGATTGTTGAAACTGAAGTAGCTGGATATGTAACAGGAGAGGATGGACGGGCTGGAATTAGAGGAGAGGTAGTTTCTACAGAAGGTAAATTACTTGGTAATAGTTTTTTAGCAGGAATGCTCGGAGGATTTTCAAACACACTTAATCCTAACCAAGGGAATCATCAGCCAACAATTATTCTAAGTAATAAAATTCCTCAGCAAGATTTTAAAGAAAAAGTCAAAGATGGTTTTACAATTGGTGCTTCCAGCAGCATGGATAGACTTTCAAAATATTATATAGATAGGGCTGAGAGCTTACAACCAATAGTGCAAGTTGGAGCTGGGAGAAAAGTAGATGTAATTTTTACCGAGGGAGTGTTCTTTGGAAGCTCTGAGCTTAAAAAAGCAATAGCAAGAAAGCGAGATGAAGCAATAAAGAATAAATCAGGTAACGCAGACGCATCGGTAATTAGGCAACTTAATTAAAAAAAAGATATGATGAAGATTATAACAAATAAAATATTATTCTTAAGTGTGACTTTACTCTTAAATGGCTGCTCAGTCTATAAAGGAAGTTTCGATTGTAAGTCGCATAAAGGAATAGGCTGTGAATCGGTAAGTAAGGTCAATGAGCTTATAAATGATGATAAATTAGATGAATTTACTGATAATGTAGCGGCCAAAAATACATCAAATAAAAAAAAGAAATGTTCTTGCCAGGATTCACCTAATAAAAAATCAACCAATATAAATAAAGAAATAAATACTTATGCTCAAGAAGAGTATGAGAAAATAACTATTCATTTTAATCAATACCAAGAAAAGGGCATTACCCATAAAGAATCAGAAGTAGAGGTAGATGCAAAATGATTCCATCTATAAACACAAAAAAAATCACAGCAAGTGCAAGAGGTTTATTTGCAACTATTAAAGAAGGATTTAGGACAAATACAAAGGATTTAAGTGAAGTATTGCTAGATAAAATACATAATCCAACTCCAAGAAGTGAGTTATTTCCATATCGCTTTTATAACAAAAGCGAATCACTTTATTATTTAGATGGCAACATTGCGGGCTTTACCTTTCTCTGTGATCCAATAGTTGGTATAGAAGATAGTACTTATAAGCAAATCTCGATGTTATTTGATGATCAATTACCATTTGGTGGGGTAATTGAAGTATTGTTACTTGCAAGTGATAATATAGAAGGTCAAATTGAAAGATGGCGTCAGGGGAAGGTTCAAAAGGAAGAAATATTTGCTAAATTAGAGAAATATCGCACTGATTATATAAATGAGTTTAACCAAAGGGAGGATGTTAATTTTAAGCATAGAGATTACAAATTATTCATCTCATATGCTAATAATTTAGATAAGAAAAAGGGTACAGAAAACATACTAAAATTTAAGGATCGTCTTAAAATAATGATTTCAGGGCTTGGATGTAACCCAAGATTACTTAAGCCAGAAGGCTTTATCTCATTGGTTAAAGAGCTAGTAAATTACCCAGATTATAGGGACGCTAGTTATAGTGAATATGATAGCATTTCAGATCAAATAATAGATACAGGTAATAGTCTGCTTGTTGATTCTCAGGGTGTTATGAATAAAGACGGAAAGTATTTAACCAGGGTCTACGAGGTAATAAATTTTCCTAAAGGAGATGCTGGTAATGATGAAGAGGATGGGTGGTCAATAAATCAAATGGTGAGTTTACTTGGAGATAATGAGTCAGATTATATGCAAATCCCATCTAGATTTGCAATATGCTACTCAATATCAAATGAGCTAAAGGAAAGTAATCAAGAGGCATATAAGAAAAAAGGAGAGATGCTGATTAATCAACCCAGCTATTTAGAAACATTTAACCGAGTACTGGCTGAAGAGACTAAAGAATGGAGGTATATTATAAAAAATAATCTCAAAAACAGGGAGAGATTTTTAAGAACCAGCTTCTTTGTAATGGTTACATCAAAAGCAAATAAAATAGATTATACAGAAAGTGCTTTAATGAGTCTGTGGCGAAAGAGAGATTTTATTATTAAGCCTTTAAATAATTTTTATTTGCCTGCGTTATTATCATTTTGTCCATATCTCAATAAAACTGATCTTGGTCAGTTATTAAAAACTTTTAAGCTTAAGAAAACAGTATTGTCTAGTGAACCAAAGGCATTAATGCCAATTCACGCTGAATGGAAGGGTTCAAGTAATGGAGGGATGTTTTTAACAGGAAGATTAGGTCAGCTTTTTTCGTGGAATAATTACGAAGGTGCAAATAATTATAATGCATGTGTAATAGGGGAGACAGGGAGTGGTAAAACAGTGTTTTTATTAGAATTTGTGCTTAATCATATGAGTCAAGGGACAAGAGTTTTTGTAGTAGAAATGGGAAGGGGTTTTGAAAAGCTATGCAATATAATGGGTGGAGACCATATACAATTTGGAGAGAATTCATCAATCTGTTTAAATCCATTCGTGGGAATTCCTGAAGGAGAGATATATAATCCTAAAGTAGAGCATGACGAAAACAAACCACAAATAGGACAGGATTCACTAAACTATGTAAAAAAAATAGTGCAAAAGATGGCAGCTCCTATCCACGGGACATCAGATTTACAAAATGCTTCATTATCACGAGCAATTAGCAGAGTTTGGGCTAAATATAAAAAGAAAACCAGCATTGATAAAATAATAGAAGAGTTAGAAGTAGGTGATCAAAATGATAGAGACCTGTCCAAACAATTATTTGATTTTGGAAATCAAGGAAACTATGGGAGATTTTTCGTAGGAGAGGATGCTGTTAAATTTGATAAACAGCTGACAGTAATGGAATTTGATGATTTGAGAGAATTTCCAGAGTTAGGTGGAGTAATTATGCAAATGCTTGCAGTGCAGATAGTGCAGCAAATTTATACAGGAGATAGGGATCGAAAATTCGTCATATTAATAGATGAGGCATGGTATGCACTTGAAAACTTCCCATTCTTTTTGGCTTCAATGGCAAAAACAGTGAGAAAGTATAATGGAGCATTGGTACTTGGTACGCAAAGTTTTGAGCATTTTTACGGAGATGGAGAATCAACTGGAGGGCTTGCAGAAACGGCTAGAAGAAGTGTTGCGCAAAGTTGTGGTTGGAAACTAATGCTAAAACAAAGCCCAGAATCCTGTGATGCACTTACAAAGATGAAAGTAGCAAGTGGCATTATAAATAATATTAGCAAGTTAGAGACAGTAAAAGGGGAGTATTCAGAAATACTAATTTATGAATCTAATAAGCAGTATTTTATAAGCAGATTAATGCTTGATCGCTATACCCAAGTTCTCTATTCATCAACTCCAGAAGTGTATGCTAAAGTTGAAAAATATAAAAAGCAGGGGATGGATACGGGGTCTGCAGTAGAGCAAGTAATGAAAGAAATTTACAAATAAAATTAGGAGTCTAAATGAACGATGTTAAAGAAAAAATAATAAAAAATAAAACCCCACTGATTATAGGGGGAGTTGTAGGCTTATTTATAGGTATATATGGCACGAGTCACTATTACCAAAGTGAATATGCAAAATTAAGTGCATTTACTAACATGTTTGGATTAGGAGATATAGTAAACAAAAAGCCAAATAATAACGATGAAATCCAGGATATAGTTAGGAATATAAAGAAGCTAAGAGAATCGATAGAAGAGAAGGTAATAGTTAAGTTAAATAAGATCGAGGGTGAATTAGGAGATATATCTAAAAATCAAGCTGAGCAATCTGATAGAATGTATGAGGTGATTAACAAAGCTCAAGCAAGTATTTTGCCTAAGGCTACTGAAATAGAAAATGAAAAGGAGTAAATATGCAAATCTGTAAGAAATCAGTAATAATAGGGTTTGTCATGGGGTTTATTATTTGTTTAATTGGAGCAACTCTTACAATGAAGCCGAGCCAACAGCAATTTGTGTATGTGAACTTTGAGAAAGTTATTAGTCATGTAATGAGTCAAGTAAATCAGAGCAATAGCAGTGAAATGGTCACAGAAGAGGTGGAGAATTACAAAGGATTATTTGTAAAAACTTTAGATGAGTATGCTAAAAGCAATAATGCGATAATATTCAGCTCACCAAAGCCTGTGAGTGGCGCAAAAGATGCAACAGATTTACTCATTGAAAGAGCTTTTGGCAAGCAAATTATTACGAAAGAGGGTAAAGAAGGTAAAGATAGTGATTAAAAAGCAAAAAAATAAATGGGGTTTTGATACAAAGCTGAATATTGTTTATTTGGTTTATTTTATTGTAGCTTTTTTATTTATAATTGCGGCTTTCGTATATGTGCTTTTAGTTGAAGCAGCTGATTTAGGTGTGTATGGAAAAAGCTATCCAATCAAAGAGGTGGACATAGAGCAGGAAATTGCTAGAAAATTATCAATTTATCAAGAAAATGGAGAGTTAGAGAAATTCCAAAAGAATTACCTGAAAGAAGTAACGAAACAAATTAAAAACCCAAGCCGAGTATCTGGTATTACTGATGCGGTTGAAAATAGAACTAGAATATTTGATCCAACTATTTATTTAGAAGAAGATATAGCAATACCAAAAGGAGGGATAGAAGAAGCAAAGAAAAACCCAGAGTTAATTGAATATGAAGTTTTGCATAAAGCAGGTACTGCAATTAATCCACTAAGCTATATGCTATTTAATGAGCCACTTATTTTTGTGGATGGTAATAATGAGAAGCAGTTGGAATACGCAAGGGATTACCAAGATAAAAATCCATTAGCAAAAATAATTCTAATAGATGGTAGCCCTGGGTTCAAAGAAATAAACGGCAAAGAGTATCAATATTTCTTTGATCAATGGGGAGCGTACAGCCAAAGATTTAAAATAGCAAGAGTGCCATCTGTGGTTTATCAAAAAGAAGGGGATTTAGTACTTACAATAGATGAAATTAGTTTGAACAAAGAAATAAGGAATGAATCTAATGATTAAATTTCAATATATCATCACATTTTTACTGCCAGTATTTACTTTGTCAGTAAATTATTCTCAGGCAGAAACAGCTGATATTATAGAGCTTACAACGACACTACAAAATAAACAGCAGCAAAAAAATCTAAATCCAAAACTTGCAGCAAAAGAGATGCTAGAAACTATAGATAAGCTATATGTTACCTTGCCACCTGGATCATTAACTAAAGAAATACAAAGTAAATTATGGTTTTTAAAAGGTCAATCATATACAACTTTACTTGAATATGAGGAGGCAATTAAATCATTTGATGAGGCAATAAAATATGAGCCAAATAATCTGAATAGTTACAGCAATATTAGTTATATTTTAAATCAGCAAGCTAAATATGGCGAGTCTATCAAGATAAGTGATTGGATTATTAGTAAAAAAACGCTTTTTACCAATGCTTATTTAAATAAAGGTTATAGCTTACTTGGTCTTTTGAGATACCAAGAAGCAATAGATAATTTTGAAAAAGCCAGAGAACTAGAGAGTGATAATATAACAGTATATCTAGGATATGCTAAAGATTATGCGGGATTAAAGCAGCATGATAAGGCAATTGAGATTTATGATGGCATTACAAAATATTTTGGCAAAGAGCATGATGATTCACCTCAATTGAAAGTACTAGAGGAATTAAAAAAAGAGCAGATTAAGCTTAGAAACAAAGAAAATTTATTATTGGTGAATAATAAAAAATGAAAAAAGTATTTCTTACATTACTACTAATTGCATTATTTCCTCTTTCTTCATCTGCAGAGGGTGGTAAATGTAATGGAAGATTTTTAAATCCAATTACAGATATTTGCTGGAGCTGTATGTTCCCAATAACGATTGGCAAAATTCCACTTATCAGAAGCTCCAAATTTAAAGACACAACTAACCCCAGTATACCAGTATGCTTTTGCAATAGAGGGGGTATTCCTATGGTTCCAGGCTTGACTATTGGATTTTGGGAGCCAATTAGGATAATTGAAATCACAAAAACACCCTTTTGTTTGGTATCACTTGGTGGACTGAAAGTGATGTCAAGCAAGAACCAAGGGTCGCATAAGAAAATACGAACAGAGAGTGAAAAAAGAAGTAAGGCATATTATCATATTCATTATTATGTTTATCCACCATTATTCTTACTTAATCTAATCACTGATTTTGGCTGTATGGATATGGCAAGCTATGATCTTGCATATCTAAGTGAGCTAGACCCATCTCATTATAGTGATAGTTTGGCTAATTTTATGCATCCTGAGACATTTTTACTCTCAAACCCAATTGCAAAGATGGCTTGTAGTATTGATTGTATAGCATCAACTGCTACTAAAAAATCAATGGATTTATTATTTTGGTGTGCAGGGTGTCAAGGGAGTATTTATCCATTTACTGGAACGGTAGAAAGTCATATCGGTGGTGTTGCAACAAGTCAATTACTTGCAACCAGGCAAATTGCTAAATTGCACAGACTTGGTCTTGCAAGACAAACTGCAACAAGTGATGCAAAACCAAATGGTAAGATTTGTAAAAGCAGCTACAACTGGAGAATCCCAAAAAGCCAGTACAGAACGCAAATGACCTATCCAAGACCAAATGTCAAAGGTGGCTATAGCTGCAATAATATTGGCATGTCAGATGTGATGTATTCAAGTGGTAGGGAATTTCCATATAAAGGAGAAGATTTTGTTTATCTTCTCTTCCGTAAACGCAACTGCTGCTTGTTTTAGGGCGTTTAAGATGAAAAAATATAAAAAAAGAATGAAAAATAAAATAGTAAAAAAGCCAAATAAATTGGAGGAAAAAATTAAAATAAATCCTAATTTACTGAGAGCCAAAATAATATTTAGAAGGTTTATAATAATTTTGGTGGGAGGGATAATATTTCTATTTATTGTCACAATTATAAAAGTATTTGCAAGTGAGAACGAGCAAGTAAAGGCTGGTAAGGAAATATTATCAGCAATTCAAAATAACCAGAACCAGAATCACGATATTAAGGCTAAAGATTTTCAAAGGCAATTAGATAATGATATAGCAAATTGGAGTCGCAATTTAGAAAATAAACTAAATGAAGATGTTAAGAGTATAAGACCAATTATAGGGCCAGAATTTAAAATAACAAAAGAAAATCAAGAATTTACAGATGCATTAATTGAGAAATCCCGAGGGATAATAAACGAAAGCTTAGGTGTTTCTGAGTATTCTAAAAATAACGATCAACTTTCGACAGATTTTTTAATATTTGCTTCTTTTTCAATAGGAGAGAAGAATTTAGAAAATCTAATCAAACTAGCAAGTGATTATAATGGTGCTGTAATATTAAGGGGGTTTAAAAATGGGGACTTTAAGGAGACAGCTGCTTTTTTGAGTAAATTCTCTCATGAGAAAGAAGGTATTTTGATAGACCCAAATCTATTTTTAGAATATCAAGTAACAAAAGTTCCAACATTTGTCCTCACTAAACCATGCGATCAGGGATTACAAGCTAATTGCCAAACTGTTTTTGATAAATTAACAGGTATGGTAAGCCCAAGATACGCACTTGAAAAATTTAGCGGAAGTGGAGAGCTTGCAAGAGAAGCTAAAGAGAGGTTAGGGTGATGATAGAGCATTTTAAACATAAACTTCAATTATTATTATCTGGAATTTTTCTGGCAATATTATTTTTTGCTACCAATTGCAAAATTAATAGCGCCTCAGCTTCATCCATTGAATCACTTGCACAGGATGGATTGCTAAAATCTCAAAACATGGCATCAAGTGAAGAATCAGGTCAGAACATTCCTAATTATTCAAAAGAAAAAGCAGACATTCATGCAAATAACATAGATCAAATGGATGATGCTGAAATGAAAAGTAAATCACATCAAAAAATGCAATCAGCAGATAGTAATTCAGCAGAAGGCATCACAAGAGATGCTATGAATAAAAAGACAATAGAAGGATACGAAAACCAGGAGATATTTAAGAAAGCGGAAATTATAAATGCTGACCCAATAGCTGCATTTGAAAGAATGACAAATGAGGGATGCAAGGAAAAAGAAAATGTACAAAAGCAACAATACAAAAAAGTAGTAAAAAAAGAAAAAGTAACAGATATGGAAATATACGAAGAGGTATGTGAGGAGCCAGTAGCAAAAATCAATTGTGAAAAAACTCTCAATGTCAGTTGCGAGAAAACAGAAGAATGTCAAGCAGGTGGTATAGTTAAAGGGAGTATGGATACTGGCATTGATTGGGATTATAATTATCCAAACCTAAGACTTGGAACACCAGGGACATATTATTTGCCATATTGCTCGGGATGTTGTGAGAAATTAATGACAGCTTCATTTAATTTAAGAGACGTAAAAGAAATAAAAACTTTTAGTTTAAATAAAGTTTTTTTGAATAATTTTTTAGAAGTTAGAGTAAATGGGTATTTAGTTTATAATAACTTAGATGGGAATAAGTTGGAGATTGTAAGAACTGGTACTCACTGGGAATACATGCCTTATTGCGGAAGCACAGAAGATAATGATTACAAAGTAGATGCGGGGAATGGTAGGCTTGTATCATGTTTGTTGAATGGATGTAAGGAAAATGCAGATTTTATGAATATAAATTTAAAGCCATACTTAAGAGAGGGTTTAAATACAGTAGAGATGAAGGTGGTATGGAGCAATGGAGGGCACATTCATATAGAAATAGAGGCACGCCAGCAATGTTGCACTAAATTAACCGATAAATGGGAGAAGAGATGCTGGAGCGAATAAAAAATCTACTATTTATTATAATTTTGATAGTCACTATATTTTGCCATAACAAGTCTTATGCAGCATGCGATGAAAAAGATGTTTATTGCTCAATACCAGGTGGTACAAGAAGAGTAAATGGCGTAGATGTAAAAAGAGATTGCTGGCAATATAAATACAAGATGGATTGTGCCAGAAATTCGAAAAATGATTGCAATAAAATAGATCATAATAAATGCACGATGGTTGCAGAAGATTGTATCTCAAATGAAGAAGAGGGAGGTCTTAAATATTGTGGAAATTTAAAAAGAAAGTTTGGTTGTAAACGTGAGATATCATGGGAAGAAGAGAAAACAGAATTAATTAA
>Ga0007796_10000428_pt1 | contig 13272 bp, 10 predicted proteins | sample CryBogmetaGMA0M_FD_60373 | JGI IMG/M metagenome (GOLD analysis project Ga0007796, IMG submission 60373) | Freshwater microbial communities from Crystal Bog, Wisconsin, USA - MA0M | ecosystem: Environmental > Aquatic > Freshwater > Lake | place: Crystal Bog, Wisconsin, USA | collected 2009-07-06 | reverse complement strand
CCCCCCGACTCCGCAACCATCGCCCCGCTGACGCCCGGTCCGGTGAGTGCCTGGCTGACCGAACAGGGGTTTGCCCATGAACTGCTGCCCGCCGACCACCTCGGAGTGGAAACCCTGGCCGTGGAGCCGGCCTTCCTGCCGCTGCTGGCCACGGCCCTCAAGGCCGCCGGCTACGACTACTTGCAATGCCAGGGGGGCTACGACGAAGGGCCCGGCGGCCGGCTGGTGAGCTTTTATCACCTGGTGCGTCTGGCTGCCCTTGCCGATCAGGTGGCCGCCCCCGGCGATCCCGCGGGCAGCGGCCAGGCCCTGCCGGCGGAGGCCCGCCCGGAGGAGGTGCGGATCAAGGTGTTCCTCGCCCGCGACGGCGACCTCACCATCCCAACCCTCTACGGCCTCTACCGCGGTGCCGACTGGCAGGAGCGGGAAACCTTCGACATGTACGGGATCCGCTATGAGGGCCACCCCCATCCCAAGCGGCTGCTGATGCCGGAAGACTGGAAGGGCTGGCCGCTGCGCAAGGATTATGTGCAGCCTGATTTTTATGAGATGCAGGATGCGTATTGAGGGATTTTCGGCGTCTCCGCGTATGCCTTGAAACCTGACGCGCTCGAGTGTTGCTTGAATCTGTGGCTGTTGTAGCCCAAACCAGGCTTTTGCTTCAATGGCCAGATAGATGCCTGGGTAGCACAGCCCCAAGCTTCAACTTATAAACCTAGTCTCTCCTTGAGAGCGCACTTTCCTCGGGCCAGAACAAGGAGGGGGAAAAGGATCCGGAGATGCACCAGACCAAGAAAGGAAACCAGTGTTATTCCGGGATGTAGCCTCAGGCCCGCGAAGCGGTAGATCCCTGCAGACGTGGATAAAGACTCAGGCCTGATCCACTAGGTCGTGGTCACCGAAGCAAACGTGCACGATCTGACACCGGCAGCCGATCCAAAGGAGGGCACCCATTCCGGGTGATCAAGCAGCAGTCTTGCTTTCAGAAAACCAGATTGCGTGGCCTGGCCAAGAACCGCTGCAAGATCCACGTGCTGGCAGCACTGTCGAACCTGTTCAAAGTCCGACGGCAGTTGCTCTCCGCAGGCTGACCAGGGTCTTGGTGTGCCTGAAAACATCAATTCAGCCTCACAAACCAGCCCAAACTGGTTGGCTGAAAACAAGGATCGTCAGAAAAACGCTTGAGAGGATATTCACCGTCAAAACCAGTCTTCGTGCTTACGGCCGCTGCTCAAACCCCATTTGCCCAGAGCTTCCCTAAGCCACTGGCCCGGAAGCTGGCAGGACCAGACCACCTCAGCCTACCCTCACTGGACCGCTTCGGATCGCGCTCGCTACGGTGATGGCGCAATGCAATGGGCTCACTACAGAGGAGCCATTCCCGTGGCTAGATCAATCCGGCCCGGCAGCTCTACTGGCCAACCCTTGGTGGTCCTAATCACGCTCTTTGGCTACGACGAAGTCTTCTCCGTAGGTGTAGTTAAATTGGCATCCAACGCTCGATGCGCAGATCAACGTGATCGAATCGTGGCAAGAATCCGGGCGGCTGAGGAGCAAGAATGAACACCTCGCCGCTCTCGAATCCAAGCTCGACTCGCTGCTGCTCAGTGCCGATTGCTCCTCGCCGATTCCCCCCGTAGCCGACTGCAACTGAGCGAAATCCTGGCCTTGCTGCTGGAGGATCTGGTTTTTAGTGTTCAGTTGATGCCGCACCACCGAGGATGTCATACTTATGGATTGCACCCGCAAACAACGCGGCCGTCTGCAGGTATGCAGTGAGACTGCCAGTAGCCGTAGGATGCATTGACGATGTAGGCTTGCCTTTCTGCAAAAACAATGGGCGCTCAAGACATCCGTTGGCAGCAACGGTTTGCGAACTACTGCCGGGCCCTGGAGGAATTGGAAACTTTCTTCCAGCCCCCCGCCCTGAACCAACGCGAACAACAGGGATTGATTAAGGCATTTGAGTACACCTTTGAGTTGGCCTGGAACACCTTGCGCGATCTCTTGCGCAGCCAAGGTGATGCTTCCTTGCTGGGGTCGCGCGACACTCTGCGAGAGGCCTACCGATTGGGCCTGATCGGGAATGGAGAGGCTTGGATGTTGATGATTCAAGATCGCAATCTCACCTCCCACACCTACAACCGTTCTACAGCAGACGCCATCAGCAAAAGCATCACCATTACCTACTTGGCCTGTTTTCAGGAGCTGCGCCAACGCTTGCAGCGGCGCTTACTCCAGGAGCAGCAATGATTCCACCGGCAATGCCTAATGCAACCATTCCCGGCATCCCGGCGTCGAGCCAAGTACGATTGGCAAATTTGTTTGCCGCTCAGCCGAGCTTGCAGTTGGTATGGCTGTTCGGCTCCCGGGCAATGGGCCGGCACCAGAGCGGTTCCGATATTGACTTATGCCTGGAAGGGCATCAGCTCACCCACCTAGATCGCCTGCGGCTGATGGCCGCGATCGACGATTTGTTGTTGCCTTGGAAGGTGGATCTCGTTCTTTACCACGAATTGCCGCCAGAGCTCTTGGCCCATTTGGATCGGGTGGGCCGCTGCATCTGGCGTCGGCCAGGCACCTCTCACGGGTTCTCCACGAGCCACTAATCCGTCATTCCACGGAAGCCATTCTCATGGGTACACGCGTACAATCGCTAGTCCGCTTCGGATCGCGCTTGCTACGGCAATGGCATAAAGCAATCAGCTCACTATAGAATAGCCAATCCCGTTGCTGGATCAATCCGGCCTGGCGGCTCTGCTGGCCGGCAGCCTGCTCGTCCTGAGCGAGACCCTGGCCCTGTTGCTGGAGGATCTGGGCTTCTTCAATTGAGGTCACATTGCAAGATCCGCTCACCCCTCCCTGCGGTGTTTCTTGTAATAGCGCATCACCGCCTGGGCGACGCTGCGGGGTTCGTGACGCAGGGCGGCACTGGGACGGTTGCCCTGGAGAGGCGCCTGCATCACCTCGTAGCCCTGGCCCGTGAGTCCGCGCACGTCGCAACTGACCGGCTCGGCACCCCGCAGGCGGTAGTGATCCACGAGCACCGATTCGGCCAGCTCCTCCTGGGCGAGGACCGCATTGAACAACCGCTGCTCCACCCCCAGGCTGGCCAGCTGGGCCTCGATCGCCCGCAGGTGGCCGCCCACGTCGAGGCCGTCGGTCTCGCCCGGCTGGGTCATCAGGTTGCAGATGTACAGGCGGGGGGCCTTGCTGCGGCTGATGGCGCTCACCAGCTCCGGCACCAGCAGGTTGGGTAACAGCGAGGTGTAGAGGCTGCCAGGACCCAGCAGAATCAGGTCGGCATGGGCGATCGCCTCGATCGCCCGAGGCAGGGCCGGCGGGCGGGCGGGGATGCAGCCGAGCCGCACGATCGGGCTGGAGGCCTTACCGATCCGCGATTCGCCCTCGATCCGCTCGCCATTCTCCAGTTCTGCCCAAAGACGCACGTCGGCATTGGTGGCGGGCACCACCTGGCCCTGCACCGCCAGCACCCGGCTGCTGGCGGTGATCGCCGATTCGAGGCTGCCGGTGATGGCGGTGAGGGCCGTCAGAAAGAGATTGCCGAAGCTGTGGCCCTCCAGGCCACTGCCCGACTTGAAGCGGTACTGGAACAGGCGGGTGAGCAGCGGTTCCTCCCGGGCCAGCGCCGCCAGACAGTTGCGGATGTCGCCGGGGGGCTGCACCCCGAATTCGCGACGCAGCACGCCACTGCTGCCGCCGTCGTCGGCCACCGTCACGATGGCGGTGATGTTGCTGCTGTAGCGCTTCAGCCCACTCAGCAGGGTGGACAGCCCGGTGCCGCCACCGATGGCGACGATGTTCGGGCCCCGGTTCAGCCGCCGCTGAGCCAACAGGGCATCCACCAGCACCGTGTCCTTCTCTGGAGCCAGGGCCTGCTGGATGGCACCGAAGCTGCGGCTCTGGCCCAGCCAGATCAGGCCACCGCCGATCAGCAGCACCAGCGGGCCAGTGATGCTGCGGGGCATCACCTTGGTGATGCTGGAGAGGCCCCACTTCACCGACTCCAGGGTCCAGTAGATCGGCTGCAGATCGGCCCAGACCGCCGCCCCGAGCAGGGCAATCAGCAAGCCCAGGCCGGAGGTGATCATCCAGCGCTTGACCACCAGCCCCGGCTGCAGCCAGCGGGCGGCCCGGCGCGATCGACTCACCAGATCCTGCTGGCGCCGATCCCCACGCCCCACCCAGCCCGGCCGGGGGCCGGGCCTGGAACCGGGCCGCAGCAGGCGGCGGTTTCGGGCGGCAGGGCCTCTGGAGGGCAAGGGCGGGGCGCTGAAGCGCCGGTGGCGGGTGCTGGAACTGTAAGGATCGAAAGCCGATTGTGAACCCGTCAGGATGGGGGCGTTCCCCCTCCAAGCCCCGATGTCGTCTGCCGCCCCGTCAGCGGAGGCCCGCGCCGACCAGCCGGGGACCACCCCGCCGGTGGTGGAGATGCGCAACCTGACCATGCGCTGGAGCGGCCGGCCGGTCCTCGACAGCGTCAATCTCACCCTGGTTGCAGGTGAACGGCTGGTGGTGGTGGGGCCTTCAGGGGCAGGCAAATCGACGATCCTGCGCCTGCTGGCGGGTCTGTTGCTGCCCACCTCCGGTGAGCTGTTCGTGCACGGCGAACGGCAGACCTACCTGCGGCTGGATCAGCGCCACCCGCCCGACGTGCGCTTTGTGTTCCAGAACCCGGCCCTGATCGCCTCCCTGACGGTGCGCGAGAACGTGGGTTTCCTGCTTTACCGCTTCAGCCGCCTGGGGGAAGCGGAGATCCGCGAGCGGGTGCGGGCCGCCCTGGCATCGGTGGGGCTGTCCGGCATCGAGGACCGGCTGCCGGGCGAACTCAGCGGCGGCATGCAGAAGCGGGTCAGCTTTGCCCGAGCCCTGATCGATGACCCCGCCAGCGGCGATGGCCGCGTGCCGCTGCTGCTGTTCGATGAACCCACCGCTGGCCTGGATCCGGTGGCCTCGACCCGGGTGGAGGAGCTGATCGTGCGCACCACCACCATGACCCATGGCACCGGCGTGGTGGTGAGCCACGTGATGAGTACGATCGAAGGCTGCGCCCAGAAGGTGGCCCTGCTCTACGACGGCCATTTCCGCTGGTGTGGAACCCTAGAAGAGTTCCGCCGCACGGACAACCCCTACGTGGTCCAGTTCCGGAGCGGTAGTCTTCAAGGCCCGATGCAGCCCACCGAGCTCTGAGCCCATGCGCCGCAGTGTTCGTGAGGCCACGGTGGGATTCTCGATTCTGGCGGCGGCGGCCAGTGCCTTCGGGCTGTCGCTCTGGCTGCGGGGCATCTCCCTGAACCGCAACACCTGGAGCATGGAGGCCCGATTCGCCGACGCCGCCGGCCTGGCGGTGCGCTCACCGGTGTCCTACCGGGGTGTGCTGGTGGGCAGCGTCAGTCGCATCGAGGTGAACGACCAGGACGTGGTGGCCCGGCTGGAGATCACCGATCCGAAGCTGCACCTGGCCCGGCCGGTACTGGCCCGGGTGGTGAACAGCTCGGTGCTGGGGGGCAACGCCGAGGTGGATCTACTCAGCAGCGGCAAGGCCCTGCCTGCGGGCACGCCGCCGCCCCAGGAGAAGGGATGCGACAACAGCCTCATCGTCTGCAACCACGGGAAGGTGCCAGGGGTGGCCATGCCCAGCCTCGACGATGTCACCAGCACGATGCAGCGGCTGCTGGATCAGGCCGACCGGCAGCAGCTGGTGCAGAAGCTTTCGGCCGCCACTCTCCGCTTCGACAAGGCGGCCGATGCCACCACCAAGCTCACCGACGACGGTCGTCTGTTCATGCAGGATGCCCGCCAGCTGGTGAAGCGGCTGGATGGGTCGGTGGCCAAGGCAAATCCGATGATCGCCAACCTCAACGGAGCTTCACTCGATGTCGCCAAGGCCAGCAAACACGTCCGCAACATCACCTCGGCCCTGGACAATCCCAAGACGGTCTCGGAGCTGAAGCAAACGGTGAGCCACGCCCGCCAGCTCGCCGAACGCTGGGATGCCGTCGGCGGCGACGTCAACAAGCTCACCGCCGATCCCCGCTTCATGGATGGCATGCGCAGCGTGGCGACGGGGCTCGGCAAGTTCTTCGACGAGCTCTACCCCGCCCAGCGGCGCGATTCGCCGCCGGCGGCCAATCCAAGCCCCTGAGCGCAGCGGGACACAGGCGGGGGCACAGACAGAGAGAGCGGAAACCATCCTGGCAGCAAGGGCGCGAACCCCTACCATTCTGCGCCCTAATTCTTGACGAATTAAGCGATGAGATCATACGATCTTTCCATAGAGCATGTGCCAAATCAGGCAGCCATGGATTCGAGCCCGAATCACAACGAAGACAGCGCAAACAATCGCGATGGCAACCGGCTCGGCGTATTGGAGCTTGTGCTATGTAGCGTTTTCACTTATTGCATTATATCACGGCTGCAGGCAATTTTGCCGATAGCCGAATCATGTCATTACGACATCGCCGAATGGCTGATCTCCTGGGAGGGGGGCTTCGTTCGCCGTGGCTTGCCAGGCACTCTCTTGAATCTGCTGAGCTCAATTCACCTGAACCCAGTCGCACTGATCAAGACCACTGCAATCGCTTCCTATCTCTGCCTCGCAACGGCAATCCTCAAGCTGGGATCACATCGATTTCGCCTGTCTCTCCTGCTTTCGCCGGTGCTGCTTCTTGCACCATTGTCCCAGGGCTTTTTCTACAAGAAAGATACTTTTCTTCTGGCCATTTACATCGCAATGATGCTGGTGCTCAAGAGGTGCCTGCAAACCAGGACAAACCCTGCTAGAGAAAACGATCAATCAACATTCCCATGGGCCGGGGCCCTTGCTTTCAATGCCATGGCCCTTGTAGTTCTGCTGTTCCACGAAGGCTTCTTTCTGCTGATATTGCCATCATCGCTGATTCTTATCTTGACGCTCATCAAGCGCAACAGACATCGAAAGCGCGCCCAGTGGCTGGCCATCACCCTTTCCCTGCCTTCAGTCCTTTGGCTAACCCTGGCAACCCGATACAACGGCCAAGGGATTGACATCAGTGCCATCGAGCAAGGTTGGCATGAGCTCGCTCAACATCATGCCAACCTGGGATGGCTGAACGGGAACTCAACCTTGGAGCCCTTAAAATACCTCAGTCTTTCCACCGGAGATGCCCTCAAGCAATCACTCACCAAGCACTTTCAAGCCCTCTATTTTTACGTGGCGCCCGAGCCCCTAATCTGGATCATCCTGGCGTTGCTGATGATCGGACTGATGCTGCACGGGACTCTGCCGCGCGAGGGCTTACCCAGCAGCGAATCCACTCCTGAAACCCCGGCAGCACAAAGATTTCTTGACCTGACCTTGATCGCCTCGCTCCACCTTTTCTGCCTATTGCCACTGTTTGCGGTTGCGATTGACTGGGGGCGCTGGCTGTTCTATCTATCTATCGGCTCCTTCACGACCTACTGCTTGGCTACCGACCCGCCTCGGATGCAGGGACAAAACACCTGGATTCCTGATTCAGGAAGCGCACATCTGCCAGCAAAAGCCCCCATCCCATTACCGCCTCGGTATCTGCTCCTTGCAGTAGGTATTCCCATGGTCACCTGGTCCCCGGCTGGAGCGATCTCCACCATGCCTGTTTACGATCTTTGGCGAGGAATCAAAAGCATTTATCAAGCCTTCCCATTATAAATTAATCGCCTCAAGGACAATGCCGGCAATCGCCTGGTCACTGGCCTTGGGCAGTTGTACATAGCGACCGCCGGCGGCTTCGGCCAGGTCCTTGCCCATGCCGCTGCCGATGAACTTGCGCTCAGTGTCGATCACCAACAGCTTGATGCCAAGGGCGCGGTAGCGGCTGGCCACCTGCTTCACCTCCTCCCGCAGGTCCACGGGCTCCTCGCCTTCGAGCTGGGGCTGGCCGAGGGAACGGCTGAGCGGCACGTTGCCGCGGCCATCGGTGATCGCCACCACCACCACCTGGCCGAGGTCACCGGTGGCCAGGGCATTGGCCCCGACCCGGGCCGCCTGGGTGAGGCCATGGGCCAGGGGAGAACCTCCGCCGCAGGGCATCGATTCCAACCGGCGACGGGCGGCGGTGATCGAGCGGGTGGGGGGCAGCAGCACCTCCGCCTGCTCACCGCGGAAGGGAATCAGAGCCACCTCATCCCGGTTTTCGTAGGCCTCGGTGAGCAGGCGGATCACGGCCCCCTTGGCACTCTGCATGCGATTGAGGGCCATCGAACCGCTGGCGTCCACCAGGAAGATCACCAGGGCACCGGCCTTGCGCTGCAGCTGCTTGGCCCGCAGGTCGCCGTCCTCGACAATCACCCGGCGCTGGGGTTCACGGGCGCGGCGGGCTTTCTGATAAGGAGCGGCGGCGCGCAGGGTGGCGTCGACGGCGATCCGCTTCACTGGCCCCCGCGGCAGCATCGGCTTCACATAGCGACCGCGGGAATCGCTGAACACCACGGCGCGGCTGCCACTGCCGCCGCTCTTCGCCCTGGCGGCCGAGAACAGCAGCAGGTCGGGGTCAATGGCGGTGGCCTCCGGATCCAGCAGGAATTCCTCAGGAATCGAAGGCGGGGCTTCGTCCTCGGGGCGGTCGTCCTCGTCGGGATCGTCCGGTTCGTCCGGCTCTTCGGGGTTGTCGTCGGACTCGTTCTCGGGCGGCTGCTCCGGCGGCTGCTCCCCCTGGGGCGGCGGCGGCGGCTCCAGGGGCTGGTCGGGGTCCGGTGGCGGCAGCTGCAAGGCCCGCGGCGCGATCACCAGCCGCACCGCCACCTGCAGGTCGTCGGCCTCCACCTGGTCCCGGCCGCTGAGGGCGGCATGGGCCCGGGCGACCCGTACGGCGTAGAGCTCACTGCGGTGGCCTTCGACCCCGCCCCGGATCGCCTCATTCACCAGATAGGTGATCTGCTCACGGCTGATGCGCACATCCGGCAGCCACTGCCGCGCCAGCAACAGCTGGGTGGCCAGGGCATCGGTCTCCTCCTGCCAGCGCGCCCGGAAGGCAGGGCCGGCTTCGCCGTGGGCCAGGGCGCTGCGGGTGATCTCCACCCGCTGCTCGATGTCGAGCAGCTGGTTGGCGGACAGGGCGATGGCGAAGCGGTCGAGCAGATGGTCGCGCACGGCCCCCTCCTCGGGGTTGTAGGTGGCGATCAGCAGGACACGGCAGGGGTGGCTGAGGCTCAGCCCTTCGCGCTCGATCCGGTTCTCGCCGGATCCCACCGCCGCCAGCAGCAGGTTGGTGATGCCGTCGTCCAGCAGGTTGAGCTCGTCGATGTAGAGCACCCCCCGGTGGGCCTCCGCCAGCAGGCCAGGCTGAAACACTGGGGCGCCGGCAGCGAGCGAGGCGGTCACATCCACCGAGCCCACCAGCCGGTCTTCGCTGACACCGAGCGGCACCTGCACGAACGGCGCCGGCACCACGGCCGTGGGCAACAGGGCCTGGGGATCGGCACCGCTGGGGTCGCCGCCCAGCTCGGTGATGCGGCGACAGGCGGCGGCATCCCACTCCTCGGGTCGGCGGGGATCGAGGTTGAGGCCGGTGGGACCGCTGCCCACAGCGAGCACATCGATCGGCGGCAGCAGGGCATGCAGACCACGGGCCAGCACGGATTTGCCGGTACCGCGCCCGCCGGCGATCACCACTCCGCCCAGGCCCGGGTCGACGGCGGCCAGCAGCAGGGCCAGCTTGAGGGTGCCGTGGCCGGTGATCGCCGCCAGGGGGAAGGCGCGGGCCGCCATCGCGGCGGCGTCACGGCTGGAGGTGGCGCTGGTGGCGCTGGCGACCATGGGGTCAGGGGGGCCCGGAGGTGGCGCCAGTCTCGCCGATCAGGCCCACCCGGCGGGCCCGCCGCGGCGGCGGACGCCAGGGCGGCAGGGCGGCCCCGCTCGGTGCCAGCATCCGCTCCGCCTGTCGCGTCGCGATGCTCGCACCCTCAACGCCGAACCTGCCCCATACCGGCGCCGTGACCGGGGTGCTGGAGCTGGTGGGCTTCCTGAGCGATCCTGCCTTCCTGCGCCGCCGTTTCGAGCGCCACGGCGATGTGTTTGAAACGGTGCTGCTGGGCCAACCCCAGGTGTTCGTGCAGGGGGCGGCGGCCCTGGCGGAGCTGTCGTCCCAGTCGGCGGCCCTGGCCGGCTGGTGGCCGCCGACGGTGCGGCAGCTGCTGGGCAGCCATTCCCTCGCCAACCGACAGGGGGACGCCCACCTGGCCCGGCGACGGGCGGTGGGCCAGCTGTTTTCGGCGGCGGCTCTGCGCAGCTACCTGCCGGGGATCACGGCGCTCTGCGATCGCCTGGTGGCGGAGCTGGCCGCCTGCGCCGACCGCGGCGAACCGGTGGCCCTTGTGGACCGGCTGCGCCCCTTCGCCTTCGATGTGATCGCCGAGGTGGTGCTCGGCCTCGGCGCCGAGCAGCGGCAGGCGAAGGCCCTGCTGTTCGCCGATTTTGAGCAGTGGACCGCAGGCCTGTTCAGCCTGCCGTTGGCCTGGCCGGGCAGCCCCCTGGCCCGGGCCCTGGCGGCGCGGCAGCGGTTACTGAAGCGCATCGCCACCCTGCTGCCGGCCATCGAACCGCTGCGCCAGGCCTGTGATGAGGCCGGCCTGCCGCTCAGCCAGGACGACCTGGTGGAACAGTTGCTGCTGTTGCTGTTCGCCGGCTACGAAACCACCGCCGCCTCCCTCAGCGGCCTGATGCTGACCCTGCTGCGCCACCCGGAGGTGATCGACTGGCTGCGGCCGGAGCTGGACGCCCTGCCCTGGCCCCTGGCGGCCGATCAGCTGCACCGGCTTGAGGGGGCCGGGCGGCTGGAGGCGGTGACCCAGGAAGTGCTGCGGCTGATCCCACCGGTGGGGGGCTTCTTCCGCCGCACCACCGCCCCCGTGAGCCTGGCCGGCTTCACGATCCCGGCGGGGCGGGTGATCCAGGTGAATGTGGCCGGCACCCATCGCGATCCGCGGGTGTTTGAGGCACCGGAGCGCTTCCTGCCCGAGCGTCATCTGAACGAGCCGCTGCGCCCCCCCGGCCATGTGCCGTTCGGGATCGGCAGCCGTGTCTGCCTGGGCAAACCCCTGGCCGAACTGGAAGTGCGCCTGCTGATGACCCGCCTGCTGCAGCAGCTGGATTTCGAGCTGGTGCCCGACCAGGACCTCAGCCTGACGCTGCTGCCTAGCCCCCTGCCGAAGGATCGCCTGCAGGTGCGGCTGCGCCGGCGGGAGCGGCCGTGAGCGGGCAGACGGGCCTGGCGATCGCCCTCGGCGCCAACCTCGGCGATCCCGCCGCCACCCTGGCCGCGGTGCGCCCGCTGCTCACGGAAGGGTTGCAGCGCTGGTTGCCCCACCAGGCCCCGCCGCGGCTGCGCTGGTCGCCCCTGTTCAGCAGCGCCGCCATCGGCGGCCCGCCGGGCCAGCCGGATTTCATCAATGCAGTCCTTCTGCTGACGCCTCTGGCCGCGGCGGCGACCACCCCCGCAGCCGCGGACCCGGCGGGGGCCGCCCGGGCGGTGCTGCGGATGCTGCAGGGGCTGGAAGCCCGTTTCGGCCGCGAACGGCTGGTGCACTGGGGCCCGCGCACCCTGGATCTGGATCTGCTCTGGTGTGGTGCGCTCCACTGCCGCACCCCGGAGCTGGAGCTGCCCCATCCACGCCTGCTGGAACGAAGCTTCGTGCTGGCGCCACTGGCGGCGATCGACGCCCACCTGGTGCCACCGGGCCAGATCCCCGGCGCCGGCCGGCCGGCGGGGGCGTTGCTGACCGAATTGCTGGCCCGCACGGCAGCCGATCCGCCCCGGCCCCTGCCGCCGTCGCCCGGCTGGCCGGAAGGCGGACAGCGATCGGCATGAGCCAAGCTGGCTCCAGCATTGCAATGTCCGTCGATGGCGCCCCTGCCCCCACCTGAACCCAGTCGCCATCTCGAAACCCTCGGCAGCCTCGATGCCCGCAAGATCCGCTTCGAGGTGAATCGCATCGAGCTGCCCATGGGGGTGGAGGGCAGCTTCGGGATCATCCGTCACCCCGGTGCCTCCCTGGCGGTGCCCCTGCTCGACGACGGGCGGGTGGTGGTCCTGCGCCAGTACCGCTTCGCCGTGAGCTGCCGGCTGCTGGAATTCCCCGCCGGCACCCTCGATGAGGGCGAGGATCCGCTGACCACCATGCAGCGGGAACTCCAGGAGGAGACCGGCTATGCCGCCAGCCGCTGGGATCCGCTCGGGGCGATGCTGCCCTGCCCGGGCTATTCCGATGAGGTGATCCACCTCTTCCTGGCCCGGAACCTCAGCCTGCTGGCGGAACGCCCCCCCGGCGACGACGACGAGGACCTGGAGGTGCTGCTGCTGCCGCCCGCCGAGCTCGACGCCCTGCTGGCCAGCGGCGACGAATACCTCGACGGCAAGAGCATGGCCGCCTGGTTCCGGGCGCGGCAGGTGCTGGGCCTGTGAGCGGCCAGCGCTGGCTGTTCTGGCACCGCCGCGACCTGCGCCTGGCCGACAACCTCGGCCTGGCCGCCGCCGCTGCCGCCAGTCCCGCCGTGACCGGTGTCTATGTGCTGGATCCAGTCCAGCTGGCCGCCACCACCATGGCCCCTGCCCGGCTCTGGTTCCTGCACGAGAGCCTCGGGGAGCTGGCCCGGCGCTGGCGGCAGGCGGGCAGCCGGCTGCTGCTGCTGCAGGGCGATCCGGTGGAGCTGCTGCCGCGCCTCGCCGAGGCCGTCGGCGCCGAGGTGGTGGCCTGGAACCGCGATGTGGAGCCCCTCGCCCGCGAGCGCGACCGGCGGGTAGCGGCGGCGCTGCAGGCCGCCGGTCGACGCCTGCTGGTGGACTGGGACCAGCTGCTGGTGGCGCCGGAGGCACTGCGCACAGGCCAGGGGGATCCCTACCGGGTCTACGGGCCGTTCCTGCGTAACTGGCGGGGCCAGGTGGAACGCAAGGCACCGCTGGGCAGCGCCGCCGCCGGGGGGCTGGAGCCCTTGGCCGCTCCCACGGGCCTGCTGGACCTGCCGGCCGATCCCGCCGCCGCCTGGCCGGCGGAACGGGCGGCCCTCTGGCGCGACTTGCCACTGCTGGAAGCGCTGCCGGCAGCGGCCAGCCTGGGGGCCGGATCGGGCGGCTTCAGCGGCGCCGAGCTCTGCCCCTGCAAACCGGGCGAAGCGGCGGCCCAGGTCCAGCTGCAGGCCTTCTGCGCGGGCCACGGCCCCGCCGGCAGCGCACCGCTGCTGACCTACGAACCCGGCCGCAATGTCCCCGCCGAAGCCGGCAGCTCCTGCCTGAGCGC
>Ga0007796_10000427_pt1 | contig 13278 bp, 13 predicted proteins | sample CryBogmetaGMA0M_FD_60373 | JGI IMG/M metagenome (GOLD analysis project Ga0007796, IMG submission 60373) | Freshwater microbial communities from Crystal Bog, Wisconsin, USA - MA0M | ecosystem: Environmental > Aquatic > Freshwater > Lake | place: Crystal Bog, Wisconsin, USA | collected 2009-07-06 | reverse complement strand
CTCGAGCCCGGCGAACTGGTCGTCACGGTCGGGAGCCTGGTGATGGCCCAGATGTGGGAGGACCGCCACGCCGTCGAGACCGGGGAGGCGTCGTGACCCCCGCTCCGGGGACGATTTCCGAATATTCATCAAATGCTCACACTCCCTCGATATCCTTTTCACCGTTTGAGTGAATCGGATGGGTTTTCAGGCCGTTCTGCCGCGAGTTTCGGGATTCGCGGAGGGGTGGCCGAGACCGGGTGATCGGGGGTTTGGCATGGCATCGCGTCTCCAGGGTCCGTCGCGGTTCGGCAGTGCCCCGGGCCAGGGGCTCAGCTCGCGGCCGCGAGCCACCGTCCACCGCTGGGAGCGGCTCGTCGGGGTGTCGGCCGCGGCCCGCCGTCTCGAGGAGACGGTCGCCCGCACGGCGGCGATGGACAGCACGGTGCTCATCACGGGTGAGACCGGCTGCGGCAAGGACGAGATCGCCCGGGCCCTGCATGCCTCCGGCCCCCGCGCCGACCGGCCGTTCGTCGCCGTGAACTGCGGTGCCGTCGCGCCCTCGCTCATCGAGAGCCAGCTCTTCGGCCACGAGAAGGGGGCGTTCACGGGCGCCTTCGGCGCCTCGCGCGGCGTGTTCCGCGCGGCCGACGGCGGCGTGGTGTTTCTCGACGAGATCGGCGAACTGCCGCTCGACCTCCAGCCGCGGCTGCTGCGCGTGCTGCAGGAACGGGAGGTGACGCCGGTCGGCTCGACCGACGTGCACCGCGTCGACGTGCAGATCATCACCGCCACCAACCGCGACCTCTTCGCCGCTGTCTCGCGTGGCACGTTCCGGGAGGACCTCTTCTTCCGGCTCAACACGCTCGAGATCGACGTGCCCCCGCTCCGCGAGCGGATCGACGACATCCCGCTGTTCGTGTCGCACTTCTGCCGGCACTTCGCCACCAAGCTCGGCGTGGCCGCGTGGGAACCCGACGACGACACGCTCGGCCGCTTCATGCGGTATCGGTGGCCGGGCAACGTGCGGCAGCTCGCGCAGACGATCGAGCGCGGCTACGCCCTCGGCTGCGTGCCCCCGCTGCCCGACGAGGACGCCTGCGCGGCCCGGGGAACGTCGGCCGTGCCCGTGGCCGCGGCCGGCGACGAGTCGCAGCTGCCCGTGCTCAACCTCGAGGCCCTGCGGCTCATGGCGGTGCGGCAGGCGATGGCGCTGACCGGCGGCCACAAGGGGCAGGCGGCGAACCTCCTCGGCGTGCACCTCAACACGATGACCCGCCTCGTCGAGGAGGCGCTCCCCGGGTCGAGCCAGCGGCGGAAGCCGAAGGCCAAGTGAGATTGCGCCTCGAGGGCTCGCAGGTCGCGGCCACGGCCCTCCGCCGCACGATGCGGCGGCCGAGTGGACAAAGGCCATGGAGGGCTTTGTCCACGGACAGCTAGCGCGGGATCTCGTGGAGGTGCTGCGCGAGGATCCGCCGCACCTCGGCGATCGTCGCCGGGTGGTGATGCACCTTCGTGTGGGTCGCCGGCACGCAGATCTCGCTCACCGCGCCGACCGTGTGGGCGCTCTCCACCCGCACGACGCAGTCGTCGCGGCCGCCGGTGATCGACGCGTGGCCGTCCCCCACGACGCTGTGCACCGTGACCCAGCAGGGCGGCCGCAGCCGTTCGAGCGCCTGCAGGAGCCGCGAGTCGGGCTGGAGGATGTCGACCGTGGTGGGCGTGCGCCGCTCGTACTCCGGATAGAACGCGCCGGGATTGAGCCGCACCGCCTCGTCGTGCACCCGCCGGCTCTCGGCGGGCGCGCGGACGGTGAGCGAGGCCAGCCGGCCCGCGCCGAGCGACGCGATCTGCGATCCCTTGTGGGGCGTGGCGATGCAGACGATGCGGTTGACGAACGGGAGCGGGTGGAAGAAGTAGCCGCGGGCCGCGAGCCGCTTGAGCTCGGGCTGGAGCCGCACCTCCGCGAACGGGATGCAGGAGACCGCCTGCCAGAGGTGGTCGCCCGGCTCCACCACCTGCAACTTGGCGTGCAGCCCCCCCAGGCTGTGGCCGATGAGCACGAGGTTCTTGAGCGCCGGGTCGCGGCCCTCGGGATCGCACTGGCGGACGGCATCGGTGAGCTGCAGCCGCAGCAGCGCCGATGCCTGGAGGAACGCGGCCCCGGTGGGGTAGTGGTAGACCCACGGCTCGAACCGGCGGTGGAACTCCGGCCAGGCCCGCAGCTCGTTGATCATGTCGAACCACGTTCCCTCGTCGCTGGCGATGCCGTGGATGAAGACCACGGGGATGCGGCCCGGCTGGTGCGGCTCCAGCATCTCGAGGTGCGGCCGCGTGGCCCCCGTGGTGAAGGGCAGCAAGAAGCCGGTGATGCCGGTCTTCGGCGTGCCCTCGAGCACGTCGAGCAGCGGCGCGGAGAGGTCGGCCGCGAGGTGGGGGCGGGCCGAGCCGATGTGCACCGCCGCGATCTCGACCGGATTGGCGAGGTCGAGCACCGCGGCCGCGTGGTCGCGCGCCGCCGGGCCGGCGAACTTTTCCAGGGAGTTCTCGTTGCCGGGAACGTCGAATCGCAGCACGGCGGTGGCGGCGAGCGACTGCCGCGGGGCCGCGAAGGTCTCGGCCTCGCCGCGGGGCCGCGGGCCTGCCACGCGGACGACCACCGGCAGGCCGAAGCCGTCGCGCAGGTGGCGGCGCGAGACGCGACCGTCGTCGGACTGTGCCTGCGGTTCGACCGACGCGATCCCGGCGGCGCCGAGCGGCAGGGCCTGCGGCCGGAAGGGGACGAGAACGGGCCGCCCCTGCGGCCCCACCCACAGGCCTTCGGGGCCCATGCGGCCGTGCCTGCGGGCGGCCTCGAGCAGGCCGGCGAGGGCGTCGGCGTAGAGGTCGGCCGCCGTGCAGAGGATGTCGGGGGATTCGGGACACGTCCAGGCGGCGTTCCATGCCTCCTGGCAGGCGACGTAGTAGCCGTCCACCGCGTGGCGATCGCACTTCTTCAGCATCTCGCACGACGCGCCGAGATACTCCTTCGCCTTGCGGATGTGCCCCTGCGCGATCCGCAGTGGCGGCTCGGGCCGCGAGATCGGGATGGTCGCGCTGGCCCGGCCGCCGCGCGGACCGGCCGCGGCCGCGGTGTCGCCCCGGACCGGGAACGCGCAGGCGATGGCGATCATGGCGACGAGCACGGACCATGGGCCCGCGCGGCGCGCGCCCGCGGTGCCGGATCCAGTGGCTCCGCCCAACCGTGCCATCCGTCGTTCCTCCGACCGCCGCCGCGCCGCATCCGCCCGTGTCAGCGGTATCGGCTGAAGGACACGGCCGGAACGGATTTCCGGGCACGACCGGCAAACTCGCCGCGAAGCCCGGCGGCCGCGGCCCGCTGGCTCATCCAATCCTCACGCAACGCCGGGTGGGAAGAGCGGCCGCACCGATGTAAACTTCGCTGCCACCCCGTCCGCTCGTCTCGCCCACCTTCGCTGAAGGGAGGAATCCCATGCCTCAGCGACCCCGCCACGCCGTTCGCGGGTTCACGCTCGTCGAACTGCTCGTCGTGATCGCGATCATCGCGACGCTCATCGCCCTGCTCCTGCCCGCCGTGCAGATGGCCAGGGAAGCGGGCCGGCGGACGACGTGCATGAACAACATCAAGCAGCTCGGACTGGCCGCGCACACGCACGTCACGGCGCGGCGGACGTTCCCCTTGGGCCTCGAGATGCGGACCGACTCGATCACGTCGAAATCGACGTTCATGATCGCGCTGCTCCCCTACATGGAGCAGACCACGCTCTTCCAGAGCTGGGACTTCACCAACTCCGCGAACAACACGACCACGAATCCCTCCACGTCGCGCTCGGCAGCGCGGGTGGCGGGCATGGTCTGCCCCTCCGACGAACTGCTCGAGAATCCCTTCACCCTCGCCTCGACCGGATCGACGTTCAGTCCGGCGACGAGCGCCTCGGGCAACGTCTACGCCGGGCTCTACTCCGCGACCAGTTACGCGGGGAACTACGGCGGAACCGGCTCCTACTACACGAGCTTCTCCAACTACCCGATCGTGCCCAACGGGTTGCTCTTCATGACCGGCCCCGACACGAAACTCAAGATGCCGGGGGGTTCGCTCCACACGCTGTCGTCGAACCATCAAAACCTGCCGGCCGTGAAGCCCCTCCAGGTGACCGACGGCCTGAGCAAGACGATCCTGTTCGGGGAGAAGTATCACCGCGACCCCGATTTCGACACCTGGACCAGCGATAACAGCGGCCTGAAGATGTACCAGTTCTCCGTGTGGGCCTGGTCCGGCGGCCGCAAGGGCACGGCGATGCTCTTCGGCTCCGCCGCGGTGCCGATCAACAGCACGGTGCGGTCGCTCCAGCCGGCCAACCCCACCACCCCCAACATCAGCACGCAGGACGCCCGCCTGAACGCCTGGGGCAGCGGCCACAGGGGTGGCGCCGTGTTCGCGTTGACCGACGGCGCGACGCGGTTCATCCTCGACACGATCTCGCTCCAGACGCTCGCGAGCCTCTCCACCCGCAACGGCGGCGAGTCGCTGGCGTCGGACGGACTGTGACGCAGCGCGCCGCCCTGCCGCGGCGATTTCCGCCGATGCATCCCGACGCCGCAACCTGCCTCCGACTCGCCGCAGCGACCGCGGTGCTGGCCGCCGTGTGCGGCTGCGGCGAGGTCTACGAGTTCGGCACCGTTCGCGGCCGGCTCACGGTGCAGGGGCAGCCCGCCGGCCGGGTGCGGGTCGAGTTTCACCCCGACGCCGCGCGGGGCACCGCGGGTCCGTCGTCGAGCGGCGACACGAACGAGCAGGGGGAGTTCGTCCTCACCTATTCGACCCCGACCATCAGCGGCTCGGGCGCGATCGTGGGCCGGCACAAGGTCGTGCTGCGGGACCACGCCCTCTCCGCCTCGGAGACCGGGCAGGGCGTGCCGCTCCGCTTCGGCCCGCAGTATGCGACCGTGCTCTCCACGCCGCTCGACGTCGAGGTGAAGAAGGGGGAGCAGGCGCTCGAGATCGAGGTTCCGACCGGCAGGAAGGGCACGCCATGACGCGGGCCGCCGCGAGTCGCCCGGCGGGGTTCACGCTGGTCGAACTGCTCGTCGTGATCGCGATCATCGCGACGCTCATCGGGCTCCTGCTGCCGGCCGTGCAGACGGCCCGCGACGCGGCCCGCCGGACGAGTTGCCAGAACAACCTGCGGCAACTCGCCGTGGCGGCCCTCGCCCACCACGACGCGCGGCGATCGTTCCCCTCGGGCTACACCCAGGACTCGATCAACGGCAGCTTCCAGGGGCACTCGGTCTACTACTTTCTCCTCCCCTACATGGAGCAGAAGGCGCTGTTCGACAGCATGGATGCGAAGGTGCCGCTCAACAACAGGACCGCGACACCCGGCCAGAAGGCCGCCGCGGCGATCGCCAACCTCGTCTGCCCGAGCGACGAGTTTCCCGAGGGCAACCCGCACATCTACAGCCCGACGGAGCGGTACGGCGTGACGAGCTACCGGGCCAACGGTGGAAGCCGACCGATCTTCGCCACGTCGTCCACGAACGACGGCATGTTCATGGCGACCGGCTCGGCGGCCCGCGCGGCCTCGGGGGCCCCCAAGGCCATGCTCGTCCGCATGAAGGACGTGCCGGACGGCAAGAGCAAGACGATCCTGTTCGGTGAGGCCTCGCACGTCGACCCGAACTTCAACACGTTCACCGCGGCCGGGTGGAACAGCGGCAGCACGATCAGCACGTGGTCGCGGTGGTATCCCGCGAGCGGCGACACGGGGCTCGGCAACTTCATGTGCGGTGCCTTCTCCCCCATCAACTACAAGACACCGTTCAAGGCCGGAGACCCCGGGGCGCCGGGGTCCTCGAGCGCGTGGTACGTGTTCCAGGATCAGCGGCTGAACACGATCGGCAGCCGGCATCCCGGCGGCGCGGCCGTGGCCCTCGCCGACGGCAGCGTTCGCTTCATCACCGACGACCTTCCGCAGTCGCTCCTCTCCCTCTACTGCACCCGCGCCGACAACCAGTCGGTGGTCGCCCCATGAGCGTGCTCCCCGACCGCGCGGAGCCGATCCCGGCCGTCGTTTTCACGCTCGCGATGCTCTGCGCGGCCGCCACCGCCGGCTGCACCAAGCCCGCGAAACTCGTGCCCGCCGGGGGCTCGGTCGAGATCGGGGGCAAGCCGGCCGAGGGCATCGTGGTGCAGTTCATGCCGCAGCCCGTCGAGGGGGAGAAGCGACCCACGTCGTTCGCCACGACCGACGCCGAGGGCCGGTTCACGCTCCGCACCTACGACGGCGAGGACGGCGCCGTCATCGGCACGCACGCCGTCGTGCTCGTCGACAGCCAGGAGGAACGCCCCGCCCAGGGCGAACGGTTCACGAAGCCGCCGCGGCTCGGCGCGAAGTACGCCACGGTGGCCGGCGGCCTCACCGCCAAGGTCACGGAGGGCGGGCCACCGATCGAGATCGATGTGCCCGGCATGGGCCGGGCCGAGGGGCGCTGAAGCCGGCGTCAGCCCCGCGTGCCGGCGTGCTCCTCGGCGACCAGTTCGAGGTCGCTCGCGAGGTACTTCACCGCCGCCGAGGGGGCGAGATTGAAGTAGACGCGGCCCTCGGTCGCCCAGCGGTCGCCGTCGTGGATGAACTCTGCCGTGGCGGCCCGCACGCGGGACACCGCCTCGACCTCCTCCATGCCGCCCCCCTCGACCGCCTCGAAGCTCACCTCGATCGCGACGAGCGCCTTGAGCCGACGCGTGCGCCGGTCACGGGCGTAGAGGACGTCGTCGTCGAACTCGACATCGGTCCACCGCAGGCCGCGGGGCTTGCCGCTGGCCGCGGCCCGCTCGATGAACTTGGCCTCGAGCCGCTCCCGCTGCCGGTGAAAGTCGCGCTGGGCGCGGGCCAGTTTCTCGGCCTGCCGGGAGGCCCGCAGCGGCCGCATCGCCACGAGCGCGGCACCGACCGCGAGCGCCGCCACGCAGAGCGTGATCGCGGCGTGAAGGACAAGGTAGCCCATGACGGACTCCGACGGGCGGTCTCCGGGAACACCGTCGCCAAGTGTAGCCCCGCGGCCGTCAGAGGCGACAGCGCCGGCGTCACGAGGGCATTTCCGCCCGGGGAAGCGGGCGTAGACTGTTGGCCCCGCCATCCCGGGACACCTCCCATGACCAAGCCCCGCCGCCGCGCTCTCCTCGTCGTCGGGGCGCACCAGTCGATCGCGGGCGGACTCTGCCGCGCCGTGGACCGGGCCGTCGAGACGGGCTGCGCGTGCCTCCAGATCTTCACGCGCAACATCAACCAGTGGGCGGTGTCCCCGATCGATCCCGACGAGGCCGCGGATTTCCGCGCCGCGGTGCGGAAGGCGGGGCTCGCACTCGTCGTGGCCCACGACTCCTACCTGATCAATCCGGCGGCGGCCGACGCGGCCCTGCGGAAGAAGTCGATCGCGGCCCTCGCCGAGGAGGTGCGTCGCGCCGACGTGCTCGGCATCCCCTGGGTCGTGGCGCACCCCGGCGCGGCGGGCGAGCAGCCCGTCGCACGGGCGGTGGCGCGGGCCGCGCAGGGCATCGCCACGGCGCTGCGACAGACCGCCGGCCTGGCCGCGGGCATCCTCATCGAGACGACCGCGGGCCAGGGCACGTGCCTCGGCGCGTCGTTCGAGGAGATCGGGACGATGCTCGACGTGATCGATGCCGTGCCCGGCCTGCGGAAGCGGGTGGGCGTGTGCCTCGACACCTGCCACGTGTTCGCGGCCGGCTACCCGCTCGCGCCGGCCGCGGCGCTCGACGACACGCTCGATCGGTTCGACCGGGCGATCGGCCTCGCGCGGCTGAAGGTGATCCACGCCAACGACTCGAAGCGCGAGTTCGGGTCGCGGGTGGACCGTCACGAGGGGATCGGCAAGGGGCGGATCGGCCGCGAGGCCTTCCGGCTCCTCGTGCGGCACCCCCGGCTCGCCGGCATCCCGCTCATCCTCGAGACGCCGAAGGAGGGCCCCGACGGCAAGCCCTCGATCGCGATGGACCAGGGCAACCTCGCCACGCTCCGCAGGCTCGCCAACAAACCGTAGCCGTGGCTACGCCTCGGGCGGGATCTCGCGGCCGTGGGGATCGCTCTCGCGCCAGCCCGTTTCCGCCTCGAGCCGCTGCCGCATCGCGGCGCCGAGGTGATGCTCCACCCATTCGGCCGGCGGATGGAGGTGGTCGAGCGGCAGTTCCGCGTGCCGGCCGAGCCACGCCTCCCAGAGACGGTGCGACCGCACGACCATCTCCGCGTCGCGGCGGCCCCGCGGCGAGAGCCGCCAGCCCTCCGCCTGCCGCACGAGGCTGCCGTCGGCCCGCAGCCACCAGCCCGCACACCGCTCGAGCAGCGACCGCCACACCGCCGGGCCGCGCTCGCCCCCGGCCTCCTCGGCCCGCCACACCGCCGCCAGCCGGTCCTCGCGGGCCACCCGCCAGGCGAGGGCGAGCCGGCCCCAGACGCGGGCCAGGCCGCCGTCCTCGGGCGCGAGGATCGCCGCCGCCACGTATTCGACGCCGAGCACCACCGCGATCATGCCGGCGGCGCTCGTGTTCCACCGCCAGGCCGCGAGGTAGCCGAGGCACGACCCGACGACGGCCAGCGTGATCGCCACCGCCGCCATCACGTGAAGCCGCCGCGTGAGGAGTTCCGCCGCGGCCGCCGGCACCACGAGCATCGCCACGACGAGCACCGCCCCCACGGCATCGAAGCTCGCCACCGTCGCCACGGCGGTGGCCGCGAGCAGCCCCGCGGTGACCGCGGCCACGGGCAATCCCGCGGCCCGCGCCGCCGCCTCGTCGAAGGCGACGAACACCTGCAGCTTCCACGTGAGGGCGGCGGCCGCGAGGAGGCCCGCGAACGCGATGGTGCCCGCCGCGAACGCGCGGGGCACCGCGACGCCCGCGATCGGCACGGTGTCGAACGGCAGGAACGTGAGGTCGCCATGGAGCACGCACGCGGGGTCGATGTGCGTGCCGGCCGGCGCCGCCGTGACGATCACGACGCCGAGCGCGAAGAGCGTGGTGAAGACGACGCCGGCCCCGGCGTCCTCCTCGGGACCGCCGCCGGCCCGCAGGCCGCGGGTGAGCCACACGGTGAGCAGCGCCGCCCCCACCGCGCCCGCGAACACGAGCGGGCCGCCGGGCCGCCCGCCGGCGAGCACCGCCACGGCGATGCCGGGGAGCACGGCGTGGCCGATCGCGTCGCCGAGCAGGCTCATGCGGCGCACGACCAGCAGCGTGCCCACGAGCGCGCACGACGCCGACACGACCGCCGCCGTGGCCATCGCCCAGGCGTGGATGTCGGCATGGCCGCCGAGGAACGCCGCGGCGCCCGTGTTCATGGCCCGCCTCCGACCTCGGCGCGTGCGGCGGCGGTCTCGGGGGCGGCGAGGTCGATCGTGAGCGACTCGCGGGCCCCGTCGGGATCCTCGTCGATCACCCGCTCCCAGGCGTCGAGGCGCCGGCGGCGGGCGTCCGCCAGCGCGGTGCCGGCGGCCGTGAGCCGCCACGCGGCGGCGGCCCCGCGGACCGGGGCCAGCGCGGCGGCACGCACGAGACCGTCCCAGGCGCGGCCCGCCGCGCGGCGACCGTCGGCGCGGTCGCCGGCCACCGCCGCCTCCACCGCCTGCCGCGCGAACGTGCCGTCGGCGGCGTCGGCCGTCCGCCGGCAGGCGGCGAGCACGAGCCCCTGCATCCAGGCATCGGCCAGCGCCCGCTCCTGCAGCCGCCGCGCGATCCATCCGCGGCCCGGCGCCGCGAGGAACGAGACGGCGAAGATCGCCGCCGCCGCGAGCACGACCAGCGGCCCGGTGGCGAGGCCGGGGCGGGCGGCGCTCACCGCCACGCCCGCGAGCGCGGCCACGAGGCCGATCAGGCCCGCGAGGAGGAGCATCGTGCCCACGCGGTCGGTCCAGTAGCGCGCCGCCACCGGCGGGATCACGACGAGCGCCGTCACCAGCACCGCGCCCACCGCCGGCAGGCCGGCCACCACCATCACCGCCACCAGGGCCACGATCAGATAGTCGATGACCGCCACGGGCCAGCCGCTCGCCGCGGCGAAGGCGGCGTCGAAGGCGACGAGCGTCGCCTCCTTGAGCCCGATGGCGACGACGACCGTCGCCACGCAGGCCACGCCCGCCAGGAGCGCCGCGTCGGCCGCGGTGAGCGCCGCGGTGTGCCCGAGGAGGAACTGCTCGAGGCCGGCACTGTCGGCGTAGCCCCACGCCGGGATGCCCGAGACGAGCGCGATGCCGAGCCCGAACGACACGCCGATGACGATCGCGATCGCGGCGTCGTCTCGGGTCCGCGTGAAGCGGCGCAGGAGCACGACCGCGCCGAGCCCCGCGAACGCGGCGGCCAGCGCCCCGGCGAGGAGCGTGGCCAGATCGCGGCGGCCCGTGGCGAGGAAGCCGCCGGCCACGCCCACGAGCGTGGCGTGGGCCGCGGCGTCGCCGACGAGCGCCCGCTTGCGGAGCACGCACAGGCTCCCCACCACGCCCGCGGCGAACCCCACGGCCGCCACGCCCACCGCCACGACGAACGTGTTGTAGGAGACGACGGGGCCGGTCACGGCGTGCGCCCCCGCGCGGCCACCGCCCGTCCGAGCTCCTCGAGCACCTCGATGTGGCCCGCGTAGGTGCGGCGGAGGTTGTCGGGCGTGAGCACGGCCGCCGTCGGCCCCGTGGCGACGAGCCGCATGTCGATGAGGGCCACGCGGTCGAACCACTCGGCCGCCGTGCGCAGGTCGTGATGCACCACGATCACGAGCCGGCCTGCGGCCCGGAGCTCCGCGAGCACCCGGAAGATCCCCTCCTGCGACCGCATGTCGACCCCCGCCATCGGCTCGTCGAGGAGGTAGATGTCGGCCTCCTGCGCGAGCGCCCGGGCGAGGAACACCCGCTGCTGCTGACCGCCGGAGAGCCGGCCGATCTGCCGGTCGGCGAGGTCGGCCAGGCCGACGCGGGCGAGGCTCTCACGGGCGAGCTGACGCTCCCGCTGGCCCGGCCTCCGGAACCAGCCGAGCCGGCCATACGTGCCCATGAGCACGACGTCCATGACGTTCACCGGGAAGTCCCAGTCGACGGTCTCGCGCTGCGGCACGTAGCCCACGCGCGCCCTCACCTCGGCGAGCGGCCGGCCGCAGAACCGCACGCTCCCGCCGACGGTGGGCACGAGGCCGAGGGCCGCCTTCAGGAGCGTGCTCTTGCCCGCGCCGTTGGGGCCGATGATGCCGAACAGGCAGGGCTCGTCGATCTCGAAGTCGACGTTCCACACCACCGGCCGCCGGCCGTACGCGACGGTGACGTCGTGGAAGTCGACGAGCGGCGGGCCGGGTGCAGCGGCCTGCGGCGGGTCCGGCACGGCGCCGGTCATGGCTCGCCCTTCAGGCCGCGCACGATCGTGGCGACGTTGGCGGTGAGGGCCTCCTCGAGCGTCTCGGCGCCGCTGCCCGGCCCGCCGAGCGAGTCGGAGTGGAGCCGGCCGCCGAGCGCCACCTCGTGGCCCCGGGCCCGGGCCCCCTCGCGGAGCGCCTCGACGTTCCTGTCCGAGACGCTCGTCTCCACGAAGATGGCGGGGATGCCGCGGTCCACCACGAGGTCGACGAGCCGGTTGATGTCGCCGAGACCGGCCTCGCTCTCCGTGCTCGTACCCTGCACCCCGACCACCTCGATGCCATAGGCACGGCCGAAGTAGCGGAAGGCATCGTGGGCCGTGACGAGCACGCGGCGCCCGGCGGGGATCGAGGCCAACTGGCCGCCGATCCGCTCGTCGAGCGCCTCGAGCCGCGCCGCGTAGTCGCGGGCGCGTCGGCGGTAGTCGTCCGCGGCCGCCGGGTCGATGCGGACGAGCGCCTCGGCCACCGCCGGCACGCCCATGCTCCAGAGCCGCGCGTCGAACCAGACGTGCGGGTCGTGCTGACCTCCGCCCGCCGCCAGCAGCCGGTCGGCGGGCAGCGAGTCGCCCACCGCCACGACCGGCCGCGTGCGGGCGAGCCGCTCGAGGAGCGCCGCGAGCTTGCCCTCGAGGTGCAACCCCGAGGCCACCACGAGGTCGGCCCCCGCCAGCCGGTCGGCGTCGCGGGGCGTCGGCTTGTAGGAGTGCGGATCGATCCCCGCGGCCATCAGGCAGTCGACCGTCACACGGTCACCGCCGACCTGCCGCACGAGGTCGGCGACCACCGTCGTCGTCGCCACGACTCGTGGCCGGCCCGCGCCGGCCGCACCACCGGCACCGCCACCGCAGCCCGCGGACGAGACGACCCCCGCCGCCAGGCAGACGAGGATCAGCCCCACCGCGCCCGCGGTCCCGAAGACTGTTTTTGGGGGATCAAAAATCATTTTTTGACGACTCAAAAAATCATACCCGGTCGCGGCGTGGCCGGACAGCCGCCCCGGCGCGTCCGGCAGCGACGGAAAATCCGGACCGCCGGCGCGTTGACCGCCCGGCGTGGCAGACTTACGTTCGGGATCATCGGATGCGTCGGGACCGCCGGAGGGAGCACGCCATGGACTCGACCTACTTCAAGCGCTACCGCATGGAGGTCGATCTCTCGATCCCGCGGGCGGCGCCGGCGCTCCCCCCCGACTACCGCTTCGTGCCCTGGAACGAGGCCGTTCTCGACACCCACGCCCGCACCAAGTTCCGGGCCTTCCGCGACGAGATCGACTCGGTCGTGTTCCCCTGCCTCGGCGACCTCGACGGCTGCCGCCGGCTGATGCGGGAGATCCGCAACAAGGCGGGATTCCTGCCCCCCACGACCTGGCTCATCGCCCACGGATCCGCCCCCGAGTCGCTCCAGTGGTGCGGCACGATCCAGGGGATCGAGGAGCACCGCGGCGTGGGCATGATCCAGAACGTCGGGATCGTGCCGGGCCACCGCGGACTGCGGCTGGGAACCTGTTTGATCGAGCGGTCGCTGGCCGGCTTCCGGCAGCAGGGGATCGGCCGGGTGTCGCTCGAGGTGACCGCCGACAACGCCCGTGCCGTGCGGCTCTACCAGCGGCTGGGTTTCCGTCGCGTCCGAACCGTGTACAAAGTGGTTGACGAGGCGGCGTCGGCCGGCGTGGTCGCCTGACCGACGGCGGGGTCTCGGAAGGCGATCAGGTTTGAAGCAGACGCTCCACTCGGCGACGCTCGACAACGGGATCACGATTCTCGGCGAGCACCTGCCCGACCTCGAATCGGTCGCCGTGGCGTTCGTCGTGGCCGCCGGCGGCGTGCACGACCCGGCCCGCAGGTGCGGCCTGGCCACGCTCTCGGGTGAGATG
>Ga0007796_10000426_pt1 | contig 13283 bp, 10 predicted proteins | sample CryBogmetaGMA0M_FD_60373 | JGI IMG/M metagenome (GOLD analysis project Ga0007796, IMG submission 60373) | Freshwater microbial communities from Crystal Bog, Wisconsin, USA - MA0M | ecosystem: Environmental > Aquatic > Freshwater > Lake | place: Crystal Bog, Wisconsin, USA | collected 2009-07-06 | reverse complement strand
GTATTTTGCTGCATCATGAAGCCATTCTAATCATCAATGGCGGCGCGTTCCTGCATTTGCCACATTTCTGCATATTTTCCCTGCGTAGCGATCAACTCAAGATGGGTTCCCCGTTCAACGATCTGTCCATGATCCATTACCAGAATTTGATCCGCATGAATGATGGTAGAAAGTCGATGGGCAATGATGAGCGTTGTCCGGTTTTTAGCTAAGCTCAACAACTCTTCTTGAAAAGCACGCTCTGTTTTGGAATCTAAAGCGGAGGTTGCCTCATCAAAAATAAGCATCGCTGGTTTTTTCAGTAAGGTTCTCGCAATAGCTACGCGCTGTTTTTCACCACCCGATAACTTGAGCCCCCGCTCCCCCACCTGTGTGTCATACCCATCTGGCAAGCGCTTAATGAAACCATCGATTTGGGCCGCCCTAGCCGCTTCTTGCACTTCTTCAATCGTGGCAGTGGGATCACCATAGGCGATGTTGTAACCAATAGTGTCATTAAATAGGACAGTATCTTGGGGGACGATACCAATAGCTTTGCGCAAGCTTGCTTGAGTCACATCTTGAATATTTTGACCGTCTATCAGAATCTTTCCAGATTGAACATCATAGAAACGAAATAGCAATCTGGCCAAAGTACTCTTACCAGCACCGCTTTGCCCAACCACTGCAGTAATCGTTCCTGCTGGAATATTAAAACTCACATCACGCAAGATTTCCCGCTTGCTTTCATAATGAAATGAAACACATTCAAATCGAACGTCAGGCCCCAGGCCGCGATTATCAATATGTAAAACTTTGGCATCTGGTGAATCGGCGATTTCTTTATCGGTGTTGAGCAAAGAAAACATACGGTCCATATCAGTCAGGGACTGTTTAATTTCTCGATAAATGACGCCCAAGAAGTTCAGCGGAATATACAGTTGGATCATGAGGGTATTGACCAATACGAGGTCACCCAAGGTCATCGTCCCATTCACTACGCCAACTGTGGCGCGCCACAGAATCAGCATTAAGCCAATTGCAATAATGATTTGCTGACCCAGATTGAGAAAGGCTAGGGTCTTTTGGGATTTCACTGCTGCTGCTTGATAACGCAGTAGGTTTTCGTCATAGCGACCAGCTTCAAAGGCCTCATTACCAAAATACTTGACTGTTTCAAAGTTCAATAAAGAGTCGATGGCTTTTTGATTAGCTTTTGAATCCATCTCATTCATCGTACGTCGGTAGTGAGTGCGCCACTCCGTAACTACGATGGTAAAAATAATATAGAGGACTAATGCCACTAAAGTAATAGAGGCAAACCAAATATCATACGAGTAAGCAAAGTAGCCCAACACTAAACAGAATTCAATTAGGGTAGGCAGAATGCTATAGAGAGAATAGGAAATCAGCGACTGAATGCCACGCGTACCGCGCTCAATATCCCGACTGACTCCGCCAGTTTGTCGAGCTAAATGAAAGCTGAGCGCTAAGGAATGGAGATGCTCAAAGACTTGTAGGGCAACTTTACGAACGGCATTCTGCGTAACCTTAGCAAATAAGGCTTCACGCAATTCAGTAAAGAGTGAGGCAGAGATTCTTAATAAGCCATAAGCAAAAATAATCCCCAAAGGAACAACCAATAGGGCTTGTGGGGAGCTGGCTGTGATATTCAAAGAGTCTATTAACTCTTTCATCACAATGGGGATACCAAGATTAGCAATCTTAGCGGCAATCAGACAACTAAGCGCAATGATGACTCGAAAGCGATACTCAAGGAGATAAGGGAGGAGATCACGAATAACGCGCCAATCTCCTCTTTGAGAGGTTTTTGACGCTGAACTACTGTGATGGTGTCCCGATGAATGTCTCATCGTTCTATCTTATTCCTAATTTGGCTTTACTTTAGTGAGCAGAAAATAATTTCAGAATTGCCTCGCCATTGCTACGAGAAAAACATTTCTTAGCTGCCTCTTCGAAAGGGAGCCACTCGTAAGCGACATGTTCTCTGGGGGCAAGTTGGACTTGAATATCATCCGGAACCTGTAATGCAAACCAGTGTTCTGTATTTCTAGTTACGCCAGGTGCATAACGAAAACGCCACTCTGGATAAATTTCGTACTCAATCTGGTGATGCATGTTCTGTAGAGCGCCAATGGGCAATTGCTCTACAGCTATGCCGGTCTCTTCCAAGACTTCACGGGCAGCTGCTAGGACCAAATCTTCATTCGGCGCATCAATACTTCCAGTAACGGACTGCCAGAAATTTGCTCGATCAGCGCGCTCTATTAATAAAACATCCCTATTCGATTTGTAGATCACAACTAAAACCGAAATAGGGATTTTCAAGATGGGGCCAGGTACTGCTTTGCTTGTTTAAGCAGCTGGTGCAGCTTGACGCAAACGGATATGCAGTTCACGCAACTGGCGTTCATCGACCGGACTAGGGGCCTGAGTCAATAAACATTGTGCACGCTGTGTTTTAGGGAAGGCAATCACATCACGAATGGATTCAGCACCAGTCATCATGGTCACAATACGATCCAAACCAAACGCAATACCACCGTGTGGAGGTGCACCATATTGAAGGGCATCTAATAGGAAGCCAAACTTCGCCTGCGCTTCTTCTGCACCAATTTTCAAAGCACGAAATACCTGACTCTGAATTGCTTCTTGATGAATACGCACTGACCCACCGCCAATTTCACTACCGTTCAGAACCATGTCATACGCTTTAGCCAAGCACTTACCGGGATCAGATTCCAGATACTTCATATGCTCATCTTTTGGGCTTGTAAACGGATGATGGCAAGCAACCCAACGTGCCTCACCTTCATCGTAATCAAACATCGGGAAATCTACTACCCATAATGGCTTCCAACCTTCAGTAAAGAGCCCATGAGCCTTACCCCAAGTTGAATGACCAATACGTAAACGTAAATTACCCATTGCATCGTTCACTACTTTTTCTTTATCAGCGCCGAAGAAAATAATGTCGCCATCTTTTGCACCAGTACGCTTCAAGATGCCTTCAATAGCGGCGTCGTGCAAATTCTTCACAATGGGAGACTGCAAACCATTACGACCTTCAGCAACCGAGTTCACCTTAATCCAGGCTAAACCTTTAGCGCCATAGATGCTGACAAACTGGGTGTAATCATCAATTTCACTGCGGCTAATATCCGCACCGCCTGGAACACATAAGCCCACAACACGGCCACCTTCTTGGTTTGCAGCACCCGAGAACACCTTGAAATCAACATCTTTCATCAAATCGGTCAATTCGGTGAACTCAAAGTTCACACGCAAATCTGGTTTATCAGATCCAAAACGTGCCATTCCTTCTGAATAAGGCATCGTTGGGAACGGATTTGCCAATTCGACATTCATCGTTTTTTTGAAAATATGACGAATCATGTTTTCAAACAGTTCCCGAATTTCAATTTCATTTAGGAAGGCAGTTTCACAGTCGATCTGTGTAAATTCAGGCTGACGATCTGCGCGTAAATCTTCATCGCGGAAACATTTCGTAATTTGATAGTAGCGATCAAAACCAGCGACCATCAATAACTGCTTAAACAACTGTGGTGACTGTGGCAACGCAAAGAACTGTCCATCATGAACACGGGATGGAACTAAATAATCCCGTGCGCCCTCAGGCGTGCTCTTTGTCAACATTGGAGTTTCAATATCAATGAAGCCAGCTTCATCTAAATAACGACGGCACTCCATTGCCACGTTATAACGTAGTCGCAAATTCTTTTGCATTTGTGGGCGACGCAAATCAAGCACACGATGCGTTAGGCGAGTAGTCTCAGATAAATTTTCATCATCTAACTGGAATGGTGGGGTAATGGAAGCATTGAGGATTACTAAGCTATGGCAAAGTACTTCTACCTTGCCACTGACTAAATCACTATTCTCTGTGCCGGCTGGGCGCGCACGTACAAGGCCTTTAATCTGGATACAGAATTCGTTACGTACTTGCTCAGCAAGTCCAAACATCTCTGGGCGATCTGGATCACAGACTACCTGAACAAAACCCTGATGGTCACGTAAGTCAATAAAGATCACGCCTCCATGGTCGCGGCGGCGGTTAACCCATCCAGAGAGTGTGACCTCTTGACCAATCAGTGAATCGGTTACCTGTCCACAGGTATGACTTCGCATCAACATCGACATAACAATTTCCTAAAATCAAAAATGGTGTGGAGACGGCGATACCGTCAAACCACTAGAACTATTTGGTGGTACAGAACCCATTGACACAATGTGCTTCAAGGCCTCTTCCACACTCATCTCCAGCTCAATCGTTTGTGCGCGTGGCACGATCATGAAAAAACCAGAGGTAGGATTTGGGGTAGTTGGCAGGAATACATTCACGTAATCGTCACCTAATTTAGCAGTCACTTCTTTTGCAGGAATGCCTGTTTGAAATGCAATCACCCAAGAATCTGCATGAGGGTAGCGAATTAACAAAGCCTTACTAAATGCCTGACCGCTACCAGAGAACAAAGTGGATGAAACTTGTTGAACACTTGAATAAATAGAACGAACAATCGGAATGCGATTAACAAATCTATCCCAGATCTTTAACCACCATTGCCCAGCAAAACTAATTGCCAATAAACCCGTCAGCATGATGATGGCAATCACAATTAATATACCAACCCCTGGGAGGTCTCGGAAATGCTGCACATCTAAACCGGCATCATGCGGAAGAACCATAATGATCGCGTGCATTACCGACCCAAATACACCGTCGAGCAAGCCCAAGCCCCATCCAATCACCCAGACGGTGATCGATAATGGTGCCCAAACCAGGATGCCAGCGATAAAGTATTTTTTCATGTTCTGCCTAACCCGCTATTTTAGCGGTTAAGGAGCCAATCAGCGAGAGGTCAATAAATACCCAAGCTAATTATTAAAATTCCAGCTAAAAACCCACCCGCAAAGAGCAAAGCGCCTACAAGGACACGGTGAGTGTGCCTTTCTTGAAGTAAAAGGGCTTTTAAGACCTCTAATTCCCCATTTTCGTCTTTTAACTGGTGTCGACCTTGAGCCAAGCTATCGGCAATTAAGCGCGGCAAAGTGGGTAGGATTTTGGCCCAAGAAGGCGCCTCCTCCTTTAGTCCGTCCAACAACCCACGCCAACCCAATTGCTTACTGATCCATTTTTCCAGGATGGGCTTGGCAGTTTTCCAGAGATCAAGATCGGGGTCCAATTGGCGAGCCAAGCCTTCAACATTTAAGAGGGTTTTTTGCAACAAGGTTAACTGAGGCTGAATTTCTACCTTGAATCTACGCGAGGTTTGGAATAAACGCATCAATACGATACCCAAGGAAATTTCTTTTAGTGGACGATCAAAGTAAGGCTCGCAAACAGAGCGCACCGCACCTTCTAATTCTTCAACGCGGGTATTTGCAGGAACCCATCCAGACTCAATGTGCAACTCTGCGACGCGACGGTAATCTCGATTGAAGAAAGCTAAGAAGTTCAGAGCGAGATAATTTTTATCTGATTCACTTAAGGCGCCCACAATTCCAAAATCTAAAGAGATAAAACGTCCAAACGTCTCAGGCTCTAAACTAATCATGATATTTCCTGGATGCATGTCTGCATGGAAAAAACCATGTTCAAATACTTGAGTAAAAAATATTTCTACACCATCGGCAGCTAACTTCTTAAAGTCAACACCTGCTGCACGTAACTCAGCAGTGCGCCCAATAGAAATGCCATACATTCTTTCCATGACAATGACATTGGTATGACAAAGATCCCAATACATCTCGGGAATCATCAGTTTTTTAGAATCTACAAAGTATCTGCGTAACTGGCTTGCATTAGCTGCCTCACGCATCAGGTCTAACTCATCATGCAAATAGGTATCAAACTCTGCAACGTTCTCGCGCGGCTTTAAACGACGACCGTCTTCAGAACTCTTCTCAATGACTTTAGCCAAGTCATACATCAACGCCAAATCGCCCTCAATTACCGGCAAAATACCAGGGCGTAAGACCTTAATAGCAACCGCCCGGCCCTCCCACTCGGGATGCTTATCTGTGGCTCGTAGTACTCCAAAGTGCACTTGAGCAACTGATGCGCTAGCTACAGGAGTGGCATCAAAGCTAGTAAATACCGCTTCAATAGGCTGACCTAGATCTTCCTCAATTAAGCGACGTGACTCTTCATTAGAGAATGGTGGGACTTGATCTTGTAGTTTTGCTAATTCATTAGCGATGTCTTCAGGCAATAAATCACGACGCGTAGAAAGAACTTGTCCAAACTTGACAAAGATGGGGCCCAGCGCTTCTAGGGTTAAGCGAATACGCTCGCCTCTTGGTAAATGACTTCCAGGAGAAACCCAGCATAGGACAGTTAAGAAACCACGGCGGATTCCTGGCTTTAAAAGATCGCGCAATAAAGGCAACAAACCATAGCGCCAAGCGGTAAAGAAAATGAAGCCTAGACGAGCAATTCGACGCACGATTTATTTAGCCTTTTGCTCTAAGATTTGAATACGCTTTTCCATGCGATCGACAGATTCCCGCAAGTCGCTTAATTCAGTTTTACGAACCATAAAATCTCGTTTATTCAAAAGTACTTTTCTCTCTTCACTGACATACTCAACGACATTGTCCAGAAAATCACCAGCAGCAGATCGACTAGCAGAAACGAATTTCTTTCCCTGTCTTACTGCAAAGTTCGCAGGCGCATCCCCTACTAATCGCGCCAAATCTTCTTCATATTCCCAACGCAGCTGTCCGGCCAAACGACCCAATAACTGGGCCAAGTCAGCATCACCAGTAATTTTGACGGCTTTAAATGCTTGCTCACGCAAAGTACCGGTACTTGTTGCTAAACCACTTAACGCCTGTGCTGAAACCTCTAAAGTGAGCGAGGAGTCATCTGCATTCTTTATAACCCCTAGTAATCCATTAGACTTGATTTCAAAACAGAGAGCCCCCAAAGGAAGCTGCAAAAGAATGGATTTCCCAGCGTGCTTCACTAGTTCACTGCATGCCCAGGGCTCGGTAGCTAGTACATGGTTGATCCCCTGGCAAGCAGCACTGGCAGCGATCGTATGGGTGGCAGACAAATGCGTATTCATGAGTGTAAAAAACCCGCACTAGTGCGGGTTTTCCAATGGAAAGTACCTTAAGCTTAAACTAACTGGGAGATACCCGCCAGTACCCAGCCTCCAGGCCCTTCAACAGGCTTACTTAAATTCCAGATTTCTGAGAAGTCACTAGCAGGAGCGCCTGGCTGTTCACGAATCATGCCGCTGAATTGAACACTGCAGAAATAATGGGCATCGGCAGTCTCAATACCCAATAGTTGGGCATTAATCGTCAGCACATCAGTTTGATTGGCGCTGTCTGTACGACCGGCTAAATCTTGTTGGATTGTGGCAAACATGTCAGGGGTTGTAAATTCGCGCAATGATGCAAGATCGCCTTGATCCCAAGATTTTTGCAAAGTGATGAAATACTGCTTGGCATTCTCCAAGAAGGCTTGCTGATCAAAACCGGGGGGTAGCGTGGATTGAAAAGGTTCAGGTTCCTTGCTAACCCCACCAAATGCATTAGCCGCTGGTGTAAAAGCAGGCTCATGCCTAGGAGCTTGTTCAACATTACTGCGCTGCATACCAGTTGTCGCATTTGCATTATTACCGGCACCAGATAATGCTGGTAATAATTTTCTAATCACAAACATGATTACAAATCCTGCCAACATTGCAATCAATAAACCCGTGATTAAAGATGAGGCTGCCTCACCTAAACCAAAATGCGATAAGAGGTAGCCTATACCCAAGCCAGCAGCTAAACCACCCAAGATTCCGCCCATACCACCAAAGCGGCTCGGGGCTGGCGTTTGTGGGGTTGGCGCTGGAGCAGTAGGTTGTGCTTGCTGAGCTGGCTTTTGGACAGGTGCCGCTTGTTTTTGAATTGGTGCACTTGGTGCGCGTCCGATACTTCTTCCGCCACCTAAGCGTGCTGCGTCAACATAACCAATGGATGCAAAGATCAATGTCAAGCTTAATAGAATTGCTTTAAAAAAATGTTGATTCATTTTTATTTACCCCTTCTTGTAACTACTTCACTTCTTTAGTTTTTAAGAGTTTAAAAACTATACAACCATCAGTATTTAATACCAATATGTAAAGCGACGATACCCCCAGTCATTCTATGGGTTTCAACTTCATCAAAACCTACCCCCAACATCATTTCTTTGAGGGTTTCCGCATCTGGATGCATCCGGATGGATTCTGCTAAATAACGATAACTCTCGGAATCTTGAGCAATCTTTTCACCTAGCCAAGGCAAGACCTTAAAAGAATAAGTGTCATATACCGGCTGCAAAAAGGCATCTGGTTTTGAAAACTCCAAAACCAAAACACGACCACCCGGTTTAATCACTCGACACATCTCACCTAAAGCTACATCTTTATGCGTCATATTGCGCAAACCAAAAGCCACTGTGACGACATCAAAATGGTTTTTAGGAAATGGAATTTTCTCTGCATCAAACTGCACACAAGGCAAGGCCATACCGCGATCCAACAAGCGGTCACGGCCGACCCCTAACATGGAGGCATTGATATCACTTAACCAAACCTGCGCTTCGGAATTGCGACCCCAGTCAGCTGCTTTTGCAAATGCCGCCGCTAGATCACCAGTGCCGCCAGCAATATCTAACACTTTTTGGCCAGGACGCACCTGAGCACGTGCGATTGTGATTTTCTTCCAAAGACGGTGCAAGCCAAATGACATTAAGTCATTCATCACATCATATTTACTGGCTACCGAATGAAATACCTCAGCAACCTTAGCGGCTTTTTCAGCCTCATCAACACTTTGATAACCGAAATGGGTTTTACTCATTAGTGACTTCCACAAGAATGGCCATGTGAATGACCTTGCTGCCCCATAGGCGCATCTCGATCAAGACCTGCAGCGGCTAATTTATCTAAATGCGCTTTCCATAGTTGCTCCTGGTTCTCACACAAGTACTGCAAGAAGTCCCAAGAGTACAAACCAGAATCATGGCCATCCGAAAAACTAGGCTTTAAGGCGTAATGTCCAACAGGCTCTAGGTTAGCAATCAACACATCGCGCTTACCCGTTTGCAAAGTTTCTTGTCCAGGACCATGGCCCTGTACTTCAGCAGATGGAGATAGCACTCTGAGAAACTCAAATGGCAGACGATAAGTATTGCCATTCTCATAAGAGAGTTCCAACACCTTGGATTGTTGATGCACTACAACATTGGTAGGAATCATTAAACCAGAACCCTTTCAATACCGCCTTGGTTAGCTTTAGCGACGTAATCTTGCATCCAGTTTTCACCGAGTAATTTTTGAGCCATCTCCACTACGATGTAATCAGCAGTGGTATCACTATCTGCATCGAAGCGAGTTAAGCCTTGCAAGCAAGATGGGCAGCTAGTTAATACCTTCACTTGGCCAGTAAAGTTATCCTTACGTAAATCATTGGCGCCTTTTTCCATCTCAATTTGCTTACGGAAGCGAACTTGAGTCGAAATATCCGGACGCGTTACCGCGAGTGTTCCTGCCTCACCGCAACAACGATCATTCTTAGCAATCGCTTGGCCATCCTCTAATTGAATGAGTTCGTTTACAGTCTTCAGCGGATCTTGCAATTTCATTGGTGAGTGGCAAGGGTCGTGATACATATACTTTACGCCCGTTACCCCGGAGAGCTTAACGCCCTTCTCTGCCAAGAACTCATGTATATCAATAATGCGACAGCCAGGGAAGATCTGATCAAACTGGTAACCAGCCAATTGGTCGTAACAAGTTCCACAAGACACGACTACCGTCTTGATATCCAAGTAGTTCAGAGTATTGGCAACGCGATGGAATAACACGCGATTGTCAGTAATCATTTTTTCCGCTTTATCGAAGTCTCCGTTACCACGTTGCGGGTAACCGCAGCAGAGATATCCTGGAGGCAAGACTGTTTGCACGCCAACATTCCATAACATTGCTTGGGTTGCCAGGCCTACTTGCGAGAATAATCGCTCAGAGCCGCAACCCGGGAAATAAAAGACTGCCTCAGTATCTGCTGAAGTAGTTTTTGGATCGCGAATGATTGGTACATAATTTGCATCTTCAATATCTAACAGAGCACGCGCAGTTTTCTTGGGCAAGTTTCCGGGCATTTTCTTATTTACAAAGAAAATTACCTGTTCTTTAACGCTAGGCTTTCCGACGGTAGCTGGTGGATGCGCAGTTTGTTGCTTAGCAAACTTTCGTAACACATCATTGCCCAAACGCTGCAACTTATAACCCCAACCAATCATGGTCTTGCGAGCCAAATGGATCGTTTCTGGGCTAGTCGCATTTAAGAAAAACATAGATGCAGCAGTACCAGGATTGAAACGTTGCTGACCCATCTTGCGCAATAGGTTGCGCATATTCATCGTGACATCACCAAAGTCAATTTTGACAGGGCAAGGGGTTAAACACTTATGACAAACCGTGCAATGCGCCGCTACGTCATCAAACATTTCCCAATGCTTGATTGAAACACCGCGCCTAGTTTGCTCTTCATACAAGAACGCTTCAATCAATAGTGAAGTGGCTAATATTTTGTCCCGAGGGCTATAGAGTAAGTTAGCGCGTGGCACATGGGTTGCACAAACGGGTTTACATTTTCCGCAACGCAAGCAGTCTTTCACACTATCTGCAATCGCACCAATATCGCTCTGCTGCATGATGATGGATTCATGCCCCATCAAACCAAAGCTAGGCGTATAGGCCAAACTCAAATCCGCATGCGGCATGAGCTTACCTTTATTAAATCGTCCTTCAGGGTCAACGCGATTTTTATAGCTACGAAAATCTTTTAACTCAGCTTCAGTCAAATATTCGAGCTTGGTAATACCAATGCCGTGCTCACCAGAAATCACACCGTCTAATGATCGAGCTAATTTCATGATGCGAGCAACTGCGCGATGGGCATCTTGCAGCATCTCATAGTCATCCGAGTTCACTGGAATATTAGTGTGAACGTTTCCGTCACCAGCATGCATATGCAAAGCTACAAACACACGCTTACGCAAAATATTTTTATGAATTGCCTCTAATTCGGCAAGTATGGGTTCAAAGGCTAGCCCACCAAAAATAATGCGCAACTCAGAGCGCACTTCCTCTTTCCATGAAGCACGCAAACTAAAATTTTGCAGTTGCGGGAAGTAAGTATCCATCTGCGTAAGCCAGTCAGCCCAGCGGGTACGCACTTTAGCAATAAGCTCTAAGGCCTGCTGAACTCGATCACCTAAGATTTCTGCAGTAGGAATTTCATATTCTGCATCACTCTTACCTAATGGCAGGGCACTCTTTTTCAAGAATAATTCCAGGCCATCTAGTATTTGTAATTTATTTTTAAGGGATAGCTCAATATTGATGCGATCGATGCCGTCAGTGTACTCACCCATACGGGGCAGGGGGATTACAACGTCTTCGTTAATTTTAAAAGCGTTGGTATGCCGTGCAATCGCAGCGGTACGAGCACGATCTAGCCAGAATTTCTTACGAGCTTCAGCGCTCACTGCTACAAAGCCTTCGCCAACACGTAAATTTGCCATTCGCACCACTTCACTGGTAGCCGCTGCTACCGCTCCCTCATCATCGCCTGCGATGTCGCCAATTAGTACCATCTTCGGCAAACTATTGCGCTTAGATTTTGTTGAGTAGCCCACTGCTTTTAGATAGCGATCATCTAAGTGCTCTAGGCCAGCCAGAATGGGGCCACCTTGCTTGCTCAAACTATCTAAGTACGCTTTGATTTCAACGATGCTCGGAATAGTCTCACGCGCTTGACCAAAGAACTCTAGGCAAACGGTACGCATATATTTCGGCATGCGATGCAAAATCCAAGTTGCGCTGGTAATTAATCCATCGCAACCTTCTTTTTGCACACCTGGCAAGCCAGATAAAAACTTATCAGTAACGTCTTTGCCTAAACCTTCTTTGCGGAAACGTTTGCCTTCAACTTCCAATAATTCTGTTTTTAGAATCCGTTGACCAGGCTCGCTATTGCCATCTGACCAAGTTAGTTGAAAGCGTACCGTAGCAACGTCATGGATCTTGCCAAGGTTGTGTTCAAGACGTTCAACGTCCAGCCAATTTCCTTGCGGATCCACCATGCGCCAACTAGCGAGATTATCGAGAGCAGTACCCCAGAGAACCGCTTTTTTACCGCCAGCATTCATGGCAATATTGCCACCGATGCAACTTGCATCAGCAGAGGTAGGATCAACCGCAAATACCAGTCCAGCATGCTCTGCAGCATCAGATACGCGGCGAGTGACAACGCCAGCACCAGTAAAAATAGTTGAGACCTCATGGTCTAGGCCAGGTAGATGCTTCGACTTCACTCCACCAATATCCTGCAATTTTTCAGTATTAATTACTGCAGACATTGCATACAAGGGAATTGCACCACCGGTATAGCCAGTGCCTCCTCCACGAGGAATAATCGTGAGGCCTAATTCCACACACGCTTTAACTAGACCCGGAATTTCAGATTCGTAATCTGGTTTAAGCACAACCAACGGAAACTCTACACGCCAGTCCGTTGCGTCAGTCACGTGCGCAGCACGAGACACACCATCAAAACAAATATTATCGCTAGCGGTATGACGCCCAAGCTCTTTGCGAGCGCGTTTGCGAATGTGCTCGACTTCCTTGAAGCCATTCGCAAAATTTTCAATCGCGCGATCAGCAGCACTCAATAAAATTTCTACTTGATCAACAGAGTCACCGCTGTTGCGTTTCTTGACTTCGCCTAAACGATGCCATAAAGCATCAATCAATTGCTGGCGACGATTAGCGTTATCCAATAGATCATCTTGCAAAAATGGATTCCGTTGAACCACCCAAATATCGCCTAAGATTTCAAACAACATCCGAGCAGAACGGCCAGTGCGGCGCACGCCCCTTAAATCATTCAGAACGCGCCATGACTCCTCGCCTAACAAGCGAATAACAATCTCTCGATCTGAAAAGGAGGTGTAGTTGTAGGGAATTTCACGCAAGCGGGGAGAGTCCGCCTCGGCGTCTAACAACTGGTTCAAAGCTAATGGGGCGTTCATAGCAACATATTTGATAAATAAGCATTTTAATTGAGCGAACCTGATAGTGGCAGGAAATAGGGAAAGTTGTTGTCTTCAGAGATAAACCCTTGCAAATCTAAGGGCTTAGGAGCCATCCGTGGTACGCTCATCGGATGGCAACGAACTATTTAAAGAAAATTTTATCGGCTCGCGTCTATGA
>Ga0007796_10000425_pt1 | contig 13287 bp, 15 predicted proteins | sample CryBogmetaGMA0M_FD_60373 | JGI IMG/M metagenome (GOLD analysis project Ga0007796, IMG submission 60373) | Freshwater microbial communities from Crystal Bog, Wisconsin, USA - MA0M | ecosystem: Environmental > Aquatic > Freshwater > Lake | place: Crystal Bog, Wisconsin, USA | collected 2009-07-06 | reverse complement strand
TTGGGTTTGTAACAAATTTATTAATACCATGTATAGCTAAAAAATCATGATCATATGTAAGTACGTTTGTTTGACCTTTTACATATTCCATATTAAAAAATAAATTTGGGTCTTTAAAAAAACCTAATTTTTCAAGTTCGGGTTTAATGCTTGGTAAAGCTTTATTCATTATGTTTAATGTTTTACTGCCCGCTTCAAGCATACCATGACCTTCCCCAAACCTTTGACCTAATTTATCTATTGTAATACCTTTTACATCTAATTCTTTCATTGAACCTCTGTCAAGAGCAAATTGAGGTTTATCTGAGTCTATTCCTACTAATTTTAAGCTTACATTCACCCCGTCTATTTTTAAAGAAGCTGCATCTTGTTGAACAACTCCATAAGCTTTGTTAAAAAATTTTATTAAATCTTTACCATTTTTTACACTAGGTAAATCAAACGGGTGTGCCATATGACCACCAGCTCCCCCTTCAATTAAAAAATGCGTTTTAAAATTAAACATGTTTAAAAAAATTTTTGTTTATAAAAAGTTCTGCACCAGCGGCGTGCACTTCATAACCTGTAAACCAATTTGGGTAAAATACATTATTAAGCAAATTTTTACTTACATACATCCATTCCATATTACCGTCTTCATTACAATTGACTATATAGCCATTAGCACCTGGTTTATCTATAAGTTTAGTTCTTGCATAGTTCCATAATAATTGTTTAGCATTATCTTCAGCAAATTTTACACTATCATCTGAATAAGGTATACCATTATAATTATAAACTGTTTCAATATTATTTTTTAAATACTGAAAAACACTAAACTGTTGTAAAGCAGGTTCCTCTTTAACAATTTTGTATAATTTACCTATTTTTTGAAATGATGTATTTAAAGCGTCATATTTAAAATTTGCAGCATCTGTAGTTAGACCTTCTTTTTTTGCTGTTTTTATATCTGATTCTGATAAAGATATTTTACTTAAAAGAACATTCAAACCTAAAACAGTATTTAAAACAACATTATTTTTATAACCTGTTTCTTTACCTCCTGCTTGCTTATACCTACCTATTTTTATATCTCTATCTCTTAAAGGATATGCTTTTACTTCAATACCTGTATCTCCAATCATCATATCAGCGCTACCAGTAATTGAATATCTTGCATCTTTAATACTCGTATAAGTAGGATTCTTTTTTAAAAACCAATATATTGCTAACTCTCCGTTACCTGAACCTTTACTTGCACCTTCAGATTCCCCAACTTTAGGTGGTGATAAAAAATATAATTCTTTCCAAATTGGTAAATCATTTTTATGTATTTGTTTACTTCCTATAGCGATAGGAGTTATACTATTTAGTTTATTTTCATCATGCACACCGCCCGTTATAATTTCGTCATAACTCGTTTGTGGGGGTTTTGGTTTTTTAATTTTTTTAGAAGCATTTGTCGCGACAGGGGGTATTAAATCTTTATTTTCATTAATAAATCCAATTACCCTTTCAATATAAACTTTATCTAACGATTTATACATTATTGTGCAGTATTAATATCAGTATCAACCGAATAAGTTTTCATTATTGTAATAAGTTGATTAATAATTTCACTTGCATTTTGTTCGTCAATATTAGGCAATTGCGAAACTTTATATCTATCTTCATCACTTAATTTTAAAGTTAAAGCTTTTTTAAGTAAAGTACCCATAGTAGCTATACCCGCTGGTTCGTCTACACCAGGGTGTTCAGGTTCAGGAGCTGGTGGAGAGGAAGGACCATCAGGTGGTGGAGCCATATTAGGTGGAGGGGTATCCATTTCATTAACTAACTGCTTTTCAAACTTTTCTATAATTTGTAAAAATTTCATATTTTATTTGATATATCAGATATACGTTTAGATATTTTACCTAACATAGCTCCGTAAACTTGATCCATTTTTTTCTGTGGATCTCTATTAAAAAACATGCCACCTTTTGCTGATGTAGATAATTTTTTAGCCATATTAATAGCACCTATGGTCTTTTGATCTAGTCCCATTGCAGCTTCATCAGATGTTGGTTGTTGAGTTTGTTGATCGTCTTCTTCCCGTGATTCTTTAGTAGAGTCATATATTACCTTTTCCTTTAAAAGTTGTTTAATAACGCTATTAGCTTTATCTGTGAATGCATCCATGTTATTATTTATTAAATCATGATCTGTTTAGTTTTGAATTGGTTTAAGTAATCATTACTGAGAAACGTTAGTTCATTACGTTTTGCAAACAGTTTAATCTTTTCAAACGTAAAGTTTTTACTACTGACAGTTTTTACCTTTTGCATGCTAGCATCAATAATCATAGAAGCTGGAGTACAGGCTGTTATATACACTACTCTAACTGGTAACATAGTTTCCAATTTAGAAATTAAATTTGCAATAAAACTTAATAACTCTAATTCATCATAATACTTACATATATCAATTTGATTTTTAAATTGACTATCACTTAATAATAAAATAGGCTTACTATTTGATGACTTGTTTAAGATAGTTTCGGTAATGTTATAAATTATGTGGTGATAAAATAACTTCTTTACATCTTTATTGGATAGTGGTTTATCAGTAAGTTTATAAGTTTTTAAATCGTTAAGTATTTTAGAACTTATTTGCTCAGAAAACAAATCATTTAAATTAATAAGTGTAATATTTTTATCCGGTAATTCAACAATAGTCATACCTTATGTTATAGTTTTTCCAATAATGACTTTGGAGCTCTACCTATGCGGCAATTAATAATACCATTATAAAACCCTTCTTTAAGTAATACGTCATTATCAAACTGTATTTTAGCTTCGTAATATGCTAGCTCAAATTTACTATCACAAAATCTAATAATTTCAAATGTAAATTTATCCTTACCTATTTTATTAATATCATCGTTCAAATCGTTAGATGATGATGTATATGTTTTCCAATCTGTTTCTATGTCAAAGTGTCTTTTGTTTTTTCTTCCTTTAAGTGGTTTAAGTTTTTTAACGCTTTTGATTTGTTTCTTTCCATAGTAAATCTTATTGTTAACTGTATTAGTGATGCGATAAATAAAGCCGTAACGTAGGTTATTATCATCGTATTGTAAAGTTGTTGTCCAGTGGCCTAAATCCATTATTTCTTTTTACCAGATTTACCGCGTTTTGGAAACCTGTTTTGTATACTTAAGTTACGCCTGGCTATCTTTCCACCAAATATAGATTTTGGTATTCTATAATCACCAGTTGCGTACGTGTCTGTACCAGTGGTTCCTGTAGCAGTACCATTTGTATACATAGAAGGGCTATTACCCAACGCTCCACCGGTGCCTGCTGTGTTAGGTGTAGTGGCTACGTAGTTTGGGCCATCTTCGTTGAGTACTTTTTTAAAATATTTAGAATACATGGTTGACTTAGTTACAATAGTATTTATAATTGTTTGATGGAGATAGTAGAAAGATACATAAAAGAAATTGAAGAAGATTTAAAAATTGATGAATTCAATATCAAAGAATCATCTCTAAAAACACCTGGGCGTAAGCATTTTTGGGTTAGCAGACTTATAAATCACAAACGTAATCTTTACTTTTTAGAACAAGAACTTGAATCTACATCTAAAAAACTAGTAACGGAAACTAGAGAAAAATCACCTGTATCTATATCTTCAATAACTCTACAAAACGCTGTGGCAGAAAGCGATACTATAAAAGCGTTAGTTTTAAAAATAAAAGAAGAAAAATTTGTTATAGAATTACTGGAAAAAACAGAAAAAACGTTTTCATCGCTTACATATGATATTAAAAATATTATAGCTATAATGCAATTAGAGCAAATGTAATGATAACTTTTGAATACTTTCCAAATAAAAAACAATGTAGAATCATCTCAGACAAGTTTGATGAAATAAGAGAACATTTTAGCGTTAAAAACGATAACGCTTTTTTTATGAGAAAATTTAGAGGTGGTTTTGCTCCCTCCCGGATTTATTGTATTACACCCACTGGTTTATTTGAACCAGGTTTATTTTACGATATTTTAAGATATATAAAAAACGTTTACCCTAACGAAGAAATAAAAACTGATGAAAGTATTAAAGATGTTGTAAAACCTACATTTAAAAATCAGGATATTTGGGATAATTTAAATTTAAAATTAAGAGATTATCAGCAAGATATTGTAAAACAGTCATTATCATTCGGTAGAGGAATTATTAAAGTCGGTACAGGTGGGGGTAAAACTTTAATAACCGCTTCAATTTTATCATCAATTTACAAAAATAATATGAGGGATAAGATGTCCTGCTTATTAATAGTTCCAGATTTAACCCTTGTAGACCAGACCTATAATGATTTCCTTAATTATGGGGTTCCTTTTTCTATAACAAGATGGACAGGTTCCCATAATCCTGAATTTGGAAGTTCCGTTATAATTGCAAATATGGGAATTTTACAGAGTAGATTTGAGGAACAAAAGTGGCTTTCCAATGTAGACATACTGATTATTGATGAGTGCCATAAACTTAAAAAAGGGAACAAAATAGGGAAAATTATCAGTTCCATTAAGACGTTCCATAAATTTGGCTTAACTGGAACTCTTCCAGATACAAAAATTGATGAGTGGAACATTGTGGGAAAAATAGGAAATGTATTTTATGAGAAAAATTCCTATGAACTTCGTACAGAAAGTTACTTAACAAACGCTGAAATAAAAGTTATAAATATTAGTTACAAAGATAAAGTACAGTATATACCAGACCAAAACAAATATAAAAGTGAGTTAGATTTCATTTATCATAATAAGTTCCGGAATAACATTATAAAACAAGTGTGTGAGAAGTTTAAAAACAATGTACTCATTATGGTTAATCATATTGCACACGGTGAAGCTTTATATCTGTACGTAAGTACCCATTTACCAGACCGAAAGGTTTACTTTATTCGTGGTGAAGTTGATGTAGAAGAACGTTCTCGTGTTATAAAAGAGATGGAATCGTTAGATAATATCATTTGTATTGCAATAAGTGCTATATTTTCAACAGGAGTTAACATAAAAAATTTACATATGATTGTTTTTGCTTCAGGAGGTAAAAGTTTTATACGTATTATTCAATCTATTGGTAGAGGATTACGTTTAAACCCCAATAAAGACAGTTTATCTATTATTGATTTAGCAGATAAACTAAAATATAGCACTGAACATGCTATAAGACGCCAAGAAATATATACTCAAGAAAAAATACAGTATAAAACTTGGGATATAGTTGAAAAACAATAACTATAATATATTATTTAGATATGGCTAAACGTGGTCCCAAACCAAAGAAGACTGAATACTATATTGATCCTGCAGTCTTTAAGCAGCAATTAGTTGAATACTATAAAGATAGTGTAACAAATGAAAGTGCTATAGCCGAATCAGTTAATAAAATTGCTAAAGGTTTAAGTTATTCGTCAAACTTTATAAATTATACTTATAAAGATGAAATGATTGGCGATGCAATTGTTAAAATGTTTACAGCCGTTAAAAACAAAAAGTTTAATGTTGAATCTGAACATAATCCATTTTCATATTTTACTACAATTGCATTTCATGCATTTATTAACCGTATCAAAAAAGAAAAAAAACATACTGAGGCATTAAACGAATATAGAAGCAGATTCTATGAACAGGAGCTTATGGACAGCTCTGATGCTAATATTTACGTTAAACCGGAACATGATGATAATGACGGTTACAGCAGTAATGAATAATAAAGTAGCAATATTTTCAGATTTACATTTAGGAGTACATCAAAATTCAAATTTTTGGTTAGATGTTTCTTTGGATTGGGTTGATTGGTTTAAAAAAGATATTATAACAAAAGGTATAACAGATGTTATATTTTGCGGAGACTTTTTTCATTATAGAGATGAAGTTAGTTTAGTATCTTTAGATGCAGGTAATAAAATTTTAGATAAGTTAAAAGAGTTTAACATTTATATGTTAACTGGTAATCATGATTGTTATTATAAAGAGACGTCTGAGGTTAATAGTTTATCTATTTTTAAAGGTAGGGATAATATTGAAGTATGTGACTTTGTACATTCAATGTTAGTTGGCAAAAAGAAGTTAACTTTCTGCCCATGGGGTACTAAAATTAATCAAATATGTGAGTCAGATATATTGTTTGGTCACTTTGAGTTACAGAACTTTAAAATGAATGCTTTTAAAGTATGTGATAATGGAGACAGTCCAGAAGAACTCACTAAAAAAGCACCTTTAATATTTTCAGGCCATTTTCATTTGAGAGATGAAAAGAAATTTGATAATAGTACTATTGTATATGTTGGTAACCCGTTTGAAATGGACTTTGGAGATGCTTATCAACGTAAAGGTTATTACACTTTAGATATACCATCAGGTAAATACGAATTTATAGAAAACGCTACCACCCCAAAGCATATTAAAGTTTACCTATCTAAGTTGGTAAAGTTAAAAGATATTGATAATAATTTTAAATCTTTTATACCTAATAATATTATTAAGTTAGTTATTGATAAAAATATTAGTTCAAATCATTTAGATGCTTTAATTGCAAAAATGTCAACTTATAAGCCAAACGACCTACATGTTGATTATGACGTTAATTACAACAAAATAAAATTAAACGATGATACAGCTATAGATTTGTCAGGGGTAGATATTATTAAAGCAATTGAAGATTTCGTTGCTATGTTAGATATAAACAATAAAAAAGAAGTTGTAGACTATACAATCAGTCTATATAATAAGTCTAAATTATGAAGTATGTTACATTTCAACGCCTTAAGATAAGAAATTTCTTATCAGTGGGTGAGGACGAGGTTATTGTCGATTTTAAAAAAGGTTTACACATCATAACCGGTATTAACAGAGATAAAGAAGACCGGCGTAACGGGGTGGGTAAATCTACTATAGCGGATGCATTATACTTTGCAATATTTGGATCTACTATAAGAGAAATTAAAAAGGAATTTATAGCAAATAATTTAACTGGGGGGATATGTGAAGTAGAACTAACATTTAACGTAAATTCTCCAAGAGGCAATAACAATTTTAAAATTATACGTAGTTTAAATCCTTCCAAACTACACATTTACAAAGACGGGGTTGATAGAACTAGAGATAGTATTGTTAATACAACTGAATATATTGAAGCTGTACTAACATCATCAGAAGAAGTTTTTCATAACTGTGTTATTATGACCATTAACAATACATTACCGTTTATGGCTAAAACTAAAGTTGAAAAACGTAAGTTTATTGAACAGATATTTAACTTGCAAATATTTTCGGATATGTTACAAAACTTGCGGGATGATATTAATTCAGTTAATAAGAATTTTGATATTGAAACAACAAAATACAATGAAATTGAAAAGTCAATTCAAACATATGAAAATCAAAAACAATTAAGAGTTAAAGAACGTGAAGATAAGATAGTTAATATTAACAATAAGATAGAGTATAACAATAAAGAAGTTAATAAACTTAATACAGAATTAAATAAATCAGAAAATATAGATTTAACTATTAAAGAAGAAGAACTTAAATCACTAAATAAAGGGTACGACGCTATAGAAAAATTGATACAAAATCAAATTGTAGAAGTAACTGAAATTAATGCCACCATAAAACAATCTAATGATAAGTTAAGTAAGATTGGTACAACAGGTGATATTTGTCCTACTTGTTTGAGACCAATTGAACTTCATGATAGAGAACATTTTGAAGAAGAAACAAAAAAGTTAGTAGCTTTTTGTACAGAAAAAAATATTGCTTTAGCTAAATGTAAAGCTAATGTTGGTACATCCAATGAAAAGAAATTAAAAATAAAAGCATTTATATCTAAAACTAATGATGATTTAAATGCATTAAAAGTTAAGATAGAAAATAGAAAGATGTTAAGTAAGCGTATACAGGACTTAACTGATTTAAACAATCAATTAAAAGAAAGTATAGATCATATTAATGAACATAACGATTCGTTTAATGATGTTATAATACAAACTAAAGAACGTTTTGATGTTGTTAAACAAGAAATTGACAATATTAAAAAAATTATCAACTTGCTTGACGTTGTTAAATTTGTGGTAAGTGAAGAAGGTGTTAAATCATATATAGTTAAAAAGATACTACAGAATTTTAATAGCAAACTAGCATTCTACCTTAAGAAGCTTGATAGTAATAGTATTTGTGTATTTAACGAATACTTTGAAGAAGAGATATTAAATGAAAAAGGTAAGATGTGCGCATATAATAACTTTTCTGGTGCTGAACGTAAAGCAATTGACCTAGCTTGTTTATTCTCATTTATGGATATGAGAAAAGCTCAAGGTAATGTACATTATAATATAAGCATATATGATGAATTACTTGATAGTAGTTTGGATGAAAAGGGTGTAGATTTAGTACTTGAAATTTTAAAAGAACGTAGTGAAAAGTTTAACGAATGCATCTTTATTATTAGTCATAGAAAAGAAAGCATTAAATCTGCAACAGGAGATGTTATATTTTTAGAAAAGCATAACGGTATAACCAGACGTGTAAATTTTGTTGAATAATAGCTAACACTTTATAAATTATACTATGATCGGGAATACTAATATACCTTTTGCTAATAAATCTGCTTTACCATTTCAATCAGCCCCACCACCTTTATTTAGTGGTTTAAACACTCAAACACCAACACCTGGAGCAGAAAGACCAAAAGAATTAGATTTACCAAGGTTTTTAAACTATTACGCTGATTATAGTGGTTGCGGCCATTGGCGTATGATTTGGCCAGAAAACGTATTAAATGCTCATTCTAAAGCTGTTGTACATGGTAGTACAGTAATGAATTTAGATCCGCGTTACTACGTTATGACAAAGGCTGTTAGAATTCAAAGACAAGCTACAAAACAGCAATTAGAGTTTGTAAAACATTTAAAGGAAATATCAAAACAAAACGGTATGAGGTTAATCTATGAAATTGACGATATATGTTTTAAAGAAGATATTCCAGATTATAACAAGTATAAGCCCGCTTTTGATAATCCTGAAATAAGAGAATCAGCTCAGGCTATTATGTCACTTTGTGATGAAATTACAGTAACGTGCCCTTTTATGAAAGATTATTACCGTGGCAAAACAGGTAATAGAAATGTTACAGTGATACCTAATTTTATGCCAAAATTCTGGATTGGTAATCATTATGATTTAACCAAAAACATGAATAATTTAGACAAGTATAAGAAAAAGCCTCGTATTTTATATGCCGGTTCAGGAGCTCATTTTGACGTTGATAATAGAGTTAAACAAAAGGATGACTTCTTTCATGTAAATGATATTATAAGACGTACAGTAGATAAGTACCAATGGGTGTTTATGGGAGCATTTCCAATGTCTATATTGGATTTAGTAAAGTCTGGTAAAGTAGAATTTCATCAATGGAAACGTTTATTTGAGTATGGTGATTGTATTGATAGTCTAAACGTTAATATGATGGTAGCACCATTGCAGGATAATATTTTTAACAGATCAAAGAGTGATTTAAAGTACATTGAAGCAAGTGCTTTTGGTTTACCAATTGCTTGTCAAGATTTATGCACGTACGAAAACGCACCTATCAAGTTTGAGACAGGAGAAGAGATGATTGACCGTATTGATGAAACGTTAAAAGACGTGGATAAGTACCGTTCAATTTGCAAAAAAGGTAGACAGTACGCTGAAACACGTTGGTTGGAAACAGATCAAAATATAGATTGTTATATGGAAATGTATGGCACACCATATGGTGACCCATCACGTAAAAACCTTGCCAGATATAACAAAGATTAAATTTGATTTAATAGGAATAGTGTTATAATAGTCAGGTGAGCTATCGTAATATATATTATAATAGTAAAGAACGTTGCGTTACTTTATTTACCTGGGATAAAGATGGAAAACGTATCAAAGTAGATGTTTCTGTAGACCCGTACCTTTACGTTGAAGGTGCGGGAAGTGATGAATCAATATATGGAACTAAGCTTAATAAAAAGTCTTTTAGGACTCAATACGATAGATTTAAATACCTAAAAGATACGAATGTTAAGAGAGTATTTGATAACTTTCCAATTGTCCAACAGTATCTAATTGATACGTTTTGGAAAGAAAATGAAAAATTAGAATTTGCTCAACATCCAATTAAGGTAATGTTTGTAGATATTGAGGTTTATGCACCAGACGACTTTCCACATGCAAATGAAGCAAAGGCCCCCGTTAATGTTATAACTGTTTATGACACATTAAGTAAAAAGTTTGTAACGTGGGGTATAAAAGATTATAGTACTAATGAGCCAGATGTTAAATACATTAAATGTACTAGTGAAAAGGATATTTTTGTTAAGTTTATTGAATATTTTGAAAGTGATTACCCAGATATTTTAACAGGTTGGAACTCAGAATTTTTTGATATACCATATATTATTAACCGTTGTACAAAAGTAGCTGGAGAGGAGTATACTAAACGGTTATCACCATCAAATAACGTTTATAATAGATCCATTAAGGGTCAATTTGGCCAAGAACAAATCCGTTGGTATATAGAGGGAATTTCTCTTATAGATTATTTGGATGTTTATAAACGTTTCAGTGCAGGTGAGCGCGAAAGCTATAAATTAGCATCAATTGCTGAAGCTGAATTAGGTGAAGGTAAAGTTGACTTTGGTACAATGAACCTTGCAACTTTAGCAGATACAGATTGGAAGACGTTTATTGATTACAACATTCAAGACGTTAGACTACTAGTTAAATTAGAAGAAAAGCTAAAGTATTCTGAACTTATTCGTATGTTAGCTTATGTTGGTTTAACTACGTTTGAAGGTGCAATGGGCTCGTTATCAGTTATTAACGGAGCAACTGCAGTTAGAGCAAGATACCGTAACCAGCGTATACCTTCTTTCATTAGAGATGCAGACGATGGTAGCAAAAACCCCGGTGCGTATGTAGGGGCCCCGTTGAATGGATTCCAGGAATGTGTTATATCGTTTGACGCTAATTCTCTATATCCAAACGTGATGATTAGCTTGAATATATCACCTGAAACTAAAGTTGGTGTTATAGAGAATAAGACTGATACAGAGGTAACTATAAGACATGTAAGTGGTAAAACTTATTCATTACCAATAGCTAAATTTGCATCGTTTATTGAATCAGAACAGATTGCAATTAGTAAAGCTAATGTAATGTTCTCGCAGAAGAAAAAGGGTGTAATGCCTGAGATCTTAGACTTCTATTATAACAAGAGACAAGCAATAAGAAAGGATATTAAAAAGTTTAAAAAACAATATTCTGAACTTGAAGATAAAGAAACTAAAGATGCAAAGCAACTTAAAATGACTATTGATCAACTGGATGCAAAGCAGTTGTGTATTAAAGTCTTTATTAACTCAATTTATGGATACTTTGGAAATAAAAACGCGCCTTTCGGCGATGATGACGTGGCTTCTTCAATTACCCTTACCGGTCAGTCCGTTATTAAGCATTCGAATGAGCTCCTTAAGTCTTTTATTAAAAACGAGATTAATTCCATCGATGATGAATCTCTTAATAAATGTATCATTTATAATGACACGGATTCTTCTTATGTTTCTATAAAACCTCTATTTACTGACAAAGTATTCAAGAAAGGTGATAAACTTACTAAAGAAGCGTATGATATTGTAAATAGGATTGAAGAATATCTTAATAATAACATTAAAACCTGGGGCGCTAAAGCTTTAAATTCTAAAGACTGTAGGTTTATATTTAAACGTGAAGCTATTGCCGACGTAGGTATCTTCTTACAAAAGAAACGTTATGTGTTACATATTTTAGATGATGAAGGTATACCTTGTAATAAGTTCAAATATACTGGGGTTGAAGTGGTTAGAAGTACAATGCCTAAAGCAGTTAAACCATATGTTAAAAAGATTATTGAGACAATGTTGCTAACTCAAAACATTGGTGAAACTAACAAGCTTATAAACGAAACATATGAAATTTTTAAGACTTTAACGGTAGAAGATATTGCTTTAGTATCTGGTATAAAAGGGTATGAAAAGTTTGCAGGGCAGTGTGATGGGTTTACAACAGCTAAAGGTATGCCTTGTCATGTCAAGGCTGCTTATTACTATAATATACTTTTAGATAAGTTTAAACTAAGCAATAAGTATGAAAAAATAAGTTCTGGAGATAAAGTAAGATATTTTTATCTAAACCAACCTAACAAATATAATATAGATGCAATTGGCTACAAGTATTATTACCCAGAAGAATATAAAAAGTTATTTGAAGCTGATTATGAGACAATGTTTGAGAGTCATATATTTTCAGTTGTAGAAAGATTTTATGATAACGTACGTTGGTCAGCTCAAAAGCCAGGCTCATTAGTTCAAACTAACTTATTTGATTTGTTTGCTTGATTTTAACTAAAATAACAATAAAATACTAACATGAGCAATACTTACGTAACAATTATTGATAACACTGGGAGGAACATACTAGGTGTTCTTTCTAATGAGTCAGATACAACGCTTGACATTTTGAACCCTGTAATGATTACAGTACAACCGCAAAATGGTCAATTCCAAGTTCAACTTATTCCGCTATTTTTAGCAGAATTTATTACACAAGATGAAAAGACAAAAAGAAATTTCACTTATACATACAATAAAGCAAATATTGCAATTGGTATAAATTTCACAGTAGATACTCGCATTACATCTCAATATGATAAGATTATTGAAAATGCAAATACAGCTAAACCAGCTGCAGCAGCAACCGGTAAACCAGAAGTTATTAAACTATTTGAGGATTAATTTATGCCAGCACAACCGCAACAAAAATCATACTTACAAAACGAAAAAGAGTTCAAACGTGGACAAGAAGATGGAATATCAGGTGTCAAGACAATAATATCTCGTGTCATTAACGGCACGGATAATGGTCAAAATAGAGTAGCAGATAGAAACCTGGAAAAGATTCGTCGAGTCCTCTTAATGTGGAGAGATCATATCATTGAGTCTAAGGATAAGAATCCAAAAGCTCTTGCTGTTCTCGTAGAGACAAAAAAGATAATGGACATTCCTGTTTAATTAATTGATTTTGTCCATACACCATTTATAATAGGTGTATGGACAAAGATATTAATGAAATTTTAGGTGAGATAGATAAGAGTAACCCATACGCATCGTTTTTAAACGATGGGGCTCTTTCAACAGTAGAAGGTTATATTGATACCGGATCAATGGTCTTAAATGGCATTGTATCCGGT
>Ga0007796_10000422_pt1 | contig 13320 bp, 11 predicted proteins | sample CryBogmetaGMA0M_FD_60373 | JGI IMG/M metagenome (GOLD analysis project Ga0007796, IMG submission 60373) | Freshwater microbial communities from Crystal Bog, Wisconsin, USA - MA0M | ecosystem: Environmental > Aquatic > Freshwater > Lake | place: Crystal Bog, Wisconsin, USA | collected 2009-07-06 | reverse complement strand
TCCCGAATGCGGTGGTCGCCGGAATCGGCGATCCAGAGGTTGCCCGCGGTATCGACGGCCACACCGCCGACATACGAGAGACTTGAGTCACTCGCCGGGCCGCCGTCCCAGCCACTTTCGCCGCCCACCGCCGTGATAATCGTTCCAGCGGCATAACTCACGCCGCCAATTGTCTGAGCCGTGGCTAGAACTTCGCGGACCCGCCAGTTGTTATTGTCAGCAATGTACAGGTTGCCAGTTGCGTCCAGAGCCACCCCGGTCACGCCCGAGAGACCCGAGTCCGTGGCCGGTCCGCCGTCCCCGGAGAATCCAGAATCGGCGCCGCCTGCCACCGTGATGATCGTTCCGGCCGCGTAGGTCACGCCTCCGATCGTCTTGCTGCTGGCCAGCACCTCACGGATCCTGCGGTTCGAGGCATCCGCAATGAACAGGTTGCCAGAAGCATCGAACGTCAGCCCCCAAGGATTGTTCAGCCAGGCATCGGTCGCAGGGCCGCCATCGCCATTGAACCAACCCACGCCTGTACCCGCCACCGTGATGATCGTGCCGGCCGTGTACGTCGCCCCACCCACCGTCGCGTCGCTGGTGAGAACCTCCCGGACCACGTTGTTGCCCATGTCGGCAATAAACAGGTTGCCAGCCGCGTCCAGGGCTACTCCGGTGGGCACACTCAGTTTCGCGTCCGTGGCCGGGCCGCCGTTGCCGCTGTAACCCCCCTCCCCCGTACCGGCTACCGTGATGATGGTGCCCGCCGGATAGTTCACGCCGCCAATCGTGCGTGGGCTGCCCAGAATCTCGCGGATCGCATTGTTGCCGCAATCTGCAATGTAAACATTGCCCGACAGGTCCACCGCCACCTGACGCGGGTAGCTAATCCCTGCACTCGTGGCCTGGCCGCCGTCGCCGCTGTACGAACTGGAATTGATCCCCGCATAGTTGAAGATGTACCGGGGTGAATCACTAGTGCCCGCCAGATTGCCCAGACTTCCCAGGTAGTTTTGGCCGTCGCCACTGTAGATGGCCGAAATCGCGTGGTCGCCGGCGGCGAGCGCGGTGGTCGTCAACTGGGCGACACCATTTTGCAGAGCGACGGGGGTCCCCAGGTTCGCCCCATCCACCTCAAACTGTACGGTGCCACCCCATGGCGTCCCTTGCCCAGAGATGCTGGCCACGGTCGCCGTGAAGGTCTCAGCCTGCCCTGTCACAGGCGCAGTGACCGAGGCCGATAAACTGGTGATCGTCCCGGTCGCCATCAACTGCCGCTGCTCCAGCGACTCCATGCCCAGGAGTACCAGCCGACGCCGGTTCTGGACCGGCTGGCGAACCAACCGCCTTGCCGCGTCTAACCCTCGCGCCACTCCCGCTGCCGCACTGCGGTACCAGGCCTGGAGCCGTTCCAGCAACCCTGGACTGCGCCGCCATCCCCGGCGGAACAATGCGCGAAATAACCGTGCCCGCTTCCCTCGCCCTCGGCCCAGCCACGCTCGCTGATTCTTCGTCATCGGTTGTCCATCCTTAACTCAAGGCCAAAGGGAATCCCATCAGGTGGCTCATGCATACTCGCATGGTACGGCTTCCTCACCGGATTGGGACATAGCAGGAAACGGGACAATTTAGGAGGTTTCGGTAGTGTTGGTGCTTTGGGGCGGCGGGTGGCACGGATTCGACCTTTTGCAGCCTGCGAATTCGTCGGGCCAACGGTCCCCTCGAACACCACGTGTGAAGCCTCTTCCTGCGAACTCATCTCAAGACTGGTGCAATTTTTCATACTACGGAGCAAGCTGAACCAGATCCACGTTCAATGGATGAATCGACAAAAAAGCTGATGAATCGACATCGCCACATACCGCCTTTGCTCACGACGACACGGCGCAGGCCCGCTAGAATGAATTCATGGAACCCGATTCGTCTACCTCAACGCAGCTTCCTTGGCAGGTGGTTTCCTCGACCGCTGCGCCCGCGATCGCCAGCGACCAGGCTTTCCCATGGTGGAAACGCGAGCTGCTGTTCTGGCTGGGGCAATGCCTCTTCTGGGGCGCGGCCCTGTACCTTCAGTACACCCTGTTCCTCCCGGCGGTCGCCGCCAGCCTTTCGAACCGCAGTATCCAGTTGATCCTCGCCCTGCGCGGAGTCACGGGGGTCATGGCCTCGTTGCTACTACGGTTTTTTTATAACGGGCTGGTTAGCCGGAACTTGATCCTCTGGAAAACGCTGATCACGGCCGCCGCCGCCATCCTCGTGGCCACCCTGCTCGAACTGGTCGTGTACCGGTTCTTCCTGTTCCGGATTGTCAGCCCAGAAGAAGTGCTCGCGAATCGCAGTCTGGTTGAGTCCAACCTGCCGATCTATTACCGAATGCACATGCTCACGATCTGGAGCCTTTGCTTCATGGGCTTCTTCCAGGGCCGCAAGGTTCAAATCGCGGAACTCCGCGCGGCGCAGGCCGAATCGGCCATGCGAGCCAGCGAACTGGAACGCCTGGAAGCGCAGCTCCAGCCCCATTTTCTCTTCAACGCCCTTACCGCCGTGCTCGCCTGTCGGCACGAGCCAGACGCCGTTGCACGCGTGACCAAAGGGCTCTCCGAATACCTCCGATTCTGCCTCGCCAGGCCCTCCACCCTCGAACCGCTCGCCCGCGAACTCCAGGGGCTCGAACACTTCCTTGTCGTCCAGCGCATCCGGTTCGGTGACAACCTCAATTGCACCATCCACGCCTCACCAGAGGCCCGCAGCATCCTTGTTCCCCCCATGCTCATCGGGCCGCTTCTTGACAACGCCTTCAAGTACGGTGCCCTGACCTGCACCGAAAAACTCTGCATCCACGTGAACTGCCACATCGAGAACCAGCTCCTCTTGGTCTCGGTCACCAACACCGGAACCTGGGTCGAACCCGGCACCGGCCGACGCGGTACCGGCCTGGAGAACCTGCTCGCACGCCTGGAGCTGCTCGGCATCGAAGGGGCTCGGCTCTCTTGCAAACAGGAAAACCATCAGGTAAGGGTCCAGGTGACTATCCCCTGCGCACGCGCTACACTCGGCACCCGCCAACCCAGACAAGAGCTTCGATCTCTTTTTTCGGCCCCAGCACGGTGAACGCTCCCATGATCCGCGCACTTCTCGTTGATGACGAGTACACGGCGGTCCGCTGGCTCGCCGAACTCCTGTCCGAATTCCCAGCCGTGCAGGTCGTGGGCACCGCCACCAGCGTAGCCCAGGCCCAGACACTGCTGCACGAAGCGCACCCCGTCGATGTCATCTTTCTCGACATCAATATGCCCCGCCGGCCCGGCTTCGAACTATTCGTCAACCTTGACCCCCAAATCCGCGTTGTCATGGTCACTGCTCATGAGAACCACGCTATTCATGCCTATGATCTTGGCGCAGTGGACTATCTGCTCAAACCCGTCAGCAGCGAGCGGCTTAGCCTTACCATTCAGCGGCTCACCCACCTGTTCGCTACACCACAACCGCCTCAAACGCTTCTCGGCCCCCAGCGCATCCCACTTCCCACCGCCCAGGGCATCGCACTCTTCGACCCCGATCAGATCCTCTGGATCGTCGCGCGCGAAAACCACTCCGTCCTCTACCGCGCCGATGACGAACCCCTGGTCATCAAACGCTCACTCAGCGAATGGGAACAAAAACCCCCTACCCCCTCCTTCGTCCGCATCGACCGCTCCACCATCGTCAACCTCCAGCGCATCCACGCCGTGCGATGGCGAACCGCCGACGAGAGCATCCTCGAATTCTCAGCGACCGACAAACGACTATCGCTTGGCCGCGCGGCCGCGACCAGGCTCCGCCGCTTGCTGACCAGCCAAGAGCCTTGAACCATCGGCCTCGGCGATAGCTTGCAACCGCCGTCTGGCTAACCTGGACCGGAAAATCTCTGTATTTACAGCGAATTTGGTGATTGTGAGGAATTCCGCCGTTTAAGATTCGCTGCGGGCATGAGCGAAATCCCTTGCGCCAGCAGATACTCTCGAATGGCCGCAAGCCCCTTCACGTCTTCCGCGTTGTACTTAAGCAAGGTTTGAAGCGAACGCTGACAGCCGCCCTGATAGCGGTCCCAAAGTTTGAGCGCCTCATAGCCGTCAAGGTCGGGTAGCGCTCGCCTGACGCCAATGAATTGCTCGATGAGTTTTTGACCCCCTTTGATCCCGTTGCGCTGGCACACCCAGCGCAGATCGATGGAATCGTGCGCCTGACGCAGGTTAAGCCCCAGCGATTCCCGGATCACCGTCAGATCGAAGCTGTGGCCGTTATACGTGAACAACTCACAACGCACGGGAAGTAACGCCACCAGGGCTGCCTGCGTGATCTGGGTGCCGATGAGTTGCTGGATCGGCTCTTGCTCCACCTGAACGCCGATGATGGTCGGCACCCGGTTCCAGTCGGTCTCGATATCAAGATATACCTTGGGTGCCACAAAAAATCCTCAACGCCTGGGCACGGCCGCGCCACAGTTGCGGCAGGTCTCGGCCTGGATATGTACGGGGCGTCCACAGCCTGGGCAGGTGCGCAGCCCATGCTCAACCCTGGCCGGCTTGGTTGGCTGGATGGCCAGGACGGTGGACGGCTCTGGCTGGGCAGTGCCTGGGGTTCTCTCGGCGGCCTGGGGCTGAAGCGAAGGGTCCTCGGCCAGGCTCAGGTTTGAAATGAATTCGGTCGGGGCTGCGTTCTGATGATGCCGCTGAATCCATTCCTCGCGGAGCTGGCGATCGGCAACGTCGAGTTCGGCGGTGGGTGTTTCCGGATGCCCAGCCGGCAGCCGGTTCTGGTCACTCCGTTCGGGAATCGGCACGATGCGACCGCAGTCGGGGCACTGGCCGTGGCTTGGCCGGTTGTGGCCTGGCACCTTGAGCCTACGCCCGCACTCGCAATGGAACCGGATGAAATCATCGGTGGGTGCGGAACCAGGCCCCGGCGCAGCACGCCGCACCCGCACCCGTGCGCCGCAGCCCGGGCAAACCACACGCTCCCCACCGCTGCTGGGGAGGGTCAGAGCATGCCCACAGCGGCAAATTGCCTGTGCCATGACCGGAAACCTTTTGCTTGCCGTTCTGGGCGATTCCAGAAGACCTGGCTGATCAGGAATGGCTCTTGATCCGGGCGGGAATCTGGAGCGACTCGATCGGGATCAGGGTGTTCAGGCTACCACTTCGAAACCCTTCCAGGTCGAGGGTCACGAACCGAAAGCCTAGCTCATGGAAGTGGGCGGCCATCTTCTGGGCCATGCCGGGCGTGGTGAACCGGTGCAAGTCTTCCACCGGCACTTCGACGCGGGCCAGATCCCCCTTGTGGTACCGCACCCGCAACAGACGCAAGCCTTGCTGGCGAAGCCACTGCTCGGCGTCGTCGATCATCTTGACCCGCTCGGGGGTCACTTCCTCGCCGTAGGCGATCCGGCTAGAGAGGCAGGGCGTGGCCGGTTTATCCCAGGTGGGCAATCCCCAGGCCTTGGCCAGCTTGCGCACGGTTTCCTTGGAGAGGCCGCATTCCAGGAGCGGGTGTTTGACGCCGTTCTCGGCGGCGGCTTTCATGCCGGGCCTGTGGTCGCCGGCATCGTCGGCGTTCGCGCCCGAGGCCACCGCATCGACGGCCAGTTCGTTCCGCAGGTTGGCCAGCCGGCCATACAGTTCGCTCTTGCAGAAGTAGCAGCGGTCGGGGTTATTGCGGAGGTAGTTCGGGTCGGCGAACTCCTCGGTCCGGATGATCCGGTGGGTAATTCCGATCTGCTGGGCCAGGGTCTTGGCCTCTTCCAGCTCGCCGGTGGCCAAGCTGTCAGACACGGCGGTCACGGCAATCGCCTGGTCGCCGAGCGCCTCGTGGGCGGCCCGGGCAACCACCGTGCTATCAATGCCGCCGGAAAAGGCCACGGCCACGCGGCCATAGCCGCGCAAGGTGTTCAGCAGGCGGTCACGCTGGCCGGCCAGCTCGGTATCAAAAGCCTCGGTCATGGCAGAACTGGCTCCCTGGCCTGCGTGGCGATTTCAAAGAAACATCAACTCATTCTAGGCCGGACGGGGCCTCCGGCTCAAGCGAATCACGCCGGGGGCCGTTGACTGACCCGTATTATTACTCGTTTGGCCCACTCAGAAATCTTCCTCGAAGCCCACTGCCCCGCTCACTCCAAGCTGGTATGCCGACACCCGCCGCTCGAAGAAATTGGTCAGTTCCTGCACGTCTTGCAGTTCCATGAAGTCGAATGGGTTCCGGGAGCCGTACACGGGCACGATTCCGAGCGCCTCCAGCCGCCGGTCGGCCACGTATTCCAGGTAGCTCCGCAGGTCGGTCAGGCTCAGGCCTGCCACGCCCATACCTAGCACGTCTTGCCCGAATGCAGATTCACATTCCACGGCCTCGCGGAGCATGTCCACGATCTCTTCCTCGAATTTCGCGTCGAACAGGTCGGGCTCCTCGCGCCTGACGGTGTCGATCACCTGGAAGGCGAACGCCATGTGGGCGCTCTCGTCCCGGAACACCCAGTTGGTGCCGGTCGCCAGTCCGTGGAGCAGCCCCTTCGACCGCAAAAAGTAGACGTAGGCGAACGCGGCGAAGAAGAACAGCCCCTCGATGCAGGCCGCGAAACAGACCAGGTTGAGCAGGAACGCCCGCCGGTGCTCGCGGGTTTCCAACCGATCGAGCCCCTCGATCGAGTCAATCCACTTGAAGCAGAAATCGGCCTTGCGCTTGATCGACGGGATGTTATCGATCGCGGCGAACGCCGCCTCTCGCTCGGCCATGTCTGGCAGGTAGTTATCCAGCAGCGTGAGGTAAAACTGAACGTGGAGCGCCTCTTCATAAAGCTGCCGAGACAGGTACATCCGCGCTTCGGGCGCATTGACGTGCTTGTACAGGTTGAGCACAAGGTTATTGCCAACGATCGAGTCGCCGGTGGCGAAGAACGCGACCAGGCGGTGGATCAAATGCCGCTCCGCCGGTGTGATCCGTGCCCGCAGGTCGTTCAGGTCGGTCGAGAAATCGACTTCCTCCACGGTCCAGGTGTTCTTGATGGCATCCTTGTACCGCTCGTAGAAATCCGGAAAGCGCATTGGCCGCAGGGTCAGGTTCATTCCAGGATCAAGCAACATCGGCAAAATTCCCAAAGGTGTGAACAGATCGGGCCTGTTTGTTACTGGCAGGCTTCACAGGAGCCGGGGTTTTCCAGGGAACAGGCAACATCCTCGGCCTGGCTTGCCGCCGGCTGCTTGACCGTGGTCTTGGCGATTGCCGTGGCCGGCCGCGAGCGCAGGTAGTAGGTGGTTTTCAGACCCTTCTTCCAGACGTGCATGTACATCGACGACATTTTGCCGATGGTCGGGTTTTCCAGGAAGAGGTTGAGCGACTGGCTCTGGTCGATGAACGGGCCCCGGTCGGCCGCCATATCAATCAGCGACCGCATGGGCACTTCCCAGGCGGTGCGGTAAACCGACCGCAAATCGGCCGGCAGTTCGTCGATCCCCTGCACCGAGCCGTCGGCCAGCTTGATCCGGGCGCGGACCGATTCGGTCCAGAGGCCGAGGCGTTTCAGGTCATCCACCAGGTAACGGTTGATTTGAAGGAATTCGCCGGAAAGCGTTTCGCGCTTGAACAGGTTCGAGACCTGCGGCTCGACGCACTCGTAGACGCCGACGATCGACGAGATGGTGGCCGTGGGCGCGATGGCGACCAGCAGCGAGTTGCGCAGGCCAACTTTGCGAATCCGTGCCCGCAAAGCATCCCAGCGGGCGGAGTCGGTGGGAGTTATGCCCCAGAGGTCAAACTGCAGGATGCCGGCGGCGGCCCGCGTGTCTTGGAAGCCAGGATGCGCACCAAGAGATTCGGCCAGGTCGCACGAAGTGGTCAGAGCGTGGAAGTAGACCTCTTCCTGAATGCGTTGAGACAATGCCCGGGCGGCGGACGCGTCGAACGGCAGTCGCAACTGGAAGAAGACGTCTTGCAGGCCCATCACGCCCAGCCCCACCGGCCGCCATCGCTTGTTGGAGGTCGCGGCTTCCGGTGTGGGGTAGAAGTTGATGTCGATCACCCGGTCCAGGAATCGAACGGCCGTTCGCACCGTCTCGGCCAGCGCATCGAAGTCGAAGCCCTGGTCGCTCACATGCCGGCCGAGGTTCACCGACCCGAGGTTGCAAACGGCGGTCTCGCCGGCGGACGTGACCTCGACGATCTCGGTGCACAGGTTGGAGCTGTGCACCACCGCGCCGGCGGCGGCCGTTTGGTTGCACGTGCGGTTGCACGCGTCCTTGAACGTCATCCAGCCGTTACCGGTTTCCGCCAGCGTCTTCATCATGCGGGCATACAGGTCTCGCGCGGGCACACGCTTGTAAGCCAGGCCCTGCTCTTCCGCCTTCTCGTAGGCCGCGTCGAACGCCTCGCCGAAGAGGTCGGTCAGGTGGGGGACCGCCTTGGGATCGAACAGCGACCAATCCCGCCCGGCCTCAACCCGGCGCATGAACAGGTCGGGCACCCAGTTGGCAAGGTTCAGGTTGTAAGTGCGCCGGGCCGGATCGCCGGTGTTGTCTCGCAGTTCCAGAAACTCTTCCACGTCGGCGTGCCAGGTCTCCAGGTAAACGCAGCAGGCCCCTTTGCGCTTGCCCCCCTGGTTCACGGCCGCGACCGACGAATCCAGCGTCTTGAGCCACGGAACCACGCCGTTGCTGTGCCCGTTGGTGCCCCTGATCAACGACCCACGCGAGCGAATACGATGGTAGGCCACGCCAATCCCGCCGGCGAACTTCGACAGTTTCGCAACATCGGCGTACCGGTCATAAATCGCTTCCAGGTTGTCGGCCGGCGAGTCCAGCAAGTAGCAAGACGACATCTGCGGCCGGGCGGTGCCAGAGTTGAACAGGGTCGGCGTACTGGGCAGGTAGCGATGCGCGACCATCAGGCGGTAAAAGTCGATGGCGTCGCTCGCGCTTTCCGCCAGCCCACACGCCACCCGCAGGAAGAAGTAGGCCGGCGTTTCCAGCACGTGTCGGCTTTCGGGATGCCGCAGCAGGTAGCGATCGTAAACGGTTCGCAGGCCGAAGTACTCGAACAGATCCGGCGGCGGTTCATCGGCCGCGGCGTTCAGCTTTCGTGCGTTTCGGGCGACGAACTCCTGGGTCTCCTCCGCCACCAGGCCGTGGCGGAAGCCGGCGGCGATCGACTGCGAGAAAGAATGGATGTCCTGGTTATTAACTTCCTTGTCGATGTAGGTCGCCAGCAACCCCGCTGCCAGCCGCGAGTATTCCGGCTCCTCGGCAATCAGGCCCGCCGCCGTCTGAATCGACAATCGGTCGAGTTCGGCCGTGGTAGCCCCGTCGTACAGGCCGCCAATCGTCTTGACCGCCACCCGCATGGGGTCGACGTGCGTCAATTCGCCGGCGCACCGGAGCACAGCCCGAACAATCTTGTTGACGTCCACCGTTTCCAGCGAGCCGTTCCGCTTGCGCACCTGCATGGCGGTCGTGGCGTCGACCGATCGAGACGATAGGGAACTGGTAGGGTTGGCCGATGCTGTGGCGCTCATGGGGTGAATTTCCTCGGTCAAGCGTGCGCGGGCAGATTGATCTCTCGATCGCTATCAACGCGGCCGGTGCCGGTTCTACATTTTTATGAGCATCGCGTTGGGGAACTGGGGGGCTCGGTTCAGACAAACCAGCCTGGCTGAGAGAACCTCAGGAACCAACCACATTGACATCGCACCCGGCAACCACACCGGCCCGGACGCCGGTCGGTTCCTTCGGGAATCGAGCAGTTCCGTGACAGTTGCCATGGTTTTGGGATAAGGCCCTTTCTGGCTGCCGGATCCGGTCAAGAGAGGATAACCCCGGGTGGGCAGTCGCAAGCAGGGGCTCGGCATTTCAACTCAACGCGAGCAAAACGAATGATCCTGCCGGCGCGGCCGCCCTGGTCCGAGGCACCACGTATTCAAGCACCAAACAGGCAGGTCTTCTGACTTACGGCTGGTAACGAGATTCAGGCGACCTTCCCGCGGCCCTCAAGCCACAGTGGCAGCATGCCTGAACCTCTCACCGAATACAGCAGCGGCCCTGCGCCGGATTCTCACCGGCTTCCCTTTTCATCCCCGCTCTCGGCGTGCCGGCGCGGGTCACCTGTGTGGTCGATGTGTTATAGCGGACCTGTCAGGGGCCGGTCAACTCCCCGCGGAGTTCACCCGGTCTTCTGGATGACGCAATGGTTGTGAATCCAATGGTTTACGATTGGGTTGTACATGGGGGGCAGCCGCCTTCGGCTATCTCTTGAAGTGGTCTTGATGTGCAATCTCAACGTGGACCGTTCCAGGCCGATGGCTGGGGTGGCTCTGTCGCGTTTTCGGGTTCTTCCATGTCCTCCAGCTCGCTTTCGAACGGCTCCATGTGAATCAGCACGCCGGCGACATTGGGAAAGGCCGCCCGGATCGCCCCTTTCACCTTGCCGCTCAAAATGTGCGCGTCGCGCAGGGGCATGAGTGGATCGGTCTGGACATGCAGGTCCAGATAATAGTCGGTTCCCAGGCGGCGCACTCTGAGCTTTTCAATCGCGCGAACACCGTCTACCGATCGGGCCACGAAGCCAACCTGGCTGGCCCCCAGTTCATCGGGCATCCGGTCCATCAGGTCGCGAAGCGCTGTTCGCAACAGGATGAAACCGTTGGTGGCGATGATCAGGGCGGCCACCAACGCGGCCCAGTCGTCGGCCGCTTCCCAGCCTTCGCCGCCCCACAGGGCAATACTAATCCCCACAAACGCGGCAATGGAGGTGAGCGCGTCGCTGCGGTGGTGCCAGGCGTCGGCCTTCACGGCCGAGCTGCCGGTCTCTTTACCCACATCCAGCACCTTGCGGGACAGGATTTCCTTGACCACGATCACCATCGCCAGCACGATCAACGTCCAGGCGGCGGGCGCGTGGTGGGGCGTGCGGATCTCACCGATCGCGGCCACTGCGATTCCAATGGCGGCCCCCAGCAGCATCAACGACACAACGGCCGTGGCCACCGCTTCTGCCTTGCCGTAGCCGTAGGGATAATCCTCATCGGCTGGTTTGGTCGTGATCCGCAGGCCGGCCCAGACCACCACCGACGAGAACAGATCCATTGACGACTCGATTGCGTCGGCGATCAGAGCGTACGCGTGCCCGGCGATGCCGGCCACCAGCTTGACCAGCACCAGGACCAGATTCACCAGCAGGCCCATGCGGGCCGCCTGCATCCCCCGCTCGGCATTGCTCAAAACGGAATTTCCTGGAAGACGACCCCTGCTTGGCTCCGGCAAGGGACTCATTTCACCCCACAGGCCAACCCCGCGACAAGTTCAACGTGATATGATTATCCCCAGATCTTGCCGATGCCGTCCATTTTGTCCACCTTGTCCACCTCCTGTGCCCTGTCTTTCCATAAAGTGAGCCCAGCCGATGGCAAAGTCACCCGAAGACGGCATGGCCAGCCTGATCAAGAACCTGGAAGAGAAGACCGGTAAGCCGCTTACCGCGTGGGTGGCCCTGGCCAGGAAAACCGGGCTCGCCAAACACAAGGAGCTGGTCGCCCAGCTCAAGGCGGAGCACGGGCTGACGCACGGCTACGCCAACCAGGTGGCGCTGCACGCCCTGGCCGCTGATGATGCCCCCACGCGGGGCAGCGACGACCAGCTCGAAGCCCAGTATCAGGGAACCAAAGCCGGCTTACGCCCTATCTATGAAGCGATTGTCGCCGCCGTTGGGAAGTTCGGGGCCGACGTGGAGATCGCCCCCAAAAAGGCGAACGTCAGCCTGCGCCGCTCGAAGCAGTTCGGGTTGATTCAACCGTCCACCGCCACCCGGCTAGACGTTGGCCTGGTCCTCAAAGGGGTCCCCAGAGCCGGGCGGCTCGAAGAATCGGGCTCGTTCAACGCCATGTTCACCCACCGGGTGCGAGTTTCGAGCCTCGCCGAGGTTGATGCCGAGCTGATCGGCTGGCTCAAGCAGGCGTACGACGCGGCCTGAGCGGAAGTGCACCTTATTCTGGTCGTAGATTAAGATTGTTTCGGAGTGGCTTCCGTTTTCCCAACCTTGGCAAAGGGTCATCAACGTGCCGACCGCACAGGTGGTTTACCAGATGCTCGGGAATGAGTCGCTCTGGAACGTGGCTGAACGCTGCCATAAGCTCCTCTCCGATGCCCAGATTCCGTACTCGATTTGCGGTGGAGTGGCGGTTTGCCTGCACGGATATCAGCGCAATACCGTGGATCTGGATCTGGTGATTTGCCCAGAAGATCGCCGAGAGATTCTGAAAGTCCTGTTGAACGGCGGTCTGGTTTGGGATGAAACCCGAACCGAGTTTCGCGCACCGTCCGGCGTGGTGGTCCACTTCCTGATCGCTGGTGAAAAAGCCCGTAAGGGAAGCGAGGTGACCATTCCTGAGCCGGTCGGTGAATCGAATGTGGAATATCGTGATGGCCTGGCCGTTTTGCGTCTGTCTGACTGATCGAAATGAAGATTGCCTGTGGGATGAACCATCTGCGGCGGACCCATAAAGACTTTGCGGATGTGGTTGAGTTGATCGCCGCGCGGAACCTGGATGGTTCGTTTGCCCGTTTGCTGCATGCGTCACTTCGCCCCACGTTTCGAGAGCTGCTTCGCAACGCGCAGGAAACCGATTAACCTCCCCTGCTTGTTCCCGGTACCGGCCCGGCATAGAGTAAACTACGGAGTGAGTGCGGCCAACGATCAGAACGGCGTACCGGACGTGAGGAGTAAGGCCACATGAGTCGACAAAGGCTTGTCTCGATCACAGCGCGTGGCCTGGCGATGCTCTGCGTTGGCCTATTGACCGTGCTTCTGGGCGTGGCCGTGATGCCGAGCCTGGCACGCTCGCAAGACCAGCCCGCAGACGCGGCCAAGCCGGCGGACGCCGTGCAGAAGCCCAAGGCCGACCCCAAGAAGCAGGGCGGACTCCGCGTTCCAGGCGCGGCCGGCCGCAGGCGCCGCCAAGCCCCCGACCCGCTGGCGAACCCAAATGCGAATGCTGATCCGAATGCCAACGCCAACAACCCGGCCGAACCTCGTGTGCCCAGGTGGCCGTTCCATTACAGCCTGAAGCTGGCGGCTGCCGATGGTCAGCCAATCCAGGCCGCTTACTACCCGGCCAAGGAACCGTTCCGAGCCCCCGTGCTGATCTTGCTCCATGAAACGGGCCGGGGCCGGTCGAGCAAGGACTTCGAGCAACCGATCGAGGACCTCAAGGGAAAGAGCCTGGTGCGCTCCCTGCAAGATCAGGGTTATGCCCTGCTCACGCTCGACCTGCGCGGGCATGGCGGCAACCCCCGCCACCCGATCACCGCCGCCGAGGCCCCCCTG
>Ga0007796_10000421_pt1 | contig 13323 bp, 10 predicted proteins | sample CryBogmetaGMA0M_FD_60373 | JGI IMG/M metagenome (GOLD analysis project Ga0007796, IMG submission 60373) | Freshwater microbial communities from Crystal Bog, Wisconsin, USA - MA0M | ecosystem: Environmental > Aquatic > Freshwater > Lake | place: Crystal Bog, Wisconsin, USA | collected 2009-07-06 | reverse complement strand
TCCGATTTAAAACGTAATTGCACGGTGGGAAGCTGCGCATCAACCATCCGTTTTACCCAGTCTGCATCGGGCATAACACCATATAAACCTAAGTGGGCTGGGCATTCTGGAAAAGCATTGGGATTCATATTCCGAGTCCAGGGAAGCAAATCAAAGTGCTCGGGTCTATTGGGCCATTTCGAAGCGTTAAAGCCACCATCACGCTGAGCCATGCGGGACCAAGCCTTACCCAGTACTTTGGCATCAGATTCAATAAAGCCCATATGAATCGCTGCAAGAGCGCCAGCAAGCTCGTGATGATCGGTGGCAGATTCGTTATCAATTCTGGGTGGCGGATTGCTCACCGTAAATTGGGCAATCGGCAAGCACAAATTATCATGACGATGGGCCGCCAGAATTTGCTCAGCAAGATCTCGAATGAGGCTCATTAACTCTGATGCCAAAAAGGAGTGCCCACTAATGGTGTGCTGGCTTGAGCAGATTCTTGTGGTTTCATAGCGCCAGATAAATACGCTGCACGACCAGCATCGACCGCTAATGCAAATGCTTTGGCCATTACTACTGGATCTTCGGCAAGGGCAACGGCAGTATTTAGTAACACGCCATCAAAACCCCATTCCATGACAGTGCAGGCATGAGATGGCAGGCCTAAACCTGCATCTACTAGTAGTGGCACTTTTAAGCGGTCACGGAGTAATTGCATAGCATAAGGATTAAGAGGGCCTTTGCCGGTGCCAATGGGGGCAGCCCATGGCATCACTGCTTGGCAACCAACATCAACTAAGCGCTGGCATAAAATTAAGTCTTCGGTGCAATAAGGCAGAACCTTAAAGCCGTCTTTAATTAAAGTCTGTGCGGTTTCAACGAGGCGCAGAGTATCTGGCTGCAAGGTGTAATCGTCGCCGATTAATTCGAGCTTGACCCAGTCAGTTTCAAAGACTTCACGTGCCATTTGTGCAGTGGTAATAACTTCTTGTGGGCTATGACAGCCAGCTGTATTGGGTAGCACGGGCACAGCCATCTTTTTCAAGAGATCCCAAAAGCCGCTGTGCGCCTCGGTAGTCGAAGTACCCTGACGGCGCAAGCTCACTGTGATCATTGCAGGATTGGAGGCATTTACGGCATTCTCGAGCACTTGTGGAGAGGGATAGCGTGAAGTTCCTAGCAACAAGCGACTCGCAAAACTTTCGCCATAGAGAACTAGGGCATCAGCCTTACTGAGATTATTCGGTAATGGTGCAGTCATTTCTTTTAACCACCGGTAACAGGAGCAATCACTTCAACTTGATCATTTTCATTGAGCAGAAATTGGCTATGCTTGGTTTTTGGAACAAAGTTCAAATTAACCGCCACAGCATAAGGAGGCCGTGCATCAATTAAAGACAGCACATCTGAGACCATACTTTGGCTGGGAAGCTCATACTCGACTTGATTCACAATTACGCGCATACACTAGCCTCATAATTGCTGGCTTCTTTACTGATATTCAAGCCCAACTCCAATGCGGTATTGCTATCACCAGAGGCTAGAAGTTCTAAGGTACAGTCCAATAACGCGGGAGCGATCATGAAGCCATGGCGGTATAAGCCATTGATCATCATCAGATCAGAGAGCCCATTATCTTTGCGAGTTTTGATTTCGGGAAGATTATTCTTCAACGTTGGGCGGCATTGGGTTGCCATTTCTAAGATGCGAGCCTCGGCAAATCCGCTGTGCACTGTATACACAGCACTGAGTAATTCCATGGCAGAGCGCACACTCATCTCAGACAGATCATCCGATTCAATTTCAGTAGCACCTACTACATAGACGTCATTTTCCTTAGGGGCTATATAGATTGGATAGCGTGGATGAATCAAGCGAGTGGGGTGCTTGAGTTTGACTTCGGGGGCATGCAAGCGCATTACTTCACCACGCACACCCCGCAAGGTATTAGTGCTATGAGAAGCCCAAACATCTTTGGCACCAGTGCCACGACAATCAATCACTGCACTATAAGCCTGATCTTTACGCAGATCATCCGGTTGGACTTGGGTATTCCAATGACAATGAACCTTCAGTGCGCCAAGTTCGACAAGCAGGGCATCTAATAATTGCCGATTATCAAGCTGTCCTTCGTTGGGTAAAAACAAACCCTGGGGAAAGCGCTCAGCAAGGCCTGGCTCTAGATCACGCACTGCTTCCGCATTTAATTTCTGCGGCAATTGCAGTAAAACATTATTGCGGCAGTTACGCTCTAGATGGGCTGTAAACCTTTGTGCATCACTAGCATCTTGACGATGCCACACAATCAATGTACCGGCTTGCTGGAAAAAAACGGGCGCAGATAATTGACTAATGAGTTCTTTCCAGCGCCCTAGACTATGAATACCCATACGCACTACGCAATCTTCTGTAATCACAGACTCAGCCAGTGGGGCTAACATGGCAGCTGCAATGCGGGCAGCAGAACCATGGCCATCTGAGCCACCCTTTTCAAAGAGATCAACTTGGGCGCCACGCTGAGCAAGCGCTACCGCCAGTAGACGGCCCATCAGGCCGCCACCGACGATTGCATACTTACTATTCGAGAAGGCAGTGATATTCATCATCAAAGCAGATCGATTTATTGGTAAATCTCGCTGCCACGCTTACGAAACTCTGCTGACATTTCTTCCATCCCTTTTTCAAGGTTGGTCGACGCTTCTGCATTAATCGGAATCACCTTGCTTACCTTAGGATTGCCATCAGCATCCAATGTTGCAGCGTAGTCACGTACTTCTTGTGTGATTTTCATCGAACAGAACTTCGGACCGCACATAGAACAGAAGTGCGCAATCTTAGCGCCTTCAGCAGGCAAGGTAGCGTCGTGATATTCACGGGCACGCTCTGGATCTAAACCAAGATTGAATTGATCTTCCCAGCGGAATTCAAAACGGGCCTTAGATAGCGCGTTATCCCGTACTTGGGCACCTGGTAAGCCTTTGGCTAAGTCAGCACCATGGGCAGCAATCTTGTAAGTAATGATGCCCTCGCGAACATCTTCCTTATCTGGTAAGCCTAAATGCTCTTTTGGAGTGACGTAGCACAGCATCGCAGTACCATACCAACCAATTTGTGCCGCGCCAATGCCACTGGTGATGTGATCGTAACCAGGAGCAATATCGGTGATCAATGGTCCTAGGGTATAGAACGGAGCTTCTAAACAATGCTTGAGCTCTTCGGTCATATTCTCTTCAATACGCTGCATTGGTACATGACCAGGACCTTCAATCATGACTTGTACATCGTGTTTCCAAGCTTTTGCAGTGAGCTCACCTAAGGTATGCAATTCGCCAAACTGAGCAGCATCATTCGAGTCTGCAATACAGCCCGGGCGCAAGCCATCACCTAAGCTAAATGACACGTCATAGGTTTTCATGATCTCGCAGATTTCATCAAACCGGGTGTAGAGGAAGTTTTCTTTATGGTGAGCTAAGCACCACTTGGCCATGATGGAGCCACCGCGAGACACAATACCGGTGATACGATCAGCAGTCAGGGGAACATAGCGTAGTAATACGCCAGCATGGATAGTGAAGTAATCCACACCTTGCTCTGCTTGCTCTATTAAGGTATCGCGGAACATTTCCCAGGTGAGGTCTTCTGCAATGCCACCGGTTTTATCTAAAGCCTGGTAAATCGGAACTGTGCCAATTGGTACAGGTGAGTTACGAATAATCCACTCACGAGTTTCATGAATATGCTTACCAGTAGAAAGATCCATGATGGTATCTGCACCCCAACGAATCGACCACACCATCTTTTCAACTTCTTCATTAATAGATGAAGTGACGGCAGAGTTACCGAGGTTGCCGTTAATCTTCACGCGGAAGTTACGACCAATAATCATCGGCTCCAATTCAGGGTGATTGATGTTCGCAGGAATAATTGCGCGGCCAGCAGCAATTTCAGAGCGCACAAATTCACCGGTAACAAGGTCAGGTAAATTCGCTCCATAGGACTTGCCAGGATGCTGCTTTAGAAGTTGCTTGTAAGCGGGATCTTTACGCAGTTGCTCTAGTCCCATAGACTCACGCAGGGCAACGTATTCCATTTCTGGGGTAACAATCCCTTTGCGGGCGTAATACATCTGGCTCACATTACTACCGGCCTTAGCAACCCGCGGTGCGCTGATATGGGAGAAGCGCAAGCTCTGAGTCGCTTGATCTTGGGAGCGGGCAACGCCATATTCAGAACTTGGACCTGATAGTTGAATCGTATCGCTACGCTCAGCAATCCACGCATCACGTAATCTTGGCAAACCTTTTTCTAAATTAATCACAATCTCAGGATCGCTGTAAGGACCTGAGGTGTCGTAGACCGGCACTGGTGGATTGGGCATCATCTCTTCACCAACTCGCGTTGGCAATTGCTCGATCATCCGAATGGGCGCCTTCACATCTGGACGTGAACCTTGTAAATAGGTTTTAGTTGAGGCAGGGTAGGCGAACTTCTGACCAAAGTCGCGCTCTAAGCTTTTTAAGCTTGGAATTTCATGTTTGGTTTTTTCTTTATTTGTACTCACGTCCATCTCCTTACGGTTGTAGATGGACGAAACCGGGTGACGGTCTGATGTAACTTCCCACGCCAGCATTACCTGGATCGGGTTCTAGGGTTTTTCTCAGCGCCTCTAGCTAAATCTCTAGAGGGCACCCCTGTTTCATCCTTAAATAGATTTAACCACGAAATGGGATCTGCATGCAGGACTCTATGGAAGAGCCCTAGAAACACCTAAAAAAGCCTATTTATTGCAACGCAGGATGTAGTCTGCCGTGACAAATGCAGCGTCGCTGGTAAATTCGTCTGCCAAGATGCGGGCAGCAGCCTCGGCTAGGGAGATCTCAATAAAGCCACTGACTTCACCATCATGGTTGGTAGGCACGAATTGAGCGGGCAGCTCCAAATCATAAACATAGAGCTGTTCATCATGAAAACCTTTTGCACCAATCGGGCGACGCATGTGGATGCGACCAATAGGCTCAAGCTGGTCAGCAATTTGTGCTGGCACTCCAGCTTCTTCCCAAAGCTCGCGTTTCGCACAAACCCAAGGAGTCTCATCAGCAGAAATACCACCGGCTGCCATATTGTCTAACTTGCCTGGATCAGTAGACTTTGTCTGGCTGCGTCTGCCTAGCCAAAGTAAACCAGACTTGGTATAGCCATTGATATGGGTTGCCATACTCCGAAAACCAAAGGTACGAAATGCGGCACGCTCTAAGCGAAAGTATTGATGACCGTTTTGATCTAGCCAGGCAAAATCTTCATTACGCCAACCCGGAACATAACCACCTGCGCGCATTTTGTCGGCCAATTGAGAAAGGCTAGCTGATAACTCTTGTGGGCGAGCAATTTGAAGGCTCACATGATCGTTGTTAATGGTGATGAGCGGAATAGGCCCTTTTTGAAGTACGTCTTGAAGATAGGGGACAAATTCGGGGTTTAGATGACCGATGACTTGCTCGCCCCCGAGCCCTCGAGAAAGATGAATCGGCATATAGCCAGCTGGAGCAGAACGCGCCGTATTTTGAAGCATTTCCTCTAGGGCCGCGAGCGTGCTGGTAGATAGACTGGTCATTTTGGCAGTTTAAGGGAACTTGCTAGTTTTGGGGTTTGGGGGGGTTGATGACGCTCATAACATAAAACTTCTCAGTGCGGATGTATATATTTTCATATGCCATCGCAGCAAATGGGCATGAATAGCTGCCGATAATTTAAGCAAGCCAGCTCACTCTATACAAATCTGTGACTTAGGAAAACTTTTGCCAACTTATCCACATTACCTGTGGATAAGTTTTGATTATTTTGTGGTCCCGCCGACAGGAATCGAACCTGTATCCCACGCTTAGGAGGCATGTGCACTATCCATTGTGCTACGGCGAGCGACAATCCAATAACAATTTGTGTTATGGAAAATACCCCATTCTAAAACCCATCACCAGCCACATAAAGCCCAAACTTGAGTAGTAATCGCAACCATCATGTCAGGGGCAAAGTAGGCAGAAAAAACCAGTAGCAAAACAAACAGGGCAAAACTGTAAAACACCCATTGCCATAAAGAAAGCTTCTTGATCATGCGCTAACTATTCGACTAATAGCGCGCTCTTTAACCGGCAAGTTTACTAAGAAGGCAAAGACGCCCAGTGCAATCGCAATTTCCCAAACGATTAAATAAGATCCGGTGCGATCGAATAAGTAGCCGCCTAAAAATGCACCACAAAAACTACCCAGCTGATGAGAAAAGAATACTAGACCCGAAAGCATGCTCAGGTATTTGACGCCAAAGATTTGCGCAACGATGGCGTTTGTCAGTGGTACGGTAGAGAGCCATAAGATACCCATCATGGCCGCAAAAATATAGGTAGTTGTTGGGCTTAAGGGCAGGAGCAAAAAGCCGATAATCGCAATCGAGCGCGTTAAGTAAATGCCCGAGAGTAAATAGCGCTTTGGAAAGCGTTGTCCTAAGATGCCAGCGCCAAAAGTACCAAATACATTAAATAGCCCAATGAGGGCTAGAGCGGTAGTAGCTACTGCCGGTGATGCAACCGATGGATAAGTCGATGAGAGATCTTTAAGATAAGGTGCAAGGTGGACTGCAATAAAGACTACCTGAAAGCCACAGACAAAATAACCTAAGGTCAGCAAACGAAAACTCGGATTACTCATCGCTTCTTTTAAAGCCTGCAAAATCGTTTGATCACCCAAATTACTGTTGTGAACAAAATTTTTCTCGCGCAACATGTATGCCGTTGGAATCATGAGACTGGCCATTAGGGCTAGTAATAAGAGTGCGTCTTGCGCACCGAAGGCGCTTAACAAGCCTTGTTCAGCAGGAATCATGAGGAACTGACCAAAAGAGCCTGCTGCCGCTGCAATACCCATTGCCCAAACCCGTTTGTCTGCTGGAACATTGCGACCTAAGATGCCGTAGACCACGCTATAGGTAGTTGCCGTTTGCGCCAGACCGATCATCAAGCCACCAGCAACTGTGAAATTGACAATGTCGGTTGAAACCGCCATGCCGGCCAAACCTAGGGCATATAAAAGGCCGCCAGCTACCATGATTTTAAATGCGCCATAACGATCGGCCAGTGCACCGGTAATAGGCTGGAACACCCCCCAAGTCAGGTTTTGCAAGGCAATAGTTAAAGCAAATGTTTCACGACCCCACTCATTGGCAGTGGTGATGGGAAGGTTAAATAAACCAAAGCCATGACGAATACCCATAGACATGGTAACCATAAAGCCCCCAAAAATGAGGACTTGTTTGACAGTCAGCGATGGTTTGATGGAGGTCATAACTTAAATGATTCCTTTATCGCTTAACTCATGTATTGCATCATCATCGAGATTGAGACGTTCACGCAAGATTTCTTTTGTATGTTGGCCAAGCGTTGGGGGGGCCATGCGAGCTTCAGTGGGTGTCTTAGAAAGCTTGATAGGGCTAGCAACTAATTTCATATCGCCAACAGTAGGGTGGGGCACATTGATCTGAAGATTTCTGGCGATGACTTGCGGGTTTTCAAAAACCTCTTTCATATTATTAATCGGCCCACAAGGCACATTGGCCTTTTCCAATGAAGCAATCCAATCCGCTTTCGTTTTCTTGCGCGTCATTGCTTCAAGTAAGGGAACCAGCTGCTTACGATGTTGGACCCGTAATGGGTTGCTTGCATAAAGTGGGTTATCGGCTAGATGCGCTTGTCCACCAACGGTAACAAAGTGCCGATATTGACTATCATTACCTGCAGCCACAATAATCCAGCCATCTGATGTTGGAAAGGTTTGATAGGGAACAATCGTCGCCGAAGCATTACCCCAGCGCTTTGGCAACTCATGAGACGTTAAATAGGCGCTCCCAACATTGGCCATCACAGCAACTTGTGTATCGAGGAGTGCCATGTCAATGTGCTGGCCTTCGCCGGTATGATCACGATGAATGATGGCCGCTAAGATCGCTGATGAAGCATACATACCCGTGAAGATATCAGCGAAAGCCACGCCTGCTTTTTGAGGGCTTGCGCCTTCAAAGTCATCGGCTTCTCCCGTGACGCTCATGAAGCCTCCCATACCTTGCACAATGAAGTCATATCCGGGGCGATGTGCAAACGGACCCGTTTGACCAAAACCAGTGATAGAACAATAAACCAGATCGGGCTTGAGCCTTTTTAAGCTCTCATAATCTAATCCGTATTTCACTAAGCTGCCAACCTTATAGTTTTCAATGACAACATCGGATTGCGCTGCCAGCTCGCGAATGAGCTCTTGCCCTTGCGGCTTGGCAATATCGATTGTGATGGAGCGTTTGTTTCGGTTGATGCAAATGAAGTAGGCAGATTCTTCAGTTTCTTTGCCACTGGCATCTTTGGCAAAAGGAGGCCCCCAATGGCGGGTGTCATCTCCAGCGCCAGGGCGCTCGACCTTAATGACGTCAGCACCGAGGTCGGCAAGATTTTGGGCGCACCAAGGACCAGCCAGTACCCGACTAAGGTCTAAAACTCGAATATGACTTAAAGCTCCCATGCCCTGATTTTGGCATGGATGGCAGGGGAATTCTTGAAAAGTTCCGCTTTGCGCCCAGACATGGCTACAATTTGCGCGCATGGCTACCCGTAAAACTTCCGAATACAGTGAATCGTCGATTCAGGTCCTAAAAGGCCTAGAACCAGTCCGTCAGCGCCCGGGGATGTACACCCGAACTGATAATCCCTTGCATATTATTCAGGAGGTGTTAGATAACGCCTCTGACGAAGCCTTAGGTGGGTTTGGTAAACAGATTATTGTGACGATGCACACCGATGGCAGTGTCAGTATTGAAGATGATGGCCGTGGTATTCCAGTAGGAATGCATCCAACCGAAAAATTACCCGTTGTTGAAATCGTATTTACTCAATTACACGCCGGTGGCAAATTTGAAAAAGGCTCTGGTGGTGCATATGCATTTTCTGGCGGCTTGCACGGTGTTGGTGTTTCTGTCACCAATGCGCTTTCCAAAAGATTGGAAGTCACGGTTTGGCGTGATGGGCAAGTATCCACTTTAACTTTTGCTGATGGCAGAGTCATTGAGAAGCTCAAAACAAAGCCGTCGACTAAACAAGATAAAACCCATGGTACAAGGGTACGGGCCTGGCCTGATGCAAAGTATTTCGATAGCTCAAGCATTCCCATGGCTGACTTGATCCGCCTTCTGCGCTCTAAGGCGGTTTTATTGCCTGGTGTGAAAGTCACCCTCATTCAAGAAAAATCAGGTGATAGTCAAACTTGGCAATATGCTCAAGGTCTTCGTGGTTACTTAAATGAAGCGATTGCGCAAGCTGGTCATGGACCAGAAGTCATCCCACCATTTGAAGCAGAGCAATACGCTACTGGTACTGGTGAAGATGATTCTTTTGCTGAAGGTGAGGGCGCTGCCTGGGTAGTTTGCTGGACTGAAGATGGCGCACCGGTGCGCGAGAGTTATGTGAACCTCATTCCAACGCCTGCTGGTGGTACGCATGAAAGCGGTTTGCGTGAAGGCCTCTTTAATGCTGTCAAAGGCTTTATTGAAATGCATGCCTTGCAACCTAAGGGTGTCAAGCTGATGCCTGAAGATGTCTTTGCGCGAGCCTCATTTATTTTGTCTGCCAAAGTATTGGATCCACAGTTTCAAGGACAAATCAAGGAACGTCTAAATTCCCGTGATGCAGTGCGCTTGGTATCGGGTTATGCAAAGTCTGCTTTAGAACTTTGGCTAAATCAGCACGTGGATTACGGCCGTAAATTGGCCGACTTGGTAATTAAGCAAGCCCAAGCCAGAACCAGGGCAGGTCAAAAGGTTGAAAAGAAAAAATCTTCTGGTGTTGCAGTTCTCCCTGGAAAACTGACTGACTGCGAGAGTCAAGATATCTCCATGAATGAGATCTTCCTGGTTGAGGGTGATTCCGCTGGTGGCTCAGCCAAAATGGGTCGTAATAAAGAATATCAAGCCATCTTGCCTCTCCGCGGTAAGGTTCTCAATACTTGGGAGGCTGAACGCGATCGCTTATTTGCTAATAATGAAGTGCACGATATAGCGGTAGCCATTGGAGTCGATCCCCATGGCCTTAATGATGATCCTGATTTATCTAACTTGCGTTACGGTAAGGTTTGTATCTTATCTGACGCCGATGTTGATGGGGCACATATTCAGGTGCTCTTATTAACTTTATTCTATAAGCACTTTCCAAAGTTGATTGATTTAGGCCACGTCTATATTTCTAGGCCACCACTCTTTAGGGTTGACGCTCCAGCCCGTGGTAAAAAACCTGCGCAAAAAATTTATGCACTCGATGCCAGTGAACTACAAGCAATTGAAGATAAATTACGCAAAGATGGTGTGAAAGAATCGGCCTGGCAAATCTCTCGCTTTAAAGGCTTGGGAGAGATGAGTGCTGAGCAACTATGGGATACCACGCTTAACCCAGATACGAGGCGCTTATTACCAGTGACCTTAGGTTCTTGGACCGAAGATGAAACCTTTAAAACGATGGATATGCTGATGGGTAAATCTGAATCTGGCGCAAGACGTGATTGGTTAGAAGAGCGTGGCAATGAAGTGGAGGCAGATATCTAATGGCAACGAAGAAAACTCCAAGCAAAAAAGTCGCCACGCAGCAGGCTGATTTATTTTCTGATGACATTGAGATCGAAGAGACCCCTAATGCCAAAGTAACCCAAAAAACTGCTAAGGAATTAAAAGGATCAAGCGGACCAAAGGGTCCAAACGATCCACATGATCCAAAGACCATGGATTTGAATGAAGACAACAAAGACAGCCTGACCTTAGCGGTTTATGCAGAGCGCGCTTATTTGGATTACGCCATTAGCGTAGTTAAGGGCCGCGCTTTACCAGAAGTATCTGATGGTCAGAAGCCAGTACAACGCCGCATTTTGTTCTCTATGAACGAGATGGGTCTGCGTGCCGATGCCAAGCCAGTCAAGAGCGCCCGAGTTGTTGGTGATGTACTGGGTAAGTTTCATCCCCATGGCGATCAATCAGCTTATGACGCCTTAGTTCGTTTGGCCCAAAGCTTCTCATTACGCTACCCCTTAATTGATGGCCAAGGTAACTTTGGTTCTCGTGACGGTGATGGTGCTGCTGCCATGCGCTATACCGAAGCGCGTTTAACCAAGATTGCAGGTTTGTTATTAAGTGAAATCGATGAAGGTACAGTGGATTTTGCGCCTAACTATGACGGTTCATTTCAAGAGCCCAAATTATTGCCAGCACGGCTACCATTTGTTTTATTAAATGGCGCGTCTGGTATTGCCGTTGGTATGGCAACTGAGATTCCATCGCATAATCTGCGAGAAGTAGCTAGCGCCGCAATTGCTTTGATGAAGTCTCCTAAGTTATCTACTGCCAATTTGCTAGAAATCATGCCTGGCCCTGACTATCCAGGCGGCGGTCAAATCATTTCCTCGACAGCCGAGATTGCCCAGATTTATGAAACAGGTCGAGGCAGCATTAAGGTGCGCGCACGCTGGTCAGTTGAAGAATTGGCCCGTGGCCAATGGCAAATTGTTGTCAATGAATTACCGCCAGCTACTTCCTCTCAACGCGTCTTACAAGAGATTGAAGAAATTACCAACCCTAAGGTGAGGGTCGGCAAAAAGACACTTACTCCAGAGCAAAACAATCTGAAGTCGACTATTTTGAATGTCTTAGATGGTGTCCGCGATGAATCGAGTAAAGACGCTGCAGTACGTTTAGTGTTTGAGCCCAAGAGCAAAAATATTGATGTCAATGAATTTGCCAATCTTCTTTTAGCCCATACCTCTCTTGAATCGAATGCACCAATGAACTTGGTGATGATTGGCAATGATGGTCGTCCACGTCAAAAAGGCCTCAAAGAGATTCTGACAGAATGGGTTGAGTTTAGAGTTGCTACTGTTACTCGCCGTACCCAGTACCGCCTGGGCAAAGTCAAAGATCGAATGCATATCTTGGAGGGGCGATTAACCGTTCTTCTCAATATTGATAAGGTCATTAAGATCATTCGCAATAGTGATGAGCCTAAGGCTGACCTGATTAAGGAATTCAAATTATCGGATCGTCAAGCTGAAGATATTTTAGATATTCGTTTACGCCAGTTAGCCCGTCTTGAGGGGATCAAGATTGAACAAGAGCTCAAAGAGCTCAAAGCTGAGCGAGATGATTTAGATGGTTTGCTACAAAGTGATGCAGTACTGCGTAAGCGCATCATTAAAGAAATCGAATCGGACTTAAAGGATTTTGGTGATGATCGTCGCACCTTAATTCAGGAAGATAAACGCGCTATTGCAGAAACGAAGGTCATTGATGAGCCAGTAACGGTGATCGTCTCCCAAAAAGGTTGGGTGCGGGTTCGTCAAGGACATGAGCATGATGCAACCCAATTTGGCTTTAAGGCAGGCGATGCCATGTATGACACTTTTGAGGTTCGCACGGTTGATGTAATGCAAGGCTTTGGCAGTGATGGGCGAGTCTATACGGTGCCCGTTAGTGAATTGCCGGGTGCACGGGGTGATGGTTCGCCATTAACGAGTTTTGTGAACTTGGCTCCTGGCTCACAAATGGTGGCTTATTACGCTGGCCAGCCAGATGACTTGGTTCTGCTTTCTACTAAAGCGGGTTATGGCTTCTTAGCCAACGTAGCCGATATGAGTACTCGCAATAAGGCCGGTAAGTCCTTTATTAGCATCGATGCTAAGGATGCTGGCGATGCGCCATTAGGTGCAGTAAAGGTTCATGTTGGTATGAAGCAAGTCGCTTGCTTATCGCAAGCTTCTAAATTATTAGTTTTTCCATTAGAGGAACTCAAGCGTTTACCAACTGGCGGTAAGGGTGTGATCTTGATGGGCTTAGATGATAAAGAGTATTTAGCTTCAGCCATTGCTGTTGGTCCCGAAGGGGCTGGTTATTCTGGAGCTGGTCGGGCTGGTAAGCCTACAGAATTGAATCTGGATGCAAAAACACTGAAATCATTTGCTGGTAATCGTGCACGCAAAGGGCACTTTGTTGAGCCGCGCCTAAAAGACGGCAAGCTTAAGGCGAACTAGTTACTTTTGCTAGTTTTTCTTTGGAATGCTGATGCCATATTTCACGGCAATGGCCTCTGCCAGAATCGATACTGCAATCTCTGGCGGAGTTAGTGCTCCGATATATAAACCCACTGGGCCATGGAGCCGATCTACTTGCTCTTGATTGAGATCAAACTCTAAGAGGCGCTCTTTGCGTTTTTGAGTGTTCTTTCTACTGCCTAATGCGCCAACATAAAAAGCGGGGGACTTTAAAGCCTCCATCAG
>Ga0007796_10000420_pt1 | contig 13341 bp, 10 predicted proteins | sample CryBogmetaGMA0M_FD_60373 | JGI IMG/M metagenome (GOLD analysis project Ga0007796, IMG submission 60373) | Freshwater microbial communities from Crystal Bog, Wisconsin, USA - MA0M | ecosystem: Environmental > Aquatic > Freshwater > Lake | place: Crystal Bog, Wisconsin, USA | collected 2009-07-06 | reverse complement strand
AGTCGGGATTGCGCGCCATGAGGTGGAGATACGGACGATACATATCTGTTTTATCGCCGCCCAAGATATTTCCCATTACTGCAATCTCAGCTGTCATTGAGGGATCGCCTAACGGCAGATCGAGGATTGCGCGAAGATGCTGTTCAAATTGACTGGTGACTGCGCCATCAATAGTCCAATGACCTGAATTATGTGGGCGCATAGCAAGTTCATTGATGAAGAGGTGATTGCCTTTTACAAACATTTCGACTGCCATGACGCCGACTACGGCAACTTCTTGGGCGATATCGAGCGCAATTTTCTGTGCACGTTCTGCAAGTTCTGCAGAAATATTTTGAGCAGGCGAAATGGTGACTGTGCAGATTCCATCTTCTTGTACTGTCTCTGTCGGAGTCCAACTCGTTGCCTGTCCATGTGGTGAGCGAGCAACCATTACTGCGATTTCAGCATCAAAGGAGATCAATTCTTCGATAAGAAGTTGTGGTGTGGTCTTTAATACTTCAGCGAGCTCATCGTGAGAATGTATCTTCCAGACTCCACGACCGTCATATCCCCCAGAAATGGACTTTGCAATCAAAGGGTAGCGTTCGATATCAGAAGTAGATGTTGCAATCTTCCATTTCGGTGACGGGAAGGCACTCAACTTCTTACGCATCTCAGCTTTATCTTGTGAGTAAATGAAAGCAGATGAAGGTGGGTAAACCTTTACACCGGTAGCTTCGAGTCCCTTAATTACGGAGAGTGGAACTAGTTCATGCTCAAATGTGATGACATCACATGAGGCTGCAAATTTCTTCAACGCCTCAAGATCTGTGTAATCGCCAACAACATGATGTGTGATTTGCGCACCTGAATCATCGGCGCTTTGCGCAAAGAGAAGAAGATCGATTCCTAGTGCTGTAGCTGGTGCAACCATCATGCGCGCCAATTGCCCTGCGCCAATAACGCCTACGCGAGGGAATCTTTCATTCACGCCACTATCGTAGATGAACGATATCCCCCACAGTTACTCGGGAACCATCTTCGAGCACAAGTTCGCCTACGGGCGTAATACCAACTGCTTTGCCGTTCTTGTGGCTCCCATCAGGAAGCTCAATGCGGATGTCTCGCCCGATAGTTGAAGAGTGTTCCGCATAAAGATGGCGCAGATCCTCACCGTTCTGCCAACGTTCGAAGAGCTCCTCAAATGTTGTCAGAAATGTTGCAAGAATCAGATTGCGGTCAAGAGTTGAGAAATCATTTATTGATAGTGATGTCGCGTGAGAAACCGGCAACTCGCTCTGGGTCATACCGACATTGATACCAACGCCCACGATTACTCCATCACTAGTTGCTTGAGCGATAATTCCGCCAACTTTTCCTGCGCCAATGACTAGGTCGTTTGGCCATTTAAGTTGTGGAGTACTTGCAGGATCTAACTTTTTCAATGCAAAAATTGCGGCAAGTCCTGTAAGCAGAGTGAGAAAAGTCCATTCAGATTTATCTTTACTCGGTTCAATGTAGAACGAAAACATGAGAGCAGAATTTGGGGCTGCATCAAATTTTCGATCAAGTCTGCCGCGTCCTGCACTTTGATATTCAGTTGCTAAGACATGGCCGGAATGAACTTTTTTCTCACTTACCAATTGAGCAATATCGTCTTGCGTTGACCCCGTGACTTCAACCACGCTTACTCGCCAGTACTGCGAGATTTTTTCTGAGATCACCGAAGTATTCAGCGGTGGTCTTGGCGCAACTGTGCTCACGACTAGTACCTTATGGTCATGAGTCCTGATCTGCACACTACCGCGGGAAAAATTGAAGACCTCCGCGAAAGAATCGATGAAGCTGTCCATGCTGGCTCTGCACGCGCAGAAGAGAAGCAGCATGCAAAGGGCAAGGGCACCGCTCGCGAACGTATTGAGATGCTGGTCGATCCAGATTCATTTACCGAGATTGATGAGTTTGCACGCCACCGTGCGCAGAACTTTGGCATGGAAAAGAACCGCCCTTACGGTGATGGAGTAATTATCGGAACTGCCACAGTCGATGGCCGCCCGATTGCGCTCTATTCACAAGACTTCACAGTTTTCGGTGGTTCGCTTGGCGAAGTTCATGCAGAGAAGATTGTAAAGATTGCAGAGTTCGCATTGAAGTCCGGAATTCCACTCATTGGAATTAACGATTCAGGTGGGGCGCGTATTCAAGAAGGTGTGGCATCCCTCAATGGATACGGAAGAATTTTCCGACTAAATACTCGTTCTTCAGGTGTCATTCCACAGATTTCATTGATTCTTGGTCCTTGCGCTGGTGGTTCTGCATATTCACCTGCACTGACCGACTTCACTGTCATGGTGAAGGAAACCTCAAATATGTTTATAACCGGCCCAGATGTCATCAAGACAGTTACCGGCGAAGATGTCGGGATGGAAGAGCTCGGCGGAGCATTCACACACAATACAAAATCTGGAAATGCGCACTACATGGCAGATTCAGAGGCTGATGCAATTGATTATGTGAAGGCGCTTCTGTCTTACCTTCCTTCCAACAATATGGATGGATCACCAGTTCTTCCTCCTACAGAAACTCTCGACAAGAGCACATCAGATACAGCGCTGAATACGTTGATTCCGGATAGCCCTAACCAGCCATACGATATGAAGAATCTGATTCAAGCCCTTGTCGATGAAGGCGAATTCTTAGAAGTGCATGCTCTCTATGCACCAAATATTGTGGTCGGCTTTGCGCGTATCGAAGGCCAATCAGTCGGAATTATCGCCAACCAGCCTTCACAGCTTGCTGGAACTCTAGATATCAATTCTTCTGAAAAGGCAGCGCGCTTCCTACGTTTCTGCGACGCCTTCAATATTCCAATCCTTACTCTCGTCGATGTCCCCGGATTTATGCCAGGAACAGAACAAGAGTGGAATGGAATCATTCGCCGCGGAGCTAAATTGCTCTACGCATATGCAGAGGCATCTGTTCCGCTCGTAACGCTCATTACCCGCAAAGCCTATGGTGGCGCATTTATCGTGATGGGCTCTAAGTACCTTGGTAGCGATATCAACTTTGCATGGCCAAGTGCCGAAATTGCTGTGATGGGTGCACAAGGGGCCGTCAATATTCTCTATCGCAAGGATCTGGCTGAAGCTAAAGATCAAGATGCTAAGCGCGCAGAATTAATCACTGAATACACTGAAAAATTCTCGAATCCATATCTTGCAGCAGAGCGCGGAACCATTGATAGCGTTATTGAACCTGAAGATTCGCGCCAATACATCACCAAAGCTTTCCGCACTCTCAAGACTAAGCGCGACACCTTGCCAGCTCGTAAGCACGGAAATATCCCGCTCTAATATGAAATTCTCCGTTACTGCTGGCCATCCAACGCCAGAAGAGTTGCTTGCCTTGCAAGCGGTATTGGCCAACCATAAATCAGTCGATATCAAACCTGTCATAAAGCGCAGCGTCTTTGGTTTGCCACAGTTACGACAGCCGCTTCCTCACCAAATTACTTTCGGCGCACGAAAGCACCAGTAGATGCCTCAGATTGTTCTCGCTTCTCAATCAACATCTCGACGTCGCCTACTTGAAGATGCTGGCCTTAAGCCAACAATTATTGTCAGTAATGTGGATGAAGAGACCGACTTTTTCAATGCGATGACACCTGAAGATATGGTGATTGCGCTAGCAATTTCGAAGGCTCATACCGTAAGAGAGATGATTGATTACCCAGCAATCATTATTGGCTGTGATTCCACCTTTGATGTCGATGGCGTTTCATATGGAAAGCCCGGAACTCCAGAAGTTGCAACGGAACGCGCGAAGAAAATTAGCGGTCGTACTGGATTACTTCATACTGGCCATTGCATTATCGACACATCACAAGGAATTGAAATTGCAGATCGTGTAACTACGAAAGTCACCTTTACCGATATGACAGATGAAGAGATTGCCGATTACGTTGCATCTGAAGAACCTCTTCACGTTGCTGGCGGTTTTACCCTTGATGGCTTCGGTAGCCCCTTTATCCCTGTGATTGAGGGCGATTACACAAATGTTGTGGGAATTTCGATGCCATTTCTTCGTAGCGCAATGAAGCAACTTGGATATTCTTGGCCACAAGTAAAGGAGATGCGATGAAGCGAGTACTGATTGCCAATCGTGGGGAAATTGCTCTCCGCGTCATTCGTGCCTGCAAAGATCATGGCATCGAATCTGTTGCGATGTACTCAGAAGAAGATCGCGATTCCCTGCATGCAAAGAGTGCCGATTTTGCTTATTCACTCAACGGAACCGTTGCGAAAGATACTTATTTAAATATTCCAAAAATTATCGCTCTGGCAAAAGAGGCAGGAGCCGATGCAGTACACCCTGGTTATGGCTTCCTCTCTGAAAATGCAGATTTCGCACAAGCTGTTATTGATGCAGGACTTATCTGGATCGGTCCCCCACCTGCAGCAATTAGCGCGCTTGGAGATAAAGTTTCTGCTCGTCGCATTGCAGCAAAAGCTGGTGCTCCACTTGTTGCTGGAACCAAGGACCCCGTCTCGGGCCATGAAGAAGTGCTCGCATTCGCGAAAGAACATGGACTGCCTGTCGCAATAAAAGCTGCCTTTGGCGGCGGAGGTCGTGGGCTTAAGGTCGCACGGACAATGGAAGAAATTCCAGAACTTTATGCATCTGCAGTACGTGAAGCCATTGCCGGCTTTGGTCGCGGCGAATGTTTTGTAGAGCGTTATCTTGATAAACCGCGCCACGTAGAAACACAGGTACTAGTCGATAAGCATGGCCATGCCGTCGTTGTCTCAACTCGTGACTGCTCTTTACAGCGTCGCCACCAAAAACTTGTTGAAGAAGCACCTGCACCTTTCTTAACTGATGCACAAAATGAAGAGCTCTATCGCTCAAGTAAAGCCATCATGAAAGAAGCTGGTTACATCGGTGCTGGTACATGTGAATTTTTAGTTGGACTCGACGGCACAATCTCATTCCTTGAAGTAAATACTCGTCTTCAGGTCGAACACCCAGTCTCTGAAGAAGTTACTGGTATCGATTTGGTGCGCGAGCAGTTCCGCATTGCTATGGGTGAAAGCCTTGGCTTTGATGATCCTGTCGTACGTGGACACTCGATTGAATTCCGTATCAACGGTGAAGACCCGGGTCGTTCATTTTTACCTGCACCTGGTCGTATCACAGCTTGGAATATTCCAACTGGACCTGGTGTACGTGTAGATGCGGGCTTCCGCAACGGTGATGTCATTGGTGGAAATTTTGATTCACTTCTTGCAAAGCTCATCGTTACTGGTGCAACTCGCAAGGAAGCTATCCAACGCGCACGTCGTGCACTCGCAGAATTTGAGGTTGGTGGTCTTGCCACCGCTCTTCCTTTCCACCGTGCAATTCTCGAAGATCCTTCATACACCGAAGATTTCAAGGTCTACACAAGCTATATCGAGAACGAATTTAAGAATGAGATCCCTGCATTCGAAAGCAGTGCTGCAGAAATTCAAACTCGTGTGGCAGCCGAAAAACTTGTTGCGGAAGTAAATGGCAAACGTTTTGAAATTCTTGTCCATGCCCCAGAACCAGTAGTGAAGCGCCATCGTGCAAAACAATCGTCCTCAGGTGGCTCCTCAGGTACTGGGCTCACCAGCCCAATGCAGGGAACGGTTGTAAAGATTGCCGTAGAAGAAGGCCGGAGCGTTGAAGTGGGCGATCTCATCATTGTTCTAGAAGCGATGAAGATGGAGCAACCACTAAGCGCCCATAAGAGCGGTGTGATTAAGAACTTAAAAGCTGTTATCGGTGAAACCGTAGCTAGCGGCACAGTTCTCTGTGACATTATTGAGGCATGACCTCAACTGAACTTCTCTATTCAGATCCACTTGCAGCTGCGACACTAGCTGCGAAGGAGATTGCAGAACGTACTGGTGTAGCCAAGCATGATGTTGCACTCGTTATGGGTTCAGGATGGGTATCTGCCGCCGATGCATTGGGCACACCAGCTTATGAATGCGATGCTCATGAACTCACGGGTTTTCAAGCACCTGCAGTAGAAGGCCATTCAGGAAAAGTCCGCTCTTATGAAATTATCGAAAATGGTAAAACTATTCGAGCGCTTGTCTTCCTTGGTCGCACACATTTGTATGAAGGAAAGGGAATCGAACCTGTTGTGCACGGAGTCCGCACTGCAGTAAAAGCAGGTTGCACAGTTGTCATCCTTACCAATGCTTGTGGTGGCATAAATACCTCGTACAAAGTAGGTCAGCCCGTCATTATTCGTGACCACATTTCACTCACTGCTGTTTCTCCGCTCTCGGGGGCAACTTTTATCGACCTTACAGATCTGTATAGCAAGCGCATCCGCGAGATTGTGAAGAAGGAAGATTCTTCACTTGCCGAAGGCGTATATGTCCATTGGCGTGGACCAACATATGAAACCCCTGCAGAAATTTTGATGATGCGCACCATGGGCGCAGATCTTGTCGGAATGTCTACTGTTCCAGAAGCTATCGCTGCACATGCACTTGGCGCAGAGGTCTTAGGAATTTCTTTAGTAACTAATGCGGCAGCAGGTGTTACTGGCGAGAAGTTGAATCATGAAGAAGTCATTGCCGCTGGTAAAGCAGCTGCGGACCGCATGGGTTCACTTCTTAAAAACACTATTCCTAAACTCGTCTAAGGTCGATAGCCTTTTACTATGGATCTCGCTCTCATCGCAGAAGTTCAAGCCTGGATTGCGGATGATCCAGATCCCGTAACAGCTGGAGAACTACAAAAGCTGCTCGATAGTGGCGATGAGATAACGCTTAAAAAGTACTTCAATGGGTTCTTGCAATTTGGAACAGCAGGATTGCGTGGTCCAATTGGTCCAGGACCATCGTGCATGAATCGCGCAGTAGTAGGACGCGCTGCAGCAGGTATCGCCGCTTATATGAAGAAGCGTGGGATGACCAAGGTTGTTGTCGGCCGCGACGCCCGTTATGGATCTGAGGATTACACCTTCGAAACAGCTGAAATCATGAGCGGTGCTGGAATGGATGTTTATATTCTTCCGCGGCCGCTGCCAACGCCTGTCTTGGCATTTGCAACGTCGTATTTGCAATCCGATATCGGCATCATGGTTACTGCCAGCCATAACCCACCACAAGATAATGGCTACAAGGTTTATGTCGGACCTGAAGCTGATGGAATTGCCTATGCATCTTCGCAAATAATTAACCCCACCGATGGATTTATGGCTGCAGAAATTGATGCAGTCACTTCTTTAAAGTCACTCCCCCGTGGAAAGAATTGGACTGTTCTTGGAGAAGAAGTTATATCTGAATACGTAAAACGCACTAGCGCACTTGCTCCACGTCCTGGCGATATCAAAATTGTCTACACAGCGATGCATGGTGTTGGAACCGAAACTGTTCAACGGGTCTTCAACCATGCCGGGTTTGCAACGCTTATTCTTGTCGACGAGCAGTGCACCCCAGATCCAGATTTTCCTACCGTTGCATTTCCCAATCCAGAAGAGCCAGGTGCAATCGATCTAGCGCTTGCAAAGGCACGCGATTTTGGTGCCGACCTTGTCATTGCCAACGACCCAGATGCAGATCGCTGCGCTGCGGCAATTAACGACCCTCAGGTTGGCTGGCGAATGCTGCGAGGGGATGAACTCGGTGTTGTGCTGGGTGAATGGATTGCTCGTTCATATACTCATGGCACCTTTGGAAACTCGATTGTCTCTTCCTCTGCTCTGCGCAAGATTGCAGCACATTATGGAATCGACTTTAAAGAAGTTCTCACTGGCTTTAAATGGCTAGCGAAAATTGAAGACCTAGCATTTGGATATGAAGAAGCTATTGGTTACGCAGTTGACTCTAAAACTGTGAATGATAAAGACGGTATTTCAGCTGCCATCTTCCTCGCGCAAGTTGCGATGGATCTCAAGCGTGATGGTCTCACAATCAGTGATTTGCTCAACCAAGTGTGGGAGCGCCATGGTTTCCATGGGACTGAACAGATCTCCATTCGCGTTGCAGATATGTCCGCAATTACCCGATTGCTCGCTGGCTTGCGACAGAACCCTCCGAAAGAGATCGCCGGCCGGCGCGTTGAATCCATTGATGATCTTGCAGCGCCAACTGATGGGCTGCCTCCGACAGATGGATTACGTATTTGGTTAGCCGGCGGTGTTCGCGTCATTGTGCGGCCATCAGGAACTGAAGCAAAGATGAAGTGCTACGTAGAAGTAGTTACTACCACGTCAGAAGAATCACAGAAATTACTCGACGATATTCGTCAACCTCTGAAAGAATTCTTGTCGTGAGTTTCTACGGTCTCGTTGATGGAACGGAGAAATCTCTCATCACTTTTTTTGACCAGCTTTCTGGAGTTGATCAAGTAGGAGCAGAATCTCGAGCTGCAATGCTAGCCACGCGGAGCATTAAAACAAGTAGCAAGAAGTTGGCTATTGAAACTGCTATATCGATGGTCGATCTCACCACCCTAGAGGGTGCCGATACACCGGGGAAAGTCCGTGCGCTATGTTCAAAAGCGGTGAGACCAGATCCCGCCGACCCAACTGTTCCAAGCGTGGGCGCAGTATGTGTATACAACGACATGGTGGAAATCGCCCGAACACATCTCGATGCAATAGGCGGTACTCACGTTCCAGTTGCCGCAGTATCAACGGCATTTCCATCAGGACGTGCCTCCATGGAAGTAAAGATTCAAGATACTCAAGATGCAATTAATGCCGGGGCTACGGAAATAGATATGGTGATTGACCGTGGAGCTTTTCTCTCTGGAAAATATGGTTTAGTTTTCGACGAGATCGTGAAAATTCGCGAAATCTGTGGCAAGAAAGCTCATCTCAAAGTTATCTTTGAAACTGGCGAACTCGTAACCTATGACAACGTTCGGAAAGCTTCTTATCTAGCCATGTTGGCGGGTGCGGATTTCATCAAGACCTCAACTGGAAAAATTTCTCCTGCGGCCACCCCTCCCGTGGTGCTGGTTATGCTTGAAGCCGTTCGTGATTTCTACACCTTGACCCAGCGAAGAATCGGCGTAAAACCTGCCGGAGGTATCCGAACTACCAAGGATGCAATTAAACAACTCGTCTTAGTCAATGAAACAGCAGGTCCAGAATGGTTAACTCCCGAGCTATTCCGAATCGGTGCAAGTGCGCTTCTCAATGATTTACTCATGCAACGCATGAAAATGTCGGATGGCTACTACGCTAGCCCTAACTACGTGACGATTGACTAGACGAGGCAAAAATGAATTTTGAATATGCTCCAGCGCCTGAATCACGGTCTATCGTCACCATAAAGCCCAAATATGGACACTTCATTAATGGTTCATTCGTGGCGGGGAAAAAACATTTTCCCACTATCAACCCTGCAACCGAAGAGATTTTAAGCCACATCGCACTGGGCGGAGTTTCCGATATCGATAAGGCAGTCGCGGCTGCACACAAGGCCTATACCAAAACCTGGTCGAAACTTTCTGGAAAGGAGCGCGGGAAGTATCTGTACCGTATCGCTCGAATTCTTCAAGAGCGAGCTCGTGAATTCGCTGTACTTGAAACGCTTGATAACGGAAAACCAATTCGTGAAACACGTGATATCGATATTCCTCTGGTAGCTGCACACTTTTTCTATCACGCGGGTTGGGCAGATAAATTAGATTATGCAGGCTTAGGTCATTCTCCCAAGCCATATGGAGTTGCGGGACAGATTATTCCTTGGAATTTTCCTTTGCTCATGCTGGCATGGAAAGTCGCCCCTGCGCTTGCAACAGGGAACACCGTGGTTCTCAAGCCAGCTGAAACAACGTCACTAACCGCACTACTCTTTGCGGAAGTCTGCCAACAAGCCGAATTGCCTGATGGGGTAGTCAATATCGTTACAGGTGACGGCTCTACGGGCGCAGCTATCGTTAATCACCCAGGTATTCAAAAGATTGCCTTTACCGGATCAACAGATGTTGGAAAGAAAATTGCTCGTGCAATTGCTGCGACAGATAAGAAGGCAACTCTGGAACTCGGGGGTAAAGGTGCGAATATTGTCTTTGATGATGCTCCAATAGATGAGACAGTTGAAGGAATCGTGAATGGCATTTTCTTTAACCAAGGCCATGTCTGTTGTGCTGGTTCGCGTTTGATTCTTCAAGAGAGCGTGGCCGATGAAGTCATTGAAAAACTCAAAGTGAGAATGGCCAAGATTCGAGTCGGTGATCCTCTGGATAAAAACACTGATCTTGGTGCCATCAACTCCAAAGAGCAGCTCATCAAAATAAAGGAACTTTCTGCGATTGGAGATGCTGAAGGCGCTCAACGTTGGAGTCCACAATGCGAACTCTCCACAAAAGGTTTTTGGTTTGCTCCGACAATCTTCACTGGCGTTACTCAAGCCAATCGCATAGCGCAAGAAGAAATTTTTGGTCCAGTGCTATCTGTACTTACCTTTAGAACTCCCCAAGAAGCGATCGATAAGGCGAACAACACCCCATTTGGCCTATCAGCAGGAATTTGGAGCGAGAAAGGCTCTCGTATTTTCTGGGCAAGTCAACATCTCAAGGCAGGTGTTGTCTGGGCAAACACCTTCAATAAATTTGACCCTACTTCACCATTTGGTGGTTATAAGGAATCTGGCTGGGGTCGCGAAGGTGGAAAGCATGGATTGGCTGCCTACTTAAAGAGTGGCAAAGAAACTGGAGCGAAGTAAATGGCTACCAAGAAAGAATCTCGCGTGAAAGTGAATAAGACTTACAAACTCTTTATCAATGGTGCATTCCCCCGAAGCGAGTCTGGACGTGTGTTTGAAGTTAGTTCCCAGAACGGAAGCTTTGTGGCAAATCCCGCTCTTGCATCACGAAAGGACTTGCGCGATGCTGTAGTTGCAGCTCGTAGTGCCCAATCTAATTGGTCAAAAGCAACTGCTTACAACCGCGGACAAATTCTTTATCGAATCGCTGAAATGCTGGAAGGGCGAGCAGGACAATTCGAATCTGAAATTGTACTTACCTCCCAGGTAACTCCTTCTCGAGCAAAGGCAATCGTCTCTGAAGCGATCGATCGCTGGGTTTGGTATGCGGGCTGGACCGATAAATTGCAAGCAGTAAGCGGTGCAACCAATCCCGTAGCAGGGCCATTCTTTAATTTCACTATCTCAGAACCACAAGGCGTGGTTGCTATCGCTGCATCTGTTAACTTCATTGAGTTCATCGATGCTATTGCAGCAGCAATCGTTTCCGGAAACACATCGGTCGTTCTCGTTCCTGGTGGATTGGCAGTTCCTGCCATGAGTTTTGCCGAAGTCCTTGCTACAAGCGATCTTCCTGCAGGAGTCATCAATATTCTCACGGGGTCGCTCGATGAATTAGCTCCGTGGGCTGCATCTCATATGGATATCGATGGATTCGATATTTCAGGAATTTCGAAAAAGATGCATCCTGCTTTGAAAGAGGCCGGTGCTGAGAATCTCAAGCGTATTCATGCATTTGGACCAGAAAAAACTCCATCGAGAATTCTTGCATTTATGGAATCTAAAACTGTCTGGCACTCAGTAGGAGTGTAAATTCCTATTCTGAAGAAATATTTACGTAAGCTGGCTTCACAATATTTTCGATAATTGCCAAACGCTCTTCAAATGGAATAAAGGCACTCTTGAGAGCATTGATGGTCACGCGCTGTAGGTCTTGGAAGGTCCAATCGCATTGATTCACCATTTCGGTCATCTCGCGCGACATTGAGGTTGCCGACATCAAACGATTATCCGTGTTGATTGTGACGCGGAAGCGAAGCTTGGCAAGACGAGCTAAAGGGTGGTGTGCGAATGAATCAGCAACACCTGTTTGAATATTAGATGACGGGCACATCTCAAGTGGAACGCGACGATCTCGGACATACGATGCAAGGCGCCCTAAACGAGGTGGTGTGTGATTGAAATCGATATCGTCTGTAATTCGAACTCCATGACCAAGGCGTTCTGCACCGCACAACTGAATCGCTTCCCAAATAGAGGGCAATCCATAGGCTTCGCCGGCATGAATAGTGAAGTGAGCATTTTCGCGACGTAGATATTCGAAGGTATCGAGTTGATCACTCGGTGGGAATCCGTCTTCGGGGCCTGCGATATCAAAGCCAACAACGCCTTGATCGCGGTACTTCACAGCAAGTTCGGCAACTTCTTGCGAAAGTTGATTCTGGCGCATTCCACACAAAAGTGACATCACGCGAATCGTGTTGCCCTCGGACTTGGCTTCAGCTTCACCTGCACGGAATCCTTCGAGAATTGCTTCGATTGCCTGCGAGAGCGATAGGCCTTTTTCAGTGATGAGTTCTGGTGCCATACGAACTTCGGCGTAGACAACTCCGTCACGTGCGAGATCTACTGCACATTCGCGCGCAACACGGACGATATCTTCCTTGCGTTGCATCACGGCAACTGTGTGAGCAAAAGTTTCTAGGTAGAGAACGAGTGAACCTGAATCGCATGAACTTCGGAACCATTCAGCAAGTTCATCTGCATCATAGGTAGGAAGTTCATGACCGATTTCTTTAGCGATATCAATGATTGTTTGTGGGCGAAGTCCGCCATCGAGGTGATCATGAAGGAGCGCCTTTGGTAGACGCTTTACCTGATCGGCAGTTGGCTTCTTCGTTAAATCGCTCATCCTTCAATTCTTTCTAAGACTAGAGGCAGACGGTTAACCGTTCCACCCTCAACAATTGTGACAGCACCTTCTAATATTTCTAGAGCACGCTCAAATCGCGCTGCTTCATCAGTATGTAGCGTCATCAGCGGTGCGCCAGCGGTGATGTAATCACCAGGCTTTGCATGGAGCTCGATACCGGCACCTGCCTGCACTTTTTCGCCCTGCTTTGAACGACCGGCTCCCAGACGCCATGCGCTCACGCCAACTTTCATCGCATCCATGGTGATCACAGTTCCAGAGTTTGCAGCCTTTACGACATGGTGTTCGCGTGCAACAGGTAGAGCTGCATCAGGGTCTCCGCCTTGCGCACTGATCATGCGGCGCCAGTGATCCATTGCGCTGCCATCTTTTAACGCAACTTCGGGATCCTTGCCGACAATTCCTGCCGCATCGATCATTTCGCGTGCAAGCAGAATCGTAAGTTCAACAACATCTGCAGGCCCACCTCCTGCAAGCACTTCAACGGATTCACGAACTTCGAGAGCGTTACCGGCAGTAAGTCCGAGTGGAACATCCATCGCAGTAACAAGGGCACGAGTCTTTACTCCCGCATCCTTTCCAAGTTGCACCATCGTGCGCGCAAGCTCGGCAGCCTTTGCTGGATCTGACATGAATGCGCCGCTTCCGGTCTTCACATCGAGAACG
>Ga0007796_10000418_pt1 | contig 13374 bp, 2 predicted proteins | sample CryBogmetaGMA0M_FD_60373 | JGI IMG/M metagenome (GOLD analysis project Ga0007796, IMG submission 60373) | Freshwater microbial communities from Crystal Bog, Wisconsin, USA - MA0M | ecosystem: Environmental > Aquatic > Freshwater > Lake | place: Crystal Bog, Wisconsin, USA | collected 2009-07-06 | reverse complement strand
CCCCGCGAGCAAGAAGAGCAGGGGACAAACCAAAGCGGGCACCAAGCCCCCCGCGAATCCCGACACTTCCACCACCTCCGAGCCACGCTGATGAGCACCGAAACACCCAGTCTTTCGGGCATGAAGTACCAGGTTGAGTCGATCCTCTCTAGCGAGGGGGCCTCCACCGTCATGCTGGTCAATGATCCCAAGGCCTTCAGCAAGCGGTACGTGGTCAAGCGAATCGCCCGCGAAAACGATGCGGCCGACGGATTGCTGGCCCACGCCGCAGTTTTGCCCGAAGCGTCGTCCAAGCTGAACCACGCAGGGGTGGTGAATTACCATGACTATGCCGTCAAAAAATCGTGGTTCAAGACGACCGGCGGCGAATTGCTCATCGAGTACATCGATGGCAAACCGCTGAACATGCTCGGCCCGAAGGTCTCGGTCAAGCACTGGGCTTTGATCTTCCGCCAGCTCGCCTCGGCACTGGCGCATATGCACCGCCGGAAGGTTCTGCATGGCAACCTCGAACCCGCCCACGTGCTGCTGAGCCGATCTGGCCAGGTCAAGGTCCTGAACTACGGACTGGCCCTGGTCGATCAGGGTAGCCGGCCCACCCCAACCAAGGCGTTCGCCGCGCCCGAGGTTCTGAAGGAAGGCCGCATCGTCGAATCCAGTGATGTTTACTCGCTCGGCTGCCTCATGTACGCCTTGCTCACCGGCAAATCACCGGGCGCGGCCAAGAAGGCGGAGACCGAGGGGAACAAGGTTCCTACCCCCGTCTCCCTCAACCCGAACATTCCGGTCCCGCTCAGCGACCTGATTGTCGCCTGCATGAAGGCCCACGCCAATAACCGGCCGGAAAGTCCCTACGACGTCCTTCAGAAGCTGGAGCCAATCGCGGTGGCCACCAAGCTGAGTGACGAGTCTCTTGCCGGATTGTCTCACGAACAGGCCGAATAACAAGCCAGCCGGCGAGGTCCGTGGTCGGGGCCACGCCATTGCAGGCCAGGAAGCTTAGCGCGTATGGATACGAGGCACAGTCGTTCAACGGAAGATCTGCTCAGTCAGGCACGTGAATCGTTTGCCGATCAGTTCGGCGGCACCCCTTCGGCCGAGGCCCGCGCGCCTGGGCGGGTGGAACTGCTGGGCAACCACACCGATTACAATGGTGGCCTGGTGATGGCTTCGGCCATTGATCGGGAGACGGTGGTCGTTGGTCGGCCGATTCCGGGCCGCGGGGCACTGGTGCACTCGCTGGCGTTCCAGGCGACGGACACCTTTCTGGTCGATCAGGTTGAGAGGACCGAGCCAGGCTCATGGACCCGCTACGTGCGCGGGGTGTGCTGGGCGCTGGGGGAACGGTTCGGCGCCTTGAGCTCTGGATTCGAGGCGGTGTTTGTGGGGAACGTGCCGCTGGGCGGCGGCCTCTCAAGCTCGGCTAGCCTGCAAGCCGCCTGGGCGCGGTTCCTGATCGCGGCCGAGATTGTGCCCCGAAGTGGTTCCCTCGCAGGGCTGGACTCCGCAAACACCGTGGCTCACGATCGGGCGCGCATGGATATCGCCCAGGCGCTCAGGCGATCGGAAAACGCGTTTGTGGAGGTAGGTAGCGGCCTGCTCGACCAGTTCTCGGCGATGTTTGGCGCGGCCAACCAGGCGATGACGCTGGATTGTCTGACGCTGGAGCACGGCCTGATGCCGCTGGGTAAACAAGCGCCGGCCCTGGTCGTTTGCGATTCAGGAACTTCGCGCCGGCTGGCCGACGGCATGTACGATCGCCGCGTGGCCGAATGTCAGCGGGTGGTTGAATTCTTCCGACCCCGGATTGCGGTCGATGGCCCGCTTATGCTGCGGCAGATCCCGCTGGCCGACCTGGAAGCAAACTGGGATGCTCTTGACCCGGTCGGCCGCAAGCGGGCCCGCCACGTGATCACCGAAAACGAACGGGTACGCCAGGGTGCCGAGGCGCTGCGGAGCGGCGACCTGACTCGGTTCGGCCGGCTGATCAGTGCATCGCACGCTTCCAGCCGAGACGACTTCGAGAACAGCTCACCGGCACTCGATGCCCTGATCGAGGCCGCCTCGGAGGCCCCGGGCTTCCTTGGTGGCAAACTCTCGGGTGCAGGCTGGGCCGGCTGTACGGTCAACCTGGTGGAAGCCGACAAGGCGGCGGCCTTCTGCGCGGCCGTTGAGCGCGGCTATCACCAGCGGACGGGCCTGGAAACCGTCGTCCACGTCTGCCACGCGGCGGATGGAGCATCGGCCTGGCTCGTTCCCTGAGTGGGAATCGGCCCGGTCAAGAATTGACCGTCGGCCTAAAAAACGGTTGAAAGCGGGCCAGGGGTGAAACCTTGGGCTTGGCGCAAACGGAGTTTCACCAAGAGGTTACCCGACCTGAAACCAGGACGGATGGTGGCGGAGTCTTCTGCTCACTTGATAATCTCATGGGACGCGGTGAAGTATGATCGGGACGATCAAGACAAATCTGGTCCATTGACTGACCGGCTGACGCTGATCACGGGGGAGCCTTGGCGACCATGGAACGCTGGACGAATCGCGATGCGAGGCAGGCGGATCTTGTTACGGGATTGAGACTTGGTTCAGGTCGCTTGCGCCTGGGTCGGGCCATGACCTGGACGCTCGGCCTGGGCCTGCTGATCGCGGGGCTGACCTCAGCCGCGAGTGCGCAGGATGTGGCATTCCCCAAGCTCCAGAAGGACCGGGTCTACCTTTTGAAGACCGGTCTGAATGTGTCGGCCTATGAGTCTTTGGAAAATCAGATCATCGAACTGGAGAAAGGGACGGCGCAGAAGTTCTATATGGTGATCATTGATACCGCCGGCCCGGGGAAATATTCGCTTCGCGATTACGCCGACGCCCTGTTCCAGCTCTGGAGCAGGGAGCCGGGCTTCGACGCCGCGCGATCGGTTGTAATCGCGGTGGCGCTGGGGGAAACACCGCCGCGTGTCGCGCTTCATCCGGGCAAAGAGTTGCAATCGCTTGGGCTACGTGCCTCGGTCATCCAGCGCGACCTGATCGAGCAACCGGCGACCATCGACCTGGCCCGCAAGAAGCGGTTCCCAGACGCCGTGGCGTCGCTCGTCCGGTCTACCCAGAGCTGGATTGCCGAGGCCGAGACCGGCCGGACCCGAAGCCAGACCGCCGAGCGTGAATTCTCGGCCCAGGTCCGCAAGGGGGCAACCGAAGCGATCGCCACCGCCGACCGCCTGCTCGCCGAGACCACCGCCGAGCTGGAAGAAAAGCGGTCGGCCGGGCTGGGCGTGCAGGGGATCGAGGCACGGGTCAACCAGGCTCGTACTCAACTGGCGGCCCTGCGGACCAAAGTTGCCACCGACCCGCCCAGCGTACTCGCCCAGGCGACCGAGGTCCAACACGCCCTTGAGCAGGACCTGGCCCGCCTCCGCGGCCTGGCCGCGTTCCAGAACCAGGCCACCGCGCGGTTGGAATCGCTCGGCACGCAGTTCGGCAAGGTCGAGGAATCTCTCGAAGCTGCCCGCAAGAAGAAGTTCGCCACCGCCTCTTTGAACGCTGAACTGGAAAAAACGACCGCCGCCTGGAACGAGGCCAAGAAGGCGATCTCCAGAGACCCCGAAATCGCCCTGGCCAAGGCCGACCAGATAGATACCCAGCTCAAGGCAATCGAGCAGCGCGTGGCCGGCTTACCCGGCATCCATGCCCAGCGGCTCGCCAGAGCCAACGAGGTGAAAACCCTCAGTTCCAAACTCTCGAACGAGCTGGAGCAGGGGCGAAAGTCTGGTGCCTCGCTGGAAGCGATACGCACCCGGTTCGCCCAGGCGAACGCCGCCATTGGCACCGCGGCCGGCGAAGAAGTGGAAGATGAGACGGCCGCCCTGAACACACTCGCTGAGTATGAGAAGCGCCTGAAGGCCGATCTCAAGGAGGCCCAGGACGCCCACGAACGCCACCAGTTCGTTAGTCGCACCTTGCCCCTGGGCCTGAGCGGCGGCCTGCTCGCGCTTCTGGCGCTCGCCGTGGGCGGCCTCTGGTACGTCAAGAACAGGAAACAGTACGCCGTCGATCGCCGCTACAAAGAGTTCCGCGCCCGCGCCACCGAGGTCATGGAAACCCTCGATCGCCTCAAGGAACGCCACCGAATGCTCACCGCCACCGATCCTGATTTCGAGGAGCCGATCCGCGGTGAAACCCTGAACCTGTACGTCAACACCCAGGATCGGATCAAACAACTCTGGGATCGCTGGCTCCAGAGCATGGACAACCTGGAAAAGGCTCAGAAACTGATGACCTCCGGGTCCACGCTCAGCACCGATGAACTCAAGCAGGCCGAGGAACTGCTCCAGGACGAGAAGCCGTTCGAGGAAATCCACGCACAACTGGACTCGGTCACCGCCCAGCTCGACCAGCTTGGCCAGGCCCACGAAGTTGCCAGAGCCACGCTCAAAACGATCGACGAGGGCCAGGCTCACCTGAACCAGCGTCTGGGTTCACTGGAAAGCCAGGGGCTCTCGGCCTCTCCATACCAGAAGGAGCGAGACGCCGTCGCCGACCTGATCGAGAAAGCCAAGGCCGAACTGGTCGCCGACCCCCTGACCGCCCAGACCATGCTCCAAAAGGTCAAGGAACGGCTCGACGCCCTGCGCCAGCGGGCCGACGACGTCGCCCATCGCAGCGAACAGGGGCGTACGATTCTGAGCCGGCTCGACGAAACCCGCGGCGTGATCTCCACCCGCCGCTCCAAGGGTCTGAAGCTCGACGAACCGGGCGGCAACCCCGACGATCTGCTGGAAGAAGCACGACAATCCCATGGCGCGGGAATTGAAGCGCTCAAGAAGGCCGATCCTCAGACCGCCGGCCCCGCGCTCGATCAGGCGGGCACACGCATCGACCAGGCCGGCCAGCTCGTCGATCGCGTGGCTGCGGCGCGAGAGGCGATCGCCAAAACACTGCCCGCCAGACGCGCTGAACAACAAACGCTTTCATCCGAGTTGATCAAGGCCGCCGAGGAACGGGCGAGCCTGGAAAGCGACTTCGCACTCGATTCCTGGAAAGAGGTGGCCTCGAACCTCGACAAGGCGCGTGATCGGCTGGAATCGGCGGTGCACGGTCTTGAAAAAGCCGGTCAGCTTGGCTCCGACAGCAGCCAGCACTACCTGCAATGCGAGCAGGTGCTGGCCGAAGCCAACCAGGCACAAGAGGACGCCCGCGGCCTGCGCAATGCCGTCCGCCAGAAGTTGGAGCACCTCAACGCCGTCCGTGCCGAGTGCCAGGGAATCTGGCCCGAGCTGGTGAACCAGGGCCAGGAGGCCGCGATGTTCGTGGATAAGAATGCCCAGGTGGTGGGCACGCAGGCCAGAGCCACGCTGGCAACCGCGCTCAAGCTCCAGCATGAAGTCGAGCAGCTTTCCACACGCCCCCAGCCCAACTGGCTCGATATCCAGCAGAAGCTGGCCCAGGTGCGGGAGGGGATCGCCATCGCGTACGAAGGGGCGCAGGCCGACGTGAAGGCCCAGCAGGAAGTGGTGCGGAAACTCAGTCAGCTCCGACCGCGCCTGACCCAGATCGGCAACCTGCTCCGTTCCGAAAACAAGGATCGGCCGCCATCGAACCTGCGCTTCAAGTCGGCGAGCGACGCGCTCGACCGGATCGAACGCGAACTGGCCGCCGGATCTGGCGACTGGCAACTGCTGAACAAGCGGCTAGACGACGCCGTTGAGGAACTGAACCACTCCGAGGAACTTGCACGTAGCGATATCGCTTTGGCAAACCAGGCGATCTCGGAACTCGACGATGCCAGGCGCGCGGTGCGTACCGCGCAGGGATATTCCGCACTCGGGGTTTCGGCCGACGTCCGGCTGGCCAAAGCCCAGCTTGAACAGGCCGAGCGTGCCTTGAACGCGCAAGATTACGAGCACGCGATCCAGCTTGCGGCCTCGGCCGAGCAGTCGGCCAAGGCCGCGTACAACGAGGCCAACCGCCAGGCCGCCTATCGCCAGCAGCAGATCGAATCCGACCGGCGCCGCCAGGCGGCTGCCCGCATGGCCCGCCAGACCGGCCGGTTGCCGATGCCAGGTTCGCTCCCTCCCAACATGTGGGAGATTGGCGCGGCCTCGGCGATGGGCAATATCCTGGGCAACATCCTCTCCGGCAGTGGGGGTGGCGGAAGTGGCTTCGGGATCACCTTCGGCGGCGGGGACGATTCCGGAGGTCAGGGCTCCTGGGGCGGCGGAGACTCCGGCGGGGGTGGCGATTCCGGCGGCCAGGGCTCCTGGTAAGCTCACCACAAGATCACGCTCATACGGCAATCCCTCCTCACCGGCCGACGCGTGGGCGAGGGATTCTTCGTTTGATGGCTTGCCAGGAAAACTCGCCACGGATTGACACGGAAAAACACGGAGCATGAGACCCGAAATTCCAGGCTTGAAGAACCTATCACCGTCGTTTATCGGTGTTGCCTTGGGCGTTCTGGCGACATTACTTCTACCCGTCCAGGTTCTCAGCTCGCCTTTTGCTTTATGTTTTTACATGATTATATTTAGAATATTGGGATTATCAGCAGGATGGCTATTCAGCAAGGTCACCCCCCAGAAAATGAGAAAGTACAAAGCACCGTGAATATGCGTGACGATCTTTCGAAGTTCAAAGGCAATCCGCCTGCAAGTTGTGGATGCATTCCGGCTTGCGAAACACTTCGATAACGGGTCCGGTTTGGGTTGCGAGCACAAACAGCGCCAAGAGACAGCCGGGGGCGGCTGTCCTACATTCAGAGAGCGTGCCAGCCGGGCTTGGTGAGTCTATCCCGTGCCTCTGATAGATTCATTGATCGCTATCCAATGCATAAGACCAACGGCTCAGGTTCGTCAAATCCAGACCTCGGCTGGCTGGCCGCGAGAGCCTGCTCCAAGCGAGCCTTTCGCTCGGCCTGCAGTTCATCCAGCAGTTCCAGTAGCACCATCGCCAACCCGTCGATGTGGGGCGTCTTGAACAGATTATGGTGATGGCCTGGAACATGTCTGAGCCGCACCTTGCCGGTCGTCCAGCGTGCCCAGCCGTACATTGGCTGAGCCCGGTGGATCGTGGCCTGGACCCGGCACGCCAGCACTGTCAGGTCGCCAGAGTAGACCGCCGGCTCATAGTTCCGGAACGCTTCCAGTGAGGCCTCTAACCGCCGCTGATAGATCTGCGGCAAGTGCAGGCGGTCAAGCGCTGAATCACCAATCCGAAGATCGGCGCGGGACGGCTGGGTGGAAGCCTGGCTGAAGCTCGGGAGTTTGGCGCGCGTCCATTTCGCCAGCTTGCTTGTGCGGTGACGCAGCCGGCGACCAAGCCCAGCCGCGAACGCGCGCGGCTCCGGTAGGAACTCGTACTGCAACTTCATCCCCAGGTTCGCGATAATCGATGGAAGATCTCGTATCACGAAATCACGTAGGCTGCGCGGGCCAACCTCAAGCGAAGTGTCTACAATAACGACCTGAGCAACGTCTTCGCCCTGTTCAGCCAGTTGCTGGGCCATTTCAAACGCCATCCGGCCGGCAAATGAGTAGCCAACCAGGATGTAAGGTCCTTTCACGGCCGCATCCCGGAGTGCATCAATGAAGCCACGCGCGATATCTTCAGCCGTCTTACAGCCGTCCCAGTACGGCTCGTCTCCTTCAACCCGAATGCCATAAGCCCGCAGTGACCTGGGAAGCAAGCTACTGAGCAACGTCATCTGGCCCAGTTCACCAAACACCGACGGCAGCATGACCAGCGTGGAGCCACCGTGAGGCGATTGACCCTCAATCAACGGGGTGACCACGGCACGGGCGGGCTTGCGAACCCCTCCGCCAAGCGTAGCGGCCAGCCGCTCGATCGTTGGATGATCAAACAGCGTGGCAATTGAGACACGCAGGCCCAGTTCGTTCTCAATTGACGCCAGCAAGCTGATGGCCAGCAATGAGTGCCCGCCCAGCTCGAAGAAATTACCACGCACGCTGGGTTCCGCGATGTTCAGGTGCCTGGCCCAAATCCGCGCCAGGCTCGCTTCCAGCTCATTACGGGGCGATACGAAGTTATCAGAAGTGTGAGCATGTTGGTCCAGGTGCTCGGGTGTTTCTGGCAGGGCACCGCGGTCAACCTTGCCATTGGTCGTCAGCGGCAGTGCGCTCAGCTTCAAGATGTGCGCGGGAATCATGTAGCCAGGCAGCCGCGATTTCAGGTGACCCACCAGGTCCGGTGGTTGTGAAACCGGCGTCGTGGCAGGGAGTGGGCACCAGTACGCCAACAGTTGCTTGGAACCGTTTCGGGCCGTCCGCATCACCACGGCGCACCGGGCCACGGCCGGGTGCTGTGCCAGCGCGGCCTCGATCTCACCCAGCTCGATCCGGAACCCGCGCAGCTTCACCTGGCCGTCTTGCCGGCCTAAAAACTCAAGTGTGCCGTCCGCCAGCCAGCGCGCCTGGTCGCCGGTTTTGTATAGCCGGGCGTCTGCGTCTGAACTGAAAGGGTTGGCAAGGAACCGCTCGGCCGTCAGTTCGGGTCGGTTCAAATATCCGCGCGCCACCCCCGCGCCACCCAGATAGAGCTCGCCGGCCATGCCGATCGGTGCCAGATTACCATACTCATTCAGCACATAAGCACGGGTGTTGCCGATCGGCCGGCCGATTGGAATTGAGCCCGCGACGGCCTGATTTTCCGTGGAGATTGCATGGCAACATGCAAACGTGGTGCATTCAGTGGGCCCATAGCCGTTGATGATCCGCGCCTCCGGCCCCAGCAGTTCCTGCGCCCGCCGCACATGGCGCGGTGAAAGCGCCTCACCACCCGTCAGGATCTCACGCACCCCGCGCAAAATTTCGGGCCAGGCATCCACAATCTCGTTAAACAGGCCGGCTGTAAGCCAGAGCGTGGTCACCCGGTGGGTGGCGATCAAGGCCCCCAACTCGGCCAGGTCGAGCGGACCCTCGGGCATGATGACCAATTTCGCGCCATGTAAAAGCGCGCCCCAGATTTCAAATGTCGAGGCGTCAAATGCCACTGGTGCAAGTTGTAAGAAAACACGATCGGGTCTGAATGTGGCATAGCTCTGCCCGAACACCAGTCGAGCGATCGACCGATGCTCAATCATTACCCCCTTGGGCACCCCGGTCGAGCCCGAGGTGTACATCACATACGCCAGGTCATGACTTGAGCTTTGCGTGCTGCATGGATCAACCACGAAACCCATATCCGTATCAGCATCCCACGCATCAAATAACAACGTGGGAAGTCCGGTTTCCGGGAGTTTGGCACGCGTTGGGAGATCTGTGATCAGCGCCACGGCCCCGGCTTCCGCCAGGATGGTGGAGTTACGTTCGGCCGGATTGGCCGGATCGAGCGGCAGGTAGGCCGCTCCCGACTTCAAGATGCCCAGCAGAGAGAGAATTTGTCGCGCGGAGCGGGGCAACCCGAGCGCGATCACGGTGTCTGGGCCGGCACCCAGCTTCCGCAGCCGAGCGGCCAGCCGGTTGGATTCACGATCCAGATCGGCATAAGTCCATGTCGTGGTTCCACACACCACAGCCGGCGCATCGGGGGTGCGGGCTGCCTGCTCGGAAAACAGACCATGCACCGTGCCGGTCGCTGGATAATCGACCCCCGTGTCATTCCACTCGGCCAGCAACGCAAGTTCGTCGGGACCCGTCAGAGAGATCGCCGCCAGGGGCTGGCCAGGGTCCTGGATCGCCGCCGCGAGGAACCGTTCAAAACGTCTGGCGAACCGCTCGATTGTGGTCCGATCGAAAAGTTCGGTGCTGTAATAGAACGAGCCGACAAGCTGGTCTTCCAATGGCTGCATGTGCAGTTCAAGGTCGAACCGCACCCGTGCGGTGGCTGCCACGAACGACGAATCCAGAACCTCAGGTGCCAGCGGTTCCAGATCATCCGCGTCTTGATACTGAAACACGACCTGCACCAGCGGGTTCCGGTTCCGCTGCCGGTTCGGCTGTAACTCTTCCACCAGCCGCTCAAACGGTACCGCGTCATGCTCATGCGCACCCAGCGACGCCTGGCGTGTCCGTTGCAAGAGCTCGCGATAGCTTGGGCTCCCACTCAAATCAGCTCGCAACACCAGCGTATTCACGAAGAAGCCAATCAGGCCCTCCAGCTCGGGCCGAGGCCGGCCGGCCGTCGGCACACCCACCGCCAGGTCCTCTCGGCCCGTCAACCGGCCCAGCACCGCCTGAAATGCCGCCAAAAGCGCCATGTGCGGCGTAACGCCCGCCTCATGACACAGGGTCTGCAACCGTTCCACCAGCTCGGGCGGAAGCGTGAAATCGAGCCGGTCACCGTGATAGCTCAGCACCGCCGGCCGGGCCCGGTCGGCCGGCAGCTCCAGATCCTCCATGCCTGCCAGTTGCGTTTTCCAGTAGGCCAGCGACTCTTCGAACCGAGCGCCTGTCATTTGCTCACGTTGCCAGGCCGCGTAGTCGGCATAGCGCACCGGGAGCGTGGGGAAGTCTGGCGCATTTCCTGCCTGCCGGGCGCGGTAGGCCGTGCCCAGTTCCCGCCAGAGCACACCCAGGGACCAGCCGTCGGCCGCGATGTGGTGGACCGTCAGCAGGAGAACGTGGCGCGTCTCGCTCAATCGCATCAAGCGGGCGCGGAGCAGGGGGCCGGTCCCCAGATTGAACGGTTTGATGGCCGCGAGCCCGGCCATCCGCCTGAGTTCTTCATCACGCACAGTCTCGGGTAGATGGCTGATATCATCGACCGTGACCTCCAGTACCGCCTGGCTGGCAACCACAGGAACCACACAGCCCGCTTGCAACTTGAACTGGGTACGCAGTGGCTCGTGCCGAGCCACCACGTCTTGGATCGCCCGCACGAACACCGGTACCGAGAGAGCGCCCGTGACCACGCGTGTGAGCATCAGGTTGTACGCACTCAGGCCTGGTCCTTCGAGCTGGTCAATGAACCAAAGCCGCCGCTGGCCGAACGAGGCGTGTGCGATGGTGCCCGAGGGTAGCGGCGAGATGGGTGCGTAACCGACGGTAGACTGTGGCGCTTCTGGAAGCAGCTCGGCCAGGCCGGCGATGGTCGGCCGGTCGAACAGTGATCGCAGGGGGACGGAGAAGCCAGCCGCTTCCGCCCGGGCGACAAATCGCGCGGCCAGCAAGGAATGTCCGCCAAGCTGAAAGAAGTGGTCATGAATCCCCACCCGCTCCAGGCCCAAAATATCTTGCCAGATCCCGGCCAGCGTGTGCTCTAGCCGGGTGCGCGGCGCCACGAACGCGGTGCCTATGTCACGCCCAAGCTCGGGCGCGGGCAGCGCTTTGCGATCGACCTTGCCCGTGGCGGTTAATGGAAACGCAGCCAGCCGCACATACGCGGACGGAACCATGTATGCAGGCAACACAACAGCCAATTCCGCGCTGACCTGGGCGTTAGAGAGCGATTCGCCACCCAGTAGATACGCTACCAGGTGGTTTTCTCCAGAGCGCGCCTGGTGCGCCGTTACCACTGCCTGACGGATGTTAGCTCCCGCCAGCCGCACCAAAGCGGTTTCAATTTCGCCCAGCTCAATCCGGAACCCACGCAGCTTCACCTGAAAATCGGTCCGCCCCAGGTACTCCAGTTCACCGCTGGGCAACCACCGCGCCAGATCGCCGGTCTTGTACATCCGCGCGCCAGGCTCAGAACTGTAAGGATCTGCAACAAACCTTTCGGCTGTCAAGTCAGACCGATTCAAGTAGCCGCGCGCCACACTCACGCCGCCCAGGTACAGTTCGCCGGCCACACCCACGGGAACCGGTTGCATGCTGGCATCGAGTAAATAAGCACGCGAGCCAGGAATGGGCCGGCCGATCGGCGGCAGGCCAGGCCACGTTTCCACGGGCCCGGTAAGCCGGTGGTAGGTCACCACATGGGTTTCCGTGGGGCCATACTGGTTCACCAGCACGCAGTCGGGCTGCCGGCTTAACCAATCTCGAAGCGCCGGCGTGATCTGCAATTGCTCGCCGGCCGTGATGATTTCCCGCAATTGAGCAGGGTAGATACCAGTCAGTCTGACCGTTTCAGCCAGCTCGCGAAGTGCCACGAACGGCAAGAAGATGCGCTCAACCTGCTGTTCCACCAGCATCCGAAGCAGGCCTACCCATTCCAGACGCTGCTCTTCCCTCACCAGCACCAGCGAGCCACCCGAACACCAGGTGCTGAACAGTTCCTGGAACGAAACATCAAAGCCGATTGGCGAGAATTGGAGCGTACGAGCACCAACTCCTAACCCACTCTCAGCGCACTGCCAGCGCACCAGGTTAGCCAGTACCCGGTGCTGCAGCGCTACCCCTTTGGGAATGCCGGTCGATCCCGAAGTATAAAGCACATACGCCAGCGAGTCCGGCCCGATCTCACCGCCGGTTCTCAGTTCCGCCTCAAAACCCTGCTCTGGTTCAAGTTCGGCGTCAATGATGACGGTTGGCAGGCCCAGGGTCAGTACCTGGGCGTACAGGTGTGACTGCGTGAGCAAAACCAAAGGCGAGGCGTCACCGACCATCAGTTGCAACCGGTCGGCGGGATAACTGGGGTCGAGCGGCACATACGCGCCACCCGCCTTGAGCACGGCCAGCACCGCCACCATCAATTCCACCGACCGTTCGGCGCAGATAGCCACGCAGCCATCAGGCCGCAGACCAAGTTCACGCAGATATCCAGCCAACCGATCGGACCGGTTGTCCAGATCGGCATAGCTCAGAGATTCATCTCCATAGATCACTGCCGTGGCCAAGGGGTTTTGGGCCACCTGGTCAGCAAACATCTGGATCACGTTGAGATCACGAGCGCCGGCCGGCAATCGCTCTGATCCTGACCATTCCCTCAGGATCGTCTGGCGCTCTTGACTGGTAAGGATCTCCAGTTCCGAGATCGGCAAATCTGGCGCGGCCACCGCGCCGGCCAGCCAGGTCTGGAAATGGCCGGCCAATCGCTCAATCGTGGACCGATCGAACAGGTCGGTGGAATAACAGACATCGAACTTCAGGCTCTCGCCCGAGGGTCGAACGTAAACCTCCAGGTCGAACCGCGCACGCTGGCTGGGGTCTGGCAACGCCGTAGCCAGTAAACCCGCCTCTGTGAAGTCGATCGTCGTGTCATCAAGGTACTGGAACAGTACCTGCACCAGCGGGTTCCGGTTCCGCTGCCGGTCCGGTTGCAACTCCTCCACCAGCCGCTCGAACGGCACCGCGTCATGCTCATGCGCATCCAACGCCGCCCGCCGCGTCCGTTCCAAAAGCACGCGATAGCTCGGGGTCCCGCTCAAATCGGCGCGCAAGACTAGCGTGTTCACGAAGAAACCAATCAGGCCCTCTAGCTCGGACCGAGGCCGTCCGGCTGTCGGCACGCCCACCGCCAGGTCCTCTCGGCCCGTCAACCGGCCCAGCA
>Ga0007796_10000416_pt1 | contig 13380 bp, 12 predicted proteins | sample CryBogmetaGMA0M_FD_60373 | JGI IMG/M metagenome (GOLD analysis project Ga0007796, IMG submission 60373) | Freshwater microbial communities from Crystal Bog, Wisconsin, USA - MA0M | ecosystem: Environmental > Aquatic > Freshwater > Lake | place: Crystal Bog, Wisconsin, USA | collected 2009-07-06 | reverse complement strand
TGATGCCCGGCGCGGGCGAAGCCAAGGTTCGCCTGGCCGGGCACTCGAGCCTTCCGGGCTCGAGATACGGCTGGCACGGCCATCCTGGCCGTCCAGCCTGGGGCCGGCCGCGGCGAACGCTTCGCGCCCAAGCCGTACTCTGGTCAACGATGGGAGGCTCGGGGCTGCCCGTGCCCCGAGAGCCGGGCTATGGACGCCAGCGCAGGCAGGATGCCGAAGCGCAGCGGACATGCAGTGAGCCGAGGCCCGGAGGGCCGAGGCGAACGTCCGGCGACGGGGCACGGGCAGCCCCGAGCCGGCCCGGACGAATCGGCTAGAATCTCGATTCCATAGCCAGTGTTCCCCCAGCCACGGGAAATCCCGCATGCACCTGTCCGCCTGGCGGTTCGGCAAGCCCTACGAGTCGCTCGAACGCGACACGCTCGTCCACTTCCTCACCGGCGAGCCCGTCGCCCAGGTGAGCCAGGTCGGCGGCGCGATCGTGGGCCGCGACCTGGGCAAGGCGGCTCAGGCCCGCGCCGCCCTGCTCGCCCTCGACCCCGAGGAGGTCGTCGAGCGGCTCCAGACCGCGGGCAACCTGTATGCCAACGGCACGGTCGAGGTCGGCGGCATCCAGCAGTCTCCCGGGGACTTCGTGAAGCAGCAGTCGGCGACCACCGGCCTGCCGGAGTCGCTCTGCCGCGCCAACATGCAGAAGAACATGTTCGTGCTCTCGAACATGGACCGCATCCTCGACGCCCTCTCCCGCGGCCTCGACACGAAAATCCTCTGGGGCGGCTACGGCGTCGAGCACCGCGGCGTGACGGTGAGCTACCAGGCCCAGTCGCCCGTGCTCGGCCTCGTGCTGCCGTCGAACTCGCCCGGCGTGCACACGCTCTGGCTGCCGGTCGTGGCGCTCGGCGTGGGCCTCGTCATGAAGCCGGGCAGCCAGGAGCCCTGGACGCCGTACCGCATGGCCGCGGCGATGGTCGAGGCGGGCATCCCCGCGGAGGCGATCGGCCTCTATCCCGGCGCCACCGACGTGGGCGCGGCGATCCTCACCGGCTGCCGCCGCAGCATGATCTTCGGCAGCGCCAAGACGGTCGAACAGTACCGCGGCAACCCCGGCGTGCAGGTGCACGGGCCCGGGTTCTCGAAGATCATCTTCGGTGACGACTGCGTGGACGACTGGGAACGGCACCTCGACCTGCTGTGCGAGAGCGTCGCCATCAACAGCGGCCGCGGCTGCATCAACGCGTCCGCGATCTACGCCAGCCGCCACACGAAGGCGATCGCCGACGCCCTGGCGGCGCGGCTCGGACCGATCGACGTGCTCCCTCCCGACCACGCCGACGCCAGGCTCGCCGCCTTCACGATCCCCGGCGCCGGGAAGGCGATCTGGGGACAGATCGAGGCGGGTCTCCGGGCGCCGGGCGTCACGCACGCGACCGCGGCCTACGGACCGCGACTCGTGGAGGGAGAGCGCTGCGGCTGGCTGCGGCCCACGGTCGTGCACTGCACGAGCCCCGAGCCCGAGATCGCGCGGGCGGAATACATGTTCCCCTTCGTGAGCGTGGTCGAGTGCCCGCAGGCCACGATGCTCGACCGCATCGGCCCGACGCTCGTCTGCACCGCGATCACCGACGACGAGGCGTTCCAGCGCCGGCTCATCGATTGCACGCACATCGACCGGCTCAACCTCGGCCCGGTCCCGACCACGAAGCTCGACTGGCTCCAGCCGCACGAGGGCAACATCATCGACTTCCTCTATCGGTCGCGGGCCCTCCAGGTGCCAGCGGTGGTGCCGGCGTGACCGTGCCGGCCGAGGCGGAACGCGGCGGGCACGAGCCATCCGACCCACTGACGTTCGGGCTCCGGGCGCCCACCCGGCTCGTGGTCGGGCCCGGCACGATTCGTCGCCTCGGCGGCCTCGCCCGCGAGCTCGGCGGCACCCGGGTGCTCGTGGCGAGCGATGCGGGGATCGTCGACGCGGGGCACGCGGCGGCGGGCATCGAGTCGCTGGCGGCCGCGGGGATCGTCGCCGAGGTGTTCTCGGGGTTCACGGAGAACCCGTCGGCGACGGAGGTCGAGGCGGGCACGGCCGTGGCCCGCGACTTCCGCCCCGACCTGCTCGTGGGGCTCGGCGGTGGCAGTTCGATGGACTGTGCCAAGGGGATCAACTTCCTCCTCTCCTGCGGCGGACGGATGGAGGACTACCGCGGCCGCGGCACGGCGACGGGCCCGATGCTCCCGTCGATCGCCGTGCCGACGACGGCCGGCACCGGGAGCGAGACGCAGTCGTTCGCCCTGATCACCGACCGGCACACCGGCATGAAGATGGCCTGCGGCGACTCGCGGGCGGCATTCCGCGTCGCGATCCTCGACGTGCACCTCACCCTCACGCAGCCGCGCTCGCTCGCCGCGCTCACCGGCGTCGACGCGGTGTCGCACGCCGTCGAGAGCCACGTCAGCACCGCGGCGACACCGGCCTCGCGGGTGTTCTCGCGCGAGGCCTGGCGGCTGCTGGCCCGCAACCTGCCCGCGGTGCTCGCCGACGGCGGCAGCATCGCGGCCCGGTCGGCCGTGCAGTTCGGCGCGGCGCTGGCCGGCCTGGCCATCGAGAACGCGATGCTCGGCGCGGCCCACGCGCTGGCCAACCCGCTCACGGCGGCGCACGGCGTGGTGCACGGGCAGGCGGTCGGCGTGATGCTGCCGCACGTCGTGCGGTTCAATGCGGCCGTCCGCGGCACGGACTACGCCGACCTGCTCGCCGACATCGGCATCGACGCCCCGGCCGCGGCGGCGGCCGCGCGGCTCGCCGACTGGCTCGCGAGACTGCTCGAGGCCGCCCGTCTCCGCACGTCGCTCGCGGCCTGCGGACTGCCCACGGCCGATGCCGCCGCCCTCGGGGCCCTCGCGGCCGCGCAGTGGACGGCCGGATTCAACCCGCGGCCCGTGACGGCGGCGGATCTCGCAACACTCTACGAGGCCGCGCGATGAGCACGCTTCGCCCCCGGCCGCGACCGCCGGCTGCGGTCGCGGCGTGCACGATGCTCGCCACGCTCTTCATCGCCGCGATCCTGGTCGCCGTGCCGGCCATGGCGGCCGACGCCCTCGACGCGGCGCCTCCCGACGCCTGGCCCATGGCCCGCGGCTGCCTCGCCGGCACCGGCCGGTCGGCGGGGGCGATCCGGCTTCCCCTCGCGGAGGCGTGGCACCGGGAGTTCGGCAAGACGGCCTTCGCCGCCGTGCCCGTGATCGCCGCCGGCACGGTCTACGTCGGCGACCTCGACGGCGTGTTCCACGCGGTGGCGCTCGACTCGGGTGAGCCGCGGTGGTCGTTCGCGGTGAAGGACGCCGGGTTTTCGTCGGCCGCGGCCGTCGGCGGCGAAGGGGATCGGCGGACCGTCGTCGTGGGCGACGACGTCGGCGTCGTCCGCGGGCTCGACGCGGCCACGGGCGAGGTCCGCTGGACATACGAAACCGACGGGGAGATTTCCGGCGGCCCCACGATCCTGCCCGCGGCCGACGGCGATCGCGTCCTCGTGGGCTCGCAGGATGCGTCGCTCTCGTGCCTCGACCTCGTGGCTGGAACGCTCCTCTGGAAGCACGCGATCGCCGACCAGATCCGCTGCTCGCCGACGGTCGCGCGGACCGCCGCCGGGGACCGCGTGTTTCTCGCCGGCTGCGACGGAAAGCTGCACGTGATCGACGCGGCGACGGGTGCCGAGACCTCGGCCGTGCCGATCGACGGCCCCACGGGCACGACACCCGCGGTCGACGGCGACCGTGTCTTCTTCGGCACGGAGGGGGGCGTGTTCTTCGGGATCGACTTCGTGAAGGGTGAGGCGGCGTGGCGAAAGGCCGCCGTGGTGGCCGGACAATCGTACCGGTCGAGCGCCGCCATCGCCGGTGGCAGCGCGATCGTCGGCTTCCGCGGCAAGGCGGTCGAGGCGTTCGCCCTCGCCGACGGCAAGCAGGCGTGGCGGCGGCCGATGCGGGGCCGCGTCGAGGCCTCGCCCGCGGTGGTGTCGGCCGCCGGCCCCGCCGCCACGGAGGCACGCGACGTGGCGTTCGTCGCCGATGCGGCGGGCTCGATCGCGGCCCTCGACGCCGCCACGGGAGAGCCGGTCTGGGAGTTTGACGCGGGCGGCGGATTCGGCGGCGGCGCCGCGATCGCCGCGGGCCGCATCGTGCTCGCGTCCGACGACGGCACGCTCTGGTGCTTCCGCAGCGGGGAATGAGATGGCATGGTTTCAGACCGAACTGCGGCTCGCCCCCCGCCGGCGCGGATTCCACCTGATCACGCCGGAGGTCGAGGCGGCCCTCGGCGACATGCCGCCCTTCCGCGTCGGCCTCCTGCACGTCTTCATCCAGCACACCTCGGCGAGTCTCTCGATCAACGAGAACGCCGACCCAGACGTGCCCCGCGACCTCGAGATGGCGTTCAATGAGATCGCCCGCGAGGATCTCCCCTACGTGCACACGTGCGAGGGTCCCGACGACATGCCGGCGCACGTGAAGGCCTCCATGATCGGCAGCTCCGTCGTCGTGCCGATCACCGCCGGTCGCCTCCGACTGGGCACCTGGCAGGGCATCTATCTCTGCGAGCACCGCGACCGTGGCGGACCCCGGCGGCTCGTGCTCACCGCGCAGGGGGAGGCATGAGCGGAGTTCCGCCGCCGCCCTCCGCGGCCTTCGATCCAGAGCGGTTCCGACGCGAGGCACGGGCGGTCGTCGACTGGATCGCCGACTACTGGCAAGCGATCGCCGACCGCCCGGTGCTGTCCCGGGTCGAGCCCGGCTGGGTGCGGGACCAACTGCCGGCCCGGCCACCGGAGGCTCCCGAGCCGCTCGCCGCCGTGCTCGCCGACCTCGACCGCGTGATCCTGCCGGGCCTCACGCATTGGCAGCACCCGTCGTTCTTCGGCTACTTTCCCGCGAGCGCGAGCGGCCCGTCGATCCTGGGCGAGTTGCTCTCCGCGGGCCTCGGCGTGCAGGGGATGCTCTGGGCCACGTCGCCGGCGTGCACGGAGCTCGAAACGCACGTTCTCGACTGGGTGCTCGGCCTGCTCGGGTTGCCCGACCGGTTCGCCGGCACCGGCGCCGGCGGCGGCGTGATCCAGGACTCGGCCTCGAGCGGCGTGCTCTGCGCGCTGCTCGCGGCCCGCGAACGGGCCACGTCGCTCGGCACGAACGCCGCCGGGATCGGGCAGGCCTCCGGAACGCTCGTCGCCTACGCGAGCGCCGACGCCCACTCGAGCGTCGAAAAAGCCGCCGGCATCGCCGGCATCGGCCGCGAGTGGCTGCGGCGGATTCCCACCGATGCGGCGGGCCGCATGGAAGCGGCCATCCTCGCCGCGGCGTTGGATGCCGACGCCGCCGCCGGACGGATCCCGTTCTTCGTCGTCGCCACCGTGGGCACCACGGCCTGCGGCGCGGTCGACCCCGTGCCCGCGATCGCCGCCGCCGCGGCCCGGCATGCCGCCTGGGTGCACGTCGACGCTGCCTGGGCCGGGGCCGCCGCGATCTGCCCCGAGTTCCGCGGGCCGTTGGTGGCCGGCGCCGACGCGGTCGACAGCTGGGGCTTCAACCCGCACAAGTGGCTGCTCGTGAACTTCGACTGCCACGCGCTGTGGTTCGCGGACCGCGGGGCGGTCGTCCGGGCGCTCTCGACGAAGCCCGAGTACCTGCGGAACGCCGCGAGCGAAGGGGGTGGGGTGATCGACTACAGCGACTGGCAGATCCCGCTCGGGAGGCGGTTTCGCGCGCTCAAGCTCTGGATGACGCTTCGCATGCTGGGCGCCGAAACGCTGCGGTCGCACGTCCGCGGCCATGTCGCCTGGGCCCGCGGGTTCGCGTCACGGGTCGAGGCCGACCGCCGGTTCGAACTGCTCGTGGAGCCGAGCCTCTCCCTGGTCTGCTTCGCGCTCCGCGCCGGCGACGACGCCACCCGCGGCCTCGTCGATCGCGTCAACGCGACCGGCCGCGTGTTTCTCAGTCACGCCCGCGTGAGCGGCCGATACGCCGCGCGGCTGGCGATCGGCGGAACCCTCACGACCGGGGCCGACGTCGATGCGGCGTGGAGTCTGCTGGCGGCTGAGGCCGGCTGATCGCGGCCGCAGCACCCCCTTTGGAGGGGACCAGGGCCGCCCGGGCCCTCCCGCCGCAAAGTTGCCCCGTCCCCCCCCAACTGTCAGAACCCGTTTTCGCTGCATTTCCCGCAGAACTCCAGCCGAATTCCCTTGCGCGAACCATGCTTTCCCAGGCCCCGTACTATTGGCTGCGGTCGGACTCACACCGGCCGGTTGCATGACGCCCCTCAGGGGCAAGGAACGGCATCCATGGCACGGAAAGACGCTCTGGTGAACCTGCGTGCGATCCTCGTGCGGCGGCGCGACGCCCTGCGGAGCGCGCTGGCGGGCGACCTCTCGCTGCTCAAGGAACTCCGCAGCGAATCGCCTGGAGACCTGATCGACGCCGCCTACGACTCGGCGCAGGACGAGATCAGTTCCCAGCTGGCGGAGGTCGAGAGCCGCGAACTGGCCAACATCGAGAACGCCCTGACGCGGATGAAGGCCGGCAAGTACGGGCATTGCGAGGTGTGCGGCGGCCGGATCCCGATGGCCCGTCTCAACGCCCTGCCCTATGCGACGGTCTGCATCGAGTGCCAGCGGGAACTGGAGCGCTCGGGGTCTTCCTCCTCCGCGCGGCGGGACTTCGCCGACGAGGCGGGTGAGGAGACGATGAGCGGCGAACTGGAACTCTGAAACCCGCCCGGGATATGCTGAAGCCCTGCACGGGCCTCCCTATCCTGCGAGTGTTTCATGATCCTTCGCGGCGTCCTGCCGGCCGCCCTGGTGACGGCGGTTCTTTCCCTGCTCGGCGGCGCCCGGGCTGACGAGCCCGTTCCGCCGCTCACCCCGATCGGGCCCGCGATCCGCAGGTCCGACGGTCGCGTCGATCCGATGCGGACGGTGCGCATGTCGGCGGCGGAGCGGGAACGGCTCTACGAGCAGGCGGCCCGTGATGCCGAAGTTCTGGAGATGCAGGGGCGGCAGCTGCGCCGGCTCACCGACCTGCTCCGCCCGGCCGTCGTCCACATCGACGCCACGAAGCCGCTGTCGCGGCCCCGCGGCGGGAAGACCACCGAGGACGAGGCGGGGTCGGGCGTGATCGCGGCGTTCTCCGGCATCACGGCCGTGGTCACGAACCGGCACGTGGTCAACCGTGCCGCCCTCGAGGACGTCGTGATCCGGCTCGACGACGGCCGCGAGCTCAAGCCGCGACGCCTGTGGTCCGATCCAGGCACCGACATCGCGGTCCTCCAGATCGAGGACGACGACCTCCAGCCGGCCCGGCTCGCCGAGGGCGATACCGTGCGGATCGGCGACACCGTGCTGGCCATCGGCAGCCCGTTCGGGCTCTCGCACTCGGTGACCCTCGGGATCGTCTCGGCGAAGGGCCGTCGCGACCTCGACCTCGGCGAGGGCAACGTGAAGTTCCAGGACTTCATCCAGACCGACGCGGCGATCAATCCGGGCAACAGCGGCGGCCCGCTCGTGAACCTCCGCGGCGAGGTGGTCGGGCTCAACACGGCCATCGCGAGCAACTCGGGCGGCAGCGAGGGGATCGGCTTCGCGATCCCGATTCCCATGGTCATGTTCGTCGCCCGCCAGCTCGTCGAGCACGGCACCGTGCCCCGCGCCTATCTGGGCGTCGCCCTCGACAAGCGTTTCGACCAGCAGGAGGCCGGGCGGCTCGGCATGGTGCGCCCGGTGGGGGCGCGCGTCGAGACCGTCACGCGGGGTGCGCCCGCCGATCTCGCCGGCATCCGGGCGAACGACGTGATCCTCGAGTTCGAGGGGCGGCCGATCGAGGACGACGACCACCTCATGAGCATGGTCGGCATGACGCCGCTGGGGAGCACGGTGGCGCTGGTGATCTTCCGCGACGGGGAGCGGATCTCCCTGACGCTCAAGGTCGCGAGCCGCAAGGACTTTGAGTAGGGCTGCAACGCCCTCGTGGCCGTTGCAGCCCGACGCCGTGGGCCCGCCATCCAGGCGGGCGGGACTGCCCAGCACTGCAACGCCCTCGTGGCCGTTGCAGCCCGACGCCGTGGGCCCGCCGGCGTCAGGTCGCGGCAGCCGCGGCGGCGAAGCCGCGCAGCAGGCAGTCGAGCACCGCCGGGGCGTCGCAGCCCACGAGCACGTCCGCGTTCGGCCTGCCCTGCCGGATCTGCCGCCGGTCGATCACGAGCATGCCGGCGGTGAGTTCCCCCGCCGTCTCGACGTCGGCCACGACGGTCGTGCGCTCGAAGAGCTCGGGATTGGTCAGGGCGACGAGGGCGACCGCTTCGTGGAGCGCGATCCCCTCACTGCCGAGGATCTGCCGGTGGGCCCGGAAGGCGTGCGGCAGCATCTGCCGCAGGATCTTTCCGGCCCGCGAGAACTCCCGCGGCAGCTTCTCGAGCACGTCGAATCCGAGCAGGAGCTGCGACGAGGTTTCGAGCGGCACGAACGTCTTCGCCACCGGCTCGCGAACCACGTGCCGCGCTGCTGCGGCATCGCAGAAGAGATTGAAGTCGGCGACGGCCGACGCGTTCCCGGACGCATGCAGCGTTCCGCCGCAGACGACGAGTCCGCCGAGGAGCTCCACGGCGGAGGGATCCCGCCTGAAGACCCGCGACACGTTCGTCAGCGGCCCGAGGGCGAGGATGGTGACCTCGCGCGGGTGTGCCTTGAGACACTCCCAGATCACCTTCTCCGAGAGATGGCCGCCGTGCAGCTGCACCCGTGGCAGTTCGACGCCGCCGAGGCCGTCGGGACCGTGGAGGCTGTAGGGCTTCTCCGGGGGAACGACGTCCGTCGCGGCGACGCCGAACCGGGGCAGCCGCGGCGGGTCGAGAAACGAGACGAGCGACTGCACGTTCGCCGTCGCCTGATCGGGCGCGACCCCGCCCCCCACGGCCGTCACGGCGAGCACCTCGAGCCGCGGATCGAACAGCGCCATGATGAGCGCCGCGGCGTCGTCGATCCCCGGGTCGCAGTCGATGATCACCTTGCGCGGGGCGGGGGCGGACACGGCGGGCGGTCTCCGGCACGGGCCTGGGGTAGGCTGGCGGGGGTTCCCGCCGACCCGGGAATCGTATCCGAAACCGTCCCCGCACCGCGGCGGCCCCCACCATGAGCGTCTCCCACGTGAGCGGCCGAGGCGACACCCCGCGCGAGATTGATGTCACGGCCATGACCCGCCGGCTCCGCGCCGGAGCGCGAGCCTCCGCCGACGACGTGCGGCGGCTCGTCGAAGGCGTCCTCGCGGGCACGGTCGACCTCGAGGCGTTCGGGGCATGGCTCGTGGCCCTCGCGGACGCGGGGGAGACGGCGGCCGAGATCGCCGGCGTGGCGGCGGCCCTCCGCGGACGGATGCTGACGGTGGCCCACGACCCGCGCGACGGCGGACCGCCCGTCGCCGACACCTGCGGGACGGGCGGCGACGGGTCGGGATCGTTCAACATCTCCACGGCGGCGGGGATCGTCGCCGCGGCGGCGGGACAGCCGGTGGCCAAGCACGGCAATCGCGCCGTGTCGAGCCGGACGGGCTCCGCCGACGTGCTCGAACGGCTCGGCGTGAAGGTCGATGCCACGCCGGCCATCAGCCGGCGCTGCCTGGAGGAACTCGGCTTCTGCTTCTGCCTCGCGCCGGTGCACCATCCGGCGCTGGCCCGCGTCGGCCCGCTGCGGCGGTCGCTCGGCAGGCCGACCGTGTTCAACCTCGTCGGGCCGCTGTGCAACCCGGCCGGAGCCACCGTCCAGGTGATCGGCGTCGGGCGGCCGACGGCGCGGGAGCCGATGGCCGAGGCCGCGCGGCTGCTCGGCATGCGGCGCGCCGTCATCGTCTCGGGCCGCGTCGGCACGGACGCGGCCCGGGCCTTCGACGAGGTCAGCCTCTTCGGTCCGACGGACGTCCTCGACGTGGTCCCGGCCGGCACCACGCGGTCGACCTGGACGCCCGAGGGCTTCGGACTCACGACCCGGCCCGCGGCGGCGTTCGACGATCTCGCCGTGGCCGGCCCGGAGGAGAGTGCGGAGGCGATCCGCGGCGTGCTCGCGGGGGCGGGCGGGCCCCGCCGCGACGTCGTGGTGCTCAACGCCGCCGCCGTGCTCCACGCCGCAGGCCGCGCGGCCGACGCGGCGGCGGCCCGGACGCTCGCGGAGCAGGCGATCGACTCGGGCGCCGCGGCCGACCTCCTCCGGCGGTTCGCCGCGGCGTCGCACGCGGAGCCGGCCGGCTGATCGGGTCGCCGTCGGCAGGCCGTGGCCAAAGTGACCCGCCGCACGATGCGGCGGCGGTCGACCCTGGAAACCCTCGGCGTTTCCTGCGGTCGACCGAGCGGAGGCGCCCTCGCCAGTGGGCAAAGGCCATGGATGGCTTTGGCCACGGACAACTAGACGCGCCGCTCGGCCCGCGTGCTGCGGAGATGGATCGTCTTCCTGGCCAGGTCGTGGTGGGCGGTGACGAACCGCACGGTGCCGCTCCTGGCCCGCATGATCAGCGAGTGCGTCCGCGCCACGCTGCCGCGGACGCTCACGCCGTCGAGCAGCGGGCTGGTGCTGATGCCCGTGGCGGCGAACACGATGTTGTCGCCGCGGGCGAGGTCGCGCGACATGTACTGCGTGTCGAGGCGGTCACCCCAGCCGATGGCGACGAGGTGCCGCCGCTCGGCCTCGTCCCGCGGCCAGATCTTGGCCCGCATCCCGCCGCCGAGGCAGCGGAGGCCGGCGGCCGAGAGGACGGCCTCCGGCGCGCCGCCGATGCCGACGTAGAGGTCGATGTCGCTCGTCATCATGGCCGGGGCGACGGCGGCGGCGATGTCGCCGTCCTGGATCATGCGCAGGGCCGCGCCCGTGCGGCGGATCTCCTCGACGAACGGCTCGTTGCGCGGCCGGTCGAGCACGCAGACCATCACGTCGCGGACGTCCTTGCCGAGGATCCGGGCCGTCGCACCGATCACCTCGCCCACCGGCGCGTCGATGTCGATCGGGAGCTTCGGGTCGAGCATCCACGCCTTCCGCACCGCGAGCGGATAGGCGAGCTTCTGCATGTAGAAGGCCGGGATGTCGAGCAGGCAGGGGGGCCCGGCATCGGGGGCATGGGCCGCGGCGATGCAGGAGAGCGAGTTGGGCATCCCCTTGGCGACGTTGGTCGTGCCGTCGATCGGGTCGAGCGCGATCTCGAACCGCGGGGCATCCTCGCGCCACGTGCCGACCCTCTCCCCCTTGAAGAGTCCGGGGGCCTCGTCCTTGATCCCCTCGCCGATCGTGATCTCGCCTCGCATGTCGATCAGGTCGAACATGCCGCGGATGGCGTCGCACGCGGCCGCGTCGGCGAGCTCCTTCTGCCCCTTGCCGAGCCACTGGAGCGTGTTGAGGGCCGCGATCTCGGTCGCCCGCAGGAAGTCGAACTCGATCTGCCGCTCGATGTCGGCCTGATGGTGCTCCATGACGCGGCACGATAAACTGTTTTCCATGCGGGCAAAAGGCGGGATTTCCGGCGCGTTGGCGGCCGTCGCGATCGCGGCGGCGGGAGGTGCGGTGCGGCCCTGCCCTGCCGCGGAGCCGACGGCCGCGCCGGCGAAGGAACTCGTCGTGCCGGGCGCGGCGTTCACCCTCGCCGGACGGACGGCGTTCGTGTTCACGCCCGCGCCGCCGGCCGCGGACGACAACGGCCCGACGCCCTGGATCCTCTACGGCCCCACGCTGCCGGACTACCCCGACGCCGCTGAGACGTGGATGCACGAGCGGTTCACGCGGGCCGGCGTCGCCGTCGCGGGCATCGACACGGGCGAGTCGTACGGCAGCCCGGAGGGCGTGGAGGCGATGGAGGCCCTCCACGCCGAGATGGTCCGCCGCGGGCATGCCCGCCGGCCCGCGGTCCTCGGCCGCAGCCGCGGTGGCCTGTGGGCGGCCTCGTGGGCGATCGCGCACCCCGAGCTCACGGCGGGGGTGGGGGGCATCTATCCGGTCTACGACTGGCGGACGTATCCCGGCGTGGAGAAGGCGGCGGCGGCGTATCGCCTCACCCCCGCGGAGCTCGCCGCGCGGGCCGCCGAGCTCTGTCCGATCGAGCGCATCGACGTCGCCGCGCGGGCCGGCGTGCCCTTCTGCATCATCCACGGCGACCGCGACGACGTCGTGCCGCTCGGGCCCAACTCGGCCGAGTTGAAGCGGCGGTACGAAGCCGCGGGCCAGGGCGACCTCGTGAACCTGATCGTCGCCGAGGGCCAGGGCCACTCCTTCTGGGAGGGCTTCTTCCACTGCGAGGAGGTCGTCGACTTCCTCATCGCCCGCGCGAAGGCGGGCGCGAAGTGACGACGCGGCCGCCCGTCCCGCCGATCAGGCGAGCGGCAGTTCGAGGCCGTCGTAGGCGAGTTCCACGCCCGGCGGCAGCGTGACGGCGGCGTGGCGGATGTCGTGGGCCATGTGGACCAACAGCGTCCGCTTCGCGCCGACGCGGGCCGCCGCGGCCAGGGCCTCGGCGAGCGTGAAGTGCGAAGGATGGGCCGACGGCCGCAGGCAGTCGAGCACGAGCACGTCGAGGCCCTCGAGCAGCGGCCAGGTGGTGTCGGGAACGTGGTTGGTGTCGGTGCAGTAGGCCACGTCGCCGATCCGGAACCCGAGCACGTCGAAGATCCCGTGCCGCAGCCGCAGGGGCACGACCCGCGTGCCCAGCACGTCGAACGGCTCCGTCCCGATCCGCGCGAACGTCACCTTGGGCACGCCGCCGCCCGGCGCGGGCACGGGCTCGAACGCGTAGTCGAAGGCGGTGCGGATCCGCCGCTCCACACGCTCCTCGCAATACATCGGCAAGGGCCGCCCGGTGGCGAAGCAGAGCGGCCGCACGTCGTCGAGCCCGTAGACGTGGTCGACGTGGTCGTGCGTGTAGAGCACCGCGTCGACGCGGCCGATGCGTTCGCGGAGGAGCTGGGTGCGGAGATCGGGAGTGGTGTCGATGAGCAGGTGGCCGCCTGGGAGCCCGAGCATCACGCTCGTGCGGGTCCGTTTGTCGCGGGGGTCGTCGCTCGTGCAGGTGGTGCAGCCACAGCCCACCACCGGGATACCGACGCTCGTGCCGGTGCCGAGGAAGAGGAGCCGGCCCGTGAGATCGCGGCCGAAGCCGAGCGGCGGATGGGCGACGGACTCGGCAGGCTGCGACATGCCGCGGATTATCGGGCGCACCGGCCGACCGCACCATCCGCGCACGCGAAACCGCCGGGCAGGCCACCTTGACCCCCGCGCGGCCGGGCCGCGAGAATCGACGCGGCGCCGGAATCGGCCGCGATCCTGTCCGACGACCCTGAGCCGGAGCGGCGGATTTCCGGGTCCCGCCACCCCGCCGCAC
>Ga0007796_10000414_pt1 | contig 13421 bp, 13 predicted proteins | sample CryBogmetaGMA0M_FD_60373 | JGI IMG/M metagenome (GOLD analysis project Ga0007796, IMG submission 60373) | Freshwater microbial communities from Crystal Bog, Wisconsin, USA - MA0M | ecosystem: Environmental > Aquatic > Freshwater > Lake | place: Crystal Bog, Wisconsin, USA | collected 2009-07-06 | reverse complement strand
CGGATATGATCAGGAATAGATTCGTAAGCATAACGAACACGTTGCATAATTTCCTGTGCACCATCATATTTGTTAGATGCAATTAAAATAGTCGAATCTTCATTAAACATTGCATACCACAATAGGTAACCAGCAGCTACGGTCGTATTATGTGTGGGTATTAGTGTACGACCGCATAGAAATAAGTGATCTGTGTTATCAACTTGCAAGCAACGCACTGGGACACTGGATACCGACTTGATGTTGCGGATATATATGCGAGAATTTTTAGGATGGTTCTTTAGAAGTCGTTGCCTGTTTAATTTTCTTGGTAACATAAAAATGTCAAATGTATTTGTAGCAAAAACAACAGAATAATTATCCTTAAATTTAGTCTTTCTTGGAGTTATTGTACTTTTAATACCCAATGTCGATAATAGTAATCTTACCTCTTCTGCAAATTTTTGGTTAGATTGATAAAATCTACTAACCCCAGATTTTTCGCATGTCCCATCAGAATCCATTAGTCCGCGCAATAATTCGAGTCGGTTTTCTAGAGAATTAAAAATAAAGTTAGCCGGAATATGTTTATTATCCCAGGCACCAGTTTTCTTAAGCTGAGTTACCATCCCGTATGTTGTAAAATTTCCTACATTATCTGATCGCGGATCTAATCTAAATTCAGACACTGTATATCCAAGACTGGTTATTTTAGTATAATATATGTCGTAATCTTCTTTAGTGCACGTTATTCTGCCATCAGTGGTTCCACCCTCACCTAGCCACAATCCAAATAGATACGGGCTAATGGGTAAATTATTTTCACTAAATTCTAGATGCTTAGTATGCGATATGTGTATAGACTGCGATGTATCTTTAAACTTGATAAAACGATCAATAAGCCCCAGTGTATTTAATGTAGTGATGCCCTTATGCGGATCAGTAAATGTCCAGAGATGTTCCGCATCTGCAATTATTTTTTCTCCATGCATAAACTCGATTTCGTAACAAGGTCTATAATTCATTGTATCAGTAATAAAATTAATGGTAGTGGGTTTACCATCTGCCCCATAGATAGTATCGCCAACAGATAAATCACCTAGCATAGTAAACCCAGTTGGTGTTATGATGGGTGTATCCAGCGCTAGTGCCTTTCCCATCTGTCTGCTAACCATGTTAACAGAACGTCTTGAATTATGATAATTGTTAATTAAATCAAGTTGAAAATCAAATAGCTGTAATTTCAGTCTACCCTTAAGGGGGTGCTGAATATACATGAAATTTTGAATAAAGTATAAAGGCCCGGTTTCGGTATCAAGGCAGGCCCCCAATTCATCAATTTGAGTTGTTGTATAGCGTACCTTTGTATAGGCACGCTTTACGTACTTTTCGTCTTGATAAATTGCCATTTTATTTTTTAGTAGATTCCTTTAGGAACTTTCTATAGTTATAAACAAGTTCTTTATGCGCCTCTGCTACTGCGATTTTCTTCTGTTCAGGATTATCTCCTTGTTTAGCACCTGATGGGCCAGCATTTCTTGTTACAGGACCATCGGCACCATCGGGGAAGAAATCTCCAGGTTTCATAAAAGTAATATCATTGTATCCATTATTTAAATCAAATGCTTCTTCTATATCTGTAAGTCTATCGCCTGTATTGGTATCTACAAAATTTCCATCAGAATCATCTACACCGTGTAATATACTATATTCATTATCGCTGTACCAACTCATACGTCTAGAAACAGATCTTGCTTCTTGTTCAGACTCATATGGGCCCGAGGATATTGTTCCATTAGAATCATTAACAATATACCACCCCGGTTCACCAAGGGAATTATCACCTAATTCTATTGTTTCTTCTACACCCTCAAACGGACCTATATAATCATCATCTGGATAATCGTCCGGTTCATTAAAATCATCTAGATCACGAGGTCCTTTAAGTTGACCAGAGCCCCCACAATCACTACATCTACTTGTATCTGGATCTCCATATCGGCCTATTCCTGTTCCATGGCAAGTAGAGCATTCTCCATCATCTTCGTTATCTTCCTTACTAAATTCATCTGCAATAGCAGTAAGAATTTGTTCAATATCTTCTGGACTATGACCGTCTTGTTCTAATTCTGCATAGATAATATTGGATACTTCTTCTGGTTCGATCATAGAATCTCTCAATTCTTGTGCACGTTGAAACTTTTGCTGAATTACTTCTTTGAATGCACCTTCATCTATAATTGCAGTTTCTTCTAATCCGCGATCATTTATTAATGATTTGCGATCAAAATAATCTAACACATCTTCGGCATTTATTCCTCTGCCAAATTCGTCTTTAGACATTCTTTCTATTTGATTAGCTAAATTATCTGCTTCTGCAGGATCTATAGCAGAGCCCAAATTTACACCTAATTTTTGAAGATAATAATCAATATTGGCTTCAATTGCTTCTTGGTGTTGTGCCAATTTTTCTCCAGGATCTTCATCCCATTCGTTTAATGATGGTCCGTCAAACATTTGATCAAATTCGTTTAGTTCAAATTCTTCATCAACACCTTGCTGACCAACTCCCGGTATGGACATTACACCCTCATTAAGGATGCCAGCAAGTTTTTTTATTCTATCTAATTCGTTCATTTTTTTGCTCCTACAATACTAACCTTTTTAACTCTTCCAAAAAGGCCTACGTCATCTTTCTTTAAATTTTTTGGATCATTAAAACTATCATAGTCTTTAGGGAGAGTAGAATGATCTATTGTTTCTTTGTGACTTAATGGATTTAATTCCATAGTTACATTACGTTCCTTACGAACTTTTTCCAATTCTTGTAAGAATCCAATATTATATTCTGCACCATATGCAGGATGTTCTGTATCTTCGTAATCGTTTCCAAGACGTGTTTTATATTTTTCTTTATATTCTGGAGAATTTCTTTCGATGAACAAATCAGTTTCAATCTGACGTGGATCGCATTCTGAATATACTGCAAGCAATGCTGGTGAAATTCCCAAACTGTTGCATACATATATCTTAAGAAAATCAAGCGATGCTGGGTAACCCATGTTGATATCGCAAATATAAACTTCTGTGTTTTTTATATTAGGAAAATCTAAAGGACTTTCCTGAATAGGTGTTTTTTTAAATGCTGATGCCGAGTTAAGCTTGTACTTTTTAAGACAAGCTTCTAAACAATCAATCATGCTATCTGTCATATCGTGTACGGCAAATTTTAAGACATACTTATATTCTGTCTTTGTCTCAGCTACGTAACTAATAAACGATTTTTTTTCTTCTGCCATATTGGTGACTCCGTTGATATGCTATTTATCATTTATCTCCAGATATCGTTTCCGCAATCCCATACACGATCTGCACCGATAATCTCAACAGGCGATAAATCTAAATAACCGTTAATATATAGGCACGAAGGTTCTGTAGTATCTATTAATGTTTTCCCCATCTGTTCGTATACAACACGTTTATCTCTTGGAGTAATGTTTGGAAATAATATTTTTTTCTTTGAAGTTGGTATTAGAATATTATATAACATATCTTTGATCAACGAATTGTGCATTATCCATTCGTGGTCCCATATTTGCATTAGTTTTATTCCTTTACTTTCTGCTAGCAGCATTTTTGATAGATGATAATATTTCTGTCTTCCTCGTAATTCTCCGTGCCAATATGCACCGTTGCATTCTATTCCTATATTTAAGCCTGGGAGAAATATGTCTATTTCTTTACCATTTAATATAGATCTATTACCAAATTCGATCGTAGCGGTATACAATGTTGTAATATATTCGCGTATACCTTGCTCGAGTGAGCTGCATTTATGTTGCGTTGGTTTTATATTATGTTGATGGAATTTTAAAGATAGCGACTGATACGATATGTTGAATTTCCTAGCTATATCCATTAAATTCATTGTTGCATTCAAGTCTTTTAATTTTTCAAAATTCATTAATATCTCTATAGATTCAGTTGATTTTCCAATATATACACTATTGGTTACACCAAATTTCTTAATATGCGACTGAGTTCTTTTTTCTTTGAATTCACTATATTGGGACGGATTTTCTACACCGTAACGAGATACCATTGTTTTCTTCTTTTTACTTTTAACAACATCTGATTTTGACTGATGTGTTACGCCGTATTTTTCTTTTAAAGTGACTTCTTTCTGGTCTTTAAATTCTTCCGTTAGAAAATAATAATCAACACCATAGTGTTTAATAAATGTATCCGTTTTTAGCTGTTTTATTGTATCAGATTTTGATGCGTTATCAACACCATATTTTTTAATATTGGTATTTTTACGTAACAAAGACCTGCATTCGGTTGAGCATGTAGATCTGCCATTTTGATATACCTTGCCTATACTAAATTCCTTATTACATATTTGACAAATAAGTACATACATTACTTATCTTTTTTGTCGGAATTTACCAAAAATCTGAGCACTTCGTTTCTATCAAATTCGGCACCGGCTGTATTTTTTGTATTACCTGTGCCTAAATCAAAGTCAATTTGTTCTGCTCTTACTTTTTTAAGTTGTAATTCAATCATTTTAATTTTTTTATCGGCCTTTGAATTTTTAGCGTCCAGTGCTGTTTTAAGTGCCTGTACAGCAACTTCGTATATTTTTCCAGCATGCATATCGGGAACATTATTACCTAATGCAATCAGATCATTGAAAGTATCAACTGCCTTTTTAGCAATGGTATCCATTTCGTTATCGTGAGCTTCTAATCCTACTACTGTAGGTAATGCAAAATCAACTTTCTCGGCTGTTGTGAGAGAAGAATATAATTGTTGCGACTCTACCATTAACTCTTCTTTGCTTTGTATGAGCGTAGAAATTTCTTCTTCCTCTTTGACTGTAGGAGGTAAGTTGAAAAAATCCTCTAGTTTCTTATTTCCCATGAGTAATTTTCCAACCTTTATACATTCTATTCTGCGTCAAACTATTTTTTACGCTGCCGCAATTGAGCCCGTGTGTCTTGCAGGCATCAGCCATTCCTAAATGCAAAAATTCAATACCATCAGGGGAAACAAATATATATGTACTCATCATAGATTGTTTATGTTTATCACTTTTAAGTATTTTATTCATTTCATGGAGACACCTAACCTGTCCTTCTAGTTTTTCCTGCGACGATAATTCAACAGATTCATCTAAGGTATCTTGCTCTTTAATAGGCTTACTATCTTTCATATCATTAGTCCCCAAAATCTTAAATTCTGTATCTTATTATGTTTTTCTTCATCTGTTGCATATCTATTAAACGTCCAGCTATGACTTTCGTGCAGGATTTGCCCAAATGTGATTCTCATTAAGAACTCTAAATGTCATACCATGGCTTTTTGCAAATGCCTGTGCTGCTGCCCATTTATATGCATTCAACGCAACAGCTAATTTAGACTTTTGAGATTTTGCCTGCTCTAAAAAAGTTTCTTTAGCAGGTTTTACTTCTATAATTTCAGCTTTTGATTTACCATTTGCATCTGTATATGTAACAACAAAGTCAGGTACATATACTGTATATTTATTAGTAAATGGATTCAAATAAGGAATTTTAAGAGTTTCACTTGCCCAGCTTGAAATGTTTTGATTCATATCAAACATAACCATTACTTTATGTTCCCACGATGATCGAAAATATATAGGATAAGTCCCAACATATTTATCAGGATTTACTGGCTTATACTGACCTTGAACATATGATGGCATTTAAGACCTTATTTGCCTTGATTGTAAGCTTCCTTTATTTAACACAGTGGTAGCTACTCCAATCTGGTGTGTTGGATCACGAAGCTCATTAAATGATCTATAAGCATCAGGCGATAATAATAGTTTTGCAGAAATTTCAGATTGTTCTAAAAGTGCTTGAGGAGAAATACCTAATGTAAGTGCAATATCTAATGCTAATGCAGTCATTGTATCTGCATGCACTTCAGAAGATCCTCGTGATAAAAAATAAGACTTTGTTGAATTATAAGATGCTAATGGAAAATTACCAACTACGCCATCGCCTAAATAAGATTGCGATAGTGATCCTGCATCAGGAAAGATTGTAGGACCATTAGGATATTTAAATGTATTAACATATGTACCATTTACACTTTTAACTGTCTTTTGAGTACCAAGATAGGTAAGCATTTGAGAACTAAAACGACCTATTGCTGCTATGTTTGAGTTAGCCATTTTTTGTTCCGCCTGTTCTATTTACGTCTTGATATTTCCCACTTGTTGGCTTAGCAGTTGACGTAAAAGATCGTGCTACTGGTGCTGGTGCACCATTTCCTCCTGTGTAAGGTTTAGGCGATATTTCTGCCATTCCGCTTAAAACACTAGCACTCACACGTCTAGTGACTGAAGAAATAAACGCACCAGTAGTTTTGGTAATTGATGATTGCACATTTTTACCAATTCTTTGTAATATGGGATTATCAGAATTTAATAAAGGATTATTAGATTCAATAAAATCAGATATTTGTGCGTTAAAAGCAAGTGCGGGGAGTTCTAAAAACTCTCCGTGTTCAAATTGATTTTTAGTTGAATTATTATTAGATTCACCACCGCCCAGTTTTAAATTTTGTATGTTGTAGTATGCGTATTCGTATTCTATAGAAAAAGTTAATTCTAAAGTTTTGTCACCTGCTGCATAATTAAGAACATCGTGAGTAAATGCCGAAATACGCGGATTAACCAATGTAACACTATTAAATCGGCCAGCATGTATTTGAAAAATTTCAATAGATTGTATTAAGTTTCTTATATTTTGTACTGTAGATAAATTAAAACCAAAGTTATGATTATCTAATGTATCTGATACTATATTCTCTAAACCGCTTTTATTACCATTTGTATTGTTTGGTGACCGTGGTTTTCCGGTACTTTTAAATAAACTTGTGATATTAGGATTTAATTCTGGAATAATACTATTTAGACCTTGTGTAATTTTTTCCTGAAGTGTCATTGACGGTGTTGGCGATCCTTGTTTAGGATTATTTACTCCGGGCTCATTACCATCAGCAAAATAGTATCTATAATACATTTCCCAAAATTTTAATGTCTTGCCATCAGCTACATCATGAAACACCATTTTAATGGGTTCAAATTTTAAACTTGTCTGACTTAATCTTTTTCTATTGTATTGATTTAGCGGTGTGGTTTCAATTTTCATTGAGGGCATTTCGACCGATTTTATAAGTGGCTGAACTTGTGCCCAGTTTGGATTATTAAAAAAATTACTTATGTAACCTTGTGCAGTTCCAACATTGTTAAGATTTATATTTACATAATACTCAAACGGAAATCTAGGCTGATTCCTGTAAAGTGATCGTGCATCTTGGTTGAAATTATAAGTTGCATGTCGTGATGACTTCTCATAAAAGAAGCCGGCGCCGGTTAAAGATGTAAATAAACTTGAAAATGATGGCATAACACTATTTATCTTTTAGTTAGGATTCAAAATAACTAAAATACTTTGATAGAAGTTCTGCTATTTTATATGTTTTGGAATTTTGACCAAATATACTATCAGTAATAGATACCAACCTATATACTGACATAACATATCTATTTAATTCTTCAAAACTAAATATGTCAATTGCAGGAGAAGCATAATTGTTTGTTTTAAAAATGTTATCCTTATAAAAAGAATAAACTTCATTTGCAAAAGGATGTTTTAATGCCTCGACACTTAATGATTGCTTATCTATATTTGGCTACCACTATTTTACAATTGCTGTAATTGCATTTTTCGCCATCTGCCATAAAATACCTTTAATTTGTTTAAGGTATTTATACAAATAGCGTAAATCCGTCACCCAAACGTTGTTCCACCACGAGGTGATACAATATTTGGATATGGATTTCCGCCAACTGTTGTACCATTGTTTGTATTTGGACCCGATACATTTGTAGCGTTATCATAGCGAATACTTAGTGTAACTGCTTGTACTTCGTTGCTTGCATAGTCACCTTCGCCATATGTTGCACTAGTAATAAAACATCCGTCTAATACCCAAGATTCTAATTGTTCATTATCGGTACCATCCATTGAATGGATTTCCATTGAGAATTTATAATTAATACCAGCAACAGCACTTGTTTGTTCAAAGTGATTCATTTGTTTCTGAATTTGTGCACCTACCGACGATATTACAGAATTTGTGATATCATCGCGAAGTTTGATTTCGATTGGATCAAAAGAATGTTTTCCTTGTATCCATGCTACTGAATTATATGAGTCTAATTTTACTTCATCGTATGTAATCTTTGGTCGTGAGCAAGTCATTACGTTTTGCGTCATTTCACGTAGGCCATTATTCTCACCAAAATTTTGCCATACTACTCTAAATCGATACATTTGCTTAGGGTGTAGAATACCAAGCTTATTCACGTCTAATGGGATACCGAATTTTGATAAATTTGCCATCTGTTGTCTCCTGCTATATTAGCTTCTAATACTATTTATCAAAATTGATAAAAATTTATATCGGCAATTAAATTAAAATATCGCCAACAGGCGATATTTTAATTATGCAATAGTTAAGCTAGAGCCTGTATTTCTAATCCGAATTGGGACATAAATAAATTCAACTGCCTTGACTGGTTGAATTGCAACATCAATCCATAATTCGTTTCTATCAATGCGTGCTGGAGTGTTATTGCTTAAATCGCAAACAACTAAGAAGTCATACACAGCTCTCAATGTAATGAGCTCTGATAAGAAGCGATCAAACGCGTCTTTCACTGCTTTTCTTGTTGTCGAGTCATTAGGTTCAAACAAGAATGGTTGAGCAAGCATATTCATTTGATAACGAAGATAATTTTCTAAACGAACAACATTGATTCGATCTGTTGCACTTGAGTATGGCTGACGTGTCTTTTGACCAAACACTACTATACCGCCGGTTGGCATTGTACGAATTGGATTAATACCGTTGTTATAAAGAATGTCTCGCTGACCTTCATTTAATTTTGTAGGAACATATTGCCCAGCAGCGTTAACATAACCAACAGATCCTGCATTATTGACAACACCGCGTTGAAGACCGGCCGGTGCAAACCATGGATAAGCCACCTGATCGTTGTATGCAATGGTGCGAAGAGCCATATGTGATGGTGGAACAACGACATCTGTGCCATTAACGTTTGTACTTAAACCACTTGGGTACCAAACACCAAAATATTTGCTTGCCGAAGTTAGGCCATCGGCGCCATTTGTATATGCAACACTTGCATTTGTTGCCCAATTTTGCAAAGCAGTGCCTGATGCATTTAATGTGAATGGTGTATCGCCAACAACAAACGCAGTATTTTTTCTATCTTCATTTAATACTAACATTTCGTCAATTGCCTCAACATAACCCGGTGCAGCAATAAGATTAAAATACATATCTTCTGCCCTAATTTCTTCATTAGAAACAATAGTTGACTGTATTGCTCTAACAATCATAATTTGTTGAGCTGCTGTACCCATATACGGCACACCTCCTGGATTATTACCCGATGATGTTACCCAGCGACCTGTTGAGTTATTATTTGTATTATCTGGCTGTGCTGTTACTCCATCATAAACATACGGTGATTGCCACTGCTTGACATTATTTGTTGAATAGCGGGTATTCCATAATAAAAATCCTTTAGGGTATAATGCAGCTTGAGGTGCATCTGCATCTAAGTCTGGATTATTTCCACCTCCATTATTATCTCCAGTTCCAGCACCGTTGTATCCACCTAATGAATAAAGTGGATTAGAACGGGCATCTTCAAAAATAATACCATATGGCGATGTTTGATCTGAATTATCTACCAGCGACCACAAAGATCCGCTCCAACGTTTTATTACTGGGTATGGGGACATATCGGTATCAACCCAGACATCGCCTTTTACTAATGATGGAACAGGAATATTACTTCTTGGATCTGCAGATTGAATGTACAATGTAGGATTACCCGATGTTCCTGGTAATGTATAGCCTGGTAACTTACAATTTTTCCAATGATCTTGCCCATCATTAACAAGAATATCAACTGTTGACATGCCATCGCTATCTAATCCTAACAAAGAATTAAACCATAACTGTCCATTTTCTGGACCTTGTACCGGAACTGAACTAGAACCAATAATACCTGTCAATGGAGCCCAGGCTCCGGATAATGAATCACTCATTCTAAATTCTAACGAGTTCGCTGCACCAGATGGGAAAGGTTCAATATAAATCTGCCCAATTGATCCCAGTGCATCTGTGCTATAATATGCATCAGCAGCCGAATCATTAGTCAAAATTGGAGCACTAACTGTAATAAAAGACGATGTAGTAGCATCCATTTTACGTAAAACAATATTAGCACCTTGTGCTGGTGGTGTTGTTTTTACCCAAAATTTCTGAGTTGTGCCCGAATTTGTAAGATCTGGCCATACAGATTGAATAATAATACCGGCAGTGCTTCCAGATCCTGTTAATTGTACCCACGAACCAGTAATTTTAGCCCAATATGATAATATACCCGATGCTGACTGGAATATTACAGCATAATCACCGTTTACACCGACTGTTGATGGCGGAGTGTTTGTTGTACCTGTGGTAAAGTTATATACAAATTTAGGGGTAACTGCTACCCATTGTTCGTTAGGAAATACACCAGCGCGAACAAATAATCCGTAAGTTGACCCAGCGCCAGATTCATCTAACCAATACGTACCAATTGCTGCAGGGCTTGTTGGTTGGATAGGTGTTGGCTCAAGTTGTTTTGTGTCAATATCTGCACGTACAATCCTTGCCAAATTAGAAATACCAAGATAAGAATATGCTGCTAAAAGACCATATTCGTTTAATGGATAGCCGTTTAGTGATGATCCGCTTATGCTGTAAAATGTTGGATCGCCAAATGTGGACACTAAATCTCTTTGAGATGTAATTGAATATATTTTACCAGCATTTTGTTTTGCTGTACCCGATGCTATTCCAGTGCCTGTTGGATCAACTTTATCTTGTTGTGTAGCAATAAAAATTAAAGGCACAGTGCCGGGGCCGGCGCCCGCATTGATCGATTGATCGATTATCGAAATACTAACGCCCGGTGATACTAGAGTTGCCATTTTATGAATTCTCCGATAAATAATATAAATAGCCACTTTGGCTGTTTTATATATTTATATTAAGGAAACAAAAATAGCACCGATATGCAAGGGTATAATTGTAGTTGTTTAAAGATTAATTTTTATGTCCCATGTTGGTATAATTCCGTCTTTAATATTCCAGGTCCTTAACTCGTCACTTACTAACGGTATTCCTATTTTATGATAATTTATTTGCTCTAGTCTTCTATGTGTCTGATTTTCGTGCTGTACCCAAAAGTAACCGTTAATAGGAACATAGATTGCGCCAGCATTACACGCTGCATCTACTCTTGAAATCCATTCTATACTACACTGATATTTTAAAGATAGATCAAGCGAACGAGCAGTTATATAATCTCGTCTATAAGCAGTCATATGATGCACTGATTGTGGATTATCAAGTAAAGAACTATATCTTAAATCAATCCGATTCACATTTTGATTACCAGTTTGATATACAACAATTTCGTTTGTAAATGCTACTCCTGCAGAAGTATGCGATAATGCATTTAAACAATGCTTAAGAGAATCCGGAGATATATAATCGTCATCGTCAACAAAAACAACAATATCATCAAGTTGAAGAGACTCGTGGCGCGAACGAATAAACTCATTATTATCGCCACTAAATTCTATTATTTTATGAGTGCAGTTATCGACTAATGCCTCATTGACTGATCTTACACATCTTGATATGTCTCTTCTAAATTTTTTATCAGTATGAGTTACAACAGTAAGACTTAACGGCATTTAGATATTATATTCAAAATTTGATCATTAAGATTTTCAATTGTATCATCGTTATTTATTTCATAGTCAAATTTTTCGCCGGTCCATGCCCACTCGCTAAAATGAGCGTCCGAGTATATAGTTTTCATTGCTGTCTTGGCTAAAGTATTTCCTTTATTAGCAAGAATGGCAGTTTCAAACCATACAGGAACGGGACCGCGACTTACTTTAATCATTATGCCACCGTGGTCTTGTATAAATTTAACTTCATTTGGAAATCTTACGTCACTTATAACAACTGATTGATTTGGATTTTTGCGAAAACGATTTTCTATTGTTAAAAACCAAATGCTTTCGTCAAAATGATTACGCATTACGTCTGTGCCTATTAGTTGCAATGCAAGGCGTGGTGTTAAATTAGGAATATTAAGCTTGCTTGCCCACCATGTATCTACTTGTTCGCGCCATTCACGCGATTCTTGTGTTTCGCCTTCGAGCATATCTCTTGGCCAATCAAAAATCACAGCGCAAGCATCTTTTAAACTTGTAGCAAAGCTATCTTTTCTATAACCGTATTTTTCAGTTAATATCGAACCTACTGTATTTTTACCACTACCGATAAGACCACTTATGCCAATAATCATACAATCCCCTAATTTAGTTAATGTAGTTATACAAAAAATAGATTAAGTGTTAATGATTTTGTTATTTAAAATTATCCAGTTTCTTGTATATTTCAAAGGCCTGCTTCTTAAGCATATCTATGTCTCGGTCTTTATGAAACTGATAATCAATAAATTGTTTAATATCTGCCTGTAATTCTTCTGCCTTAGATTTTAGATACGGATCCGACGTAAGTCCGCTAACCTTGTGTAAAATTTTATAAGATAACAGCAATTAGCTATATTCATCATTAAATATTATTTTCATATCGGCTAAAATAATAATATTTTTATTTATTTTTCTAATTTCAGTCAATCTCATTATTTAATCCATGGTCTTTCTTGAAATTTTCTGTCCATATTCTTAAATCTTCTTGCCGTTTTTTAGATCTTGTTACCAATTTGTTAACAAATGCCTGTTGCTCTTCTATTGTTGGTATTTCTTTTTTTAATTCGTTTAACGTGTTATTTTCCATTATTGTAATAATCCTCGTACAATTTTTCTATAGTTTTATCGCATCCCGCACTCTTACCATTATTTAGTTTTGCAGGTAATAAACGAAGATTTGTCCAATGACCTATTACTTCTGGAGGCACATTATTATCAAAACCTTCTTTTCTTGAATAAATGTGATCTAGGTGATATTCTTTACCGCGTTCTAAACCGTCCGGATTAATTCTACTATATGAATAATACCAACTATTCTTTGTATGCTCTTTAACTTTTTCGTTATATAATTCAAGTGCGGATTTCTCATCATCTGTGCGACAGAATCCGTTTGCTGCTTTAGTGGCTATAAATTTATCATAGATTTCATTTGTCTTTGTTGCCCAATTCCCCCATTTATTGAAATTAGAAGATTTTAATGTTTCATATCCATCTATATTTTCTTTTACATTCCAGTGACTAAAT
>Ga0007796_10000410_pt1 | contig 13465 bp, 13 predicted proteins | sample CryBogmetaGMA0M_FD_60373 | JGI IMG/M metagenome (GOLD analysis project Ga0007796, IMG submission 60373) | Freshwater microbial communities from Crystal Bog, Wisconsin, USA - MA0M | ecosystem: Environmental > Aquatic > Freshwater > Lake | place: Crystal Bog, Wisconsin, USA | collected 2009-07-06 | reverse complement strand
TCCTAATATATCTATATATAATATATATGTTATTCGCCAATATTTCTAATTTTTACAATACAGCGGACTACTTGCCCATTTTGAACGGCTGTTTAAACGCCGATTTAATTATCATTTTTTTGGTCTATCATGGCGCCATATCTAGCTATTATTTACAGCGATGGTATGCTAAATTTCAGTTAAGTGCGGTCATTGCCGACACATTGATTTTATTTATTGGCATAATAATTGCGCGGTTTTTATATCGCTATTTATTTGCCAACTTTAGCATTTGGAAATTTACCTTGTTAGTTGTCATAATCCAAGTGATCCACGATATTTTGTTTTATTTGTTCTTTTCCAATTTGCCAAAGGGCTACAATTATATGTTGGATTTCTTCAAGAAATATGCGTCTGAAATAGGCCCTTATGCCATTTTAGGCGACAGTCTAATGATTATTTTAGCCACGCTTCTTAGCTCAATGTTTGCGGCGACAACGTTAAATGCGAATATAATATATCTAGTGTTAAGCGCGTATTGTGTTCCGTATCTGATTAACTACAAGAAGGGGAACCAAGGTTCCCCTTAGACCCCTCCAGAGGGAACCAAGGTTCCCCCTTACCCCCTCCTTTTATGTGGAGGAAAATTGTTACACGGGTGGCACAACCCAAACTAATAAAAAGGAGGGGTTATAGGGCCAAAGGCACTGTCGTTGAGAACGTAGTTCCCCCCTAGGAGGGGGTAAGGGGGAACGTAGTTCCCCCTATTAAATAAGCTTTACGCACCACGTAGTCAGCGCGAACAATACACCGCCCCACAGCGTATCCATAATAACGGTTGTCCACGACCATTTGCTAAAGAGTGCCTTGTTAGTTGTTTCATAAACGGCGTAAATTACAAGACCCAATAAAAACGCATCCGACACGCTCTTTCGCGGCTGAATAATAAAGTAGTTGATGCCCACAATGAGGAATATGTAACACAAAATGGTGGCTAACAAGTCCATTTTTACGGCAGAACCTTGAACGACTGTGATTTGTTTCATAAACATATTTTTGATCAACGACAAATAAATAAAGTCAAAAACAACAAATAATACGGCACTTATTAAAAAACGGTAATTAAACATACTATAACATTTAGTCATATTATTTTTTATTTTTATTTTTATTTTTATTATTTATTAAATTAATAAAAATTTAATAAATAATTTAATAATTATCATTTATTATTTTATTATTCAAATATATATATGTCAAATAGTATAGGAACGGGTTTTTCAGCATCAGCCACTGGAAGAGGCGGTTACACAACCGGCGGTTTTGGAGGCATAGAATTTTTAATTCCCGGTTTAGGCAGACCCATTTATAAAAATAATAATCCATTATTAGGACCATATTTGGGTGGCGGTTTTCAAGGTCGCATGCCTCAACCCATCATCAATCACGACAATTCCGACGATTTTGCGATAGATCGTTTTACTTTGAGAGACGCATGGAATACGTCATCAGCTTCTGGTAGTTCGAATAGTAAACGCATGATAACGCCTTTTCGCGCAGTAAATAATGCGGGTGACATATTATGTAGGCAAAATTATTCGTGCGGTGGTTCATGTCAGTCGTTCCAAAGTCGCCCCGGTGTATTTGGTTTAAGACACCGTTTTGGCGCGACTTCAGACTCATGCCAAGCAGATATTTTTTGGACTGCTAATCAAGTAAATCAATCGGTTCCATCTTCAACGTGTAATGGTAAATTTGTATATGATAGTTCGGATTATATTACTTATTTAAAGAAACGAGCTATTAATAGAAATTACAACGACCGAGCATTTGGCGGTAATGAGAATAACGGAGCACAATCAGCATTAAGACAGAGTAAACGATATTAAACAAGAACTTATATTATTTGTTTATAACTTTAGTAAAATGTAATTTTGTATTTATTTATATATGGACGAAAAAAACATAAAAAAAATAGTATTAATTTGTGTAATCATTTTGCTTATTTATTTAATACTGCGTTTTATAAACAGAAACATGTATACATATTCAATGCCAATGCTTACAACATCCAATGTAGTATATACTAACAAAAATGTTCATTACTACCCACCACCTAGAATGGTACCCCATTACAACGCATATAAAGCGCAGTTTTATAACTAATTTTATATATGTTGATGGTCACAAGCGGGTTACTTATAAGCGGAGAACATAACTTGTATTTGTAAATGTCACAAAAAAAATATATTGTGGTATATTAAATGACTACGCCATATGGAGTTTCAACCTCATTAGGAACAACGACTTTTTCGGGCTATGTTAGGGCACCGATTGCCGGACCTTTAAACTCGAATCAATATCCATGTCCTATCCCATATCATAGCTACGGTATTTTAACCGGTCAGCGCCCGACTCCACCGCAATTTTATCCGGGTCAAGAACCCGTAAATACCTCAATGTCTATAACTGCGCGTGCGCAATATAAAAGGGCTACTAGTATTAGCACCATTGAAAAGGCACAGCAAGACTTTTTAGGGAAAATGTCGCCGCCAATAATGAAAGTGTCGCAGTCGTCTCAACGTCAGTATCCCGTGTCATCTCATTTTAATTATATAGAACCAATACGAAGTTCAATGTATGTGGATATTATTAAAAGTATAGCGATTGGTAAATCAGCGTATAAGGTGGGGCTGCCTTTAGATGCTCCAATAGCAACAAAAAATTATGAAAATAGTTTTAGGCGAACAGCGCTACAGCGGGCGCGATCCAGTGGTTGTAATGCCCCCAAAAAAAAGGGGTCTATTTATAATTACAGTTTAACGCAGCCCGGAATATGTGCGTGGGGCGCGGCGCCAAGGCAAAATTATTAATCATCGCGAAAATCTATACACATATCAGTACATACAATTGTTTTGGGAATAACATATTTGAGTGTGCAGTCATCAAAATTTCCACATTTAGAACAAATCCCGCATTGAAATTGTTTTGTATTTAAGCTGTAATTTCTATCTTCGGGAACCGCGAAGCAATATAATTGGCGATGTAGTCTTAGTTCATTTTCGCGACTCTCATTTTGAAGTGATTCTGAATACATTTTCCATGGATAACGCCCCCATTTTGTGTTATTAAAAAGCGCTATTAGTTTCTTCTTTTTTTGCTTAGTGACCGATTCGATATTATTAAACGCGTAATCTTTAATTATACACACTATTTCTAATGGTAGGATATTTAGCCGATTAATGGCTAATTGTTTAGCAATTAGGGGGCTTATCTGTCGCGACATTTTGTCCTTAGTTAGTTGTATAATTGTCTTTAAGTTGTTTTAAAAACAAATTCAATTTTTTATCCGTTTGTTAGTGCGGGTACGCCTCTTAGACTTAGATTTTTTAGAACGGCGCTTTTTTCTGCCACCGGTTTGCCCCCCAACATCATCCGCGTGATATTTAGGATATACCGCATCGGGGCCTAAACTCTGCATTACAACATCATTATGCGTTATAATATCATCAAATGATGGCATTGGACTGTTGAGGTTACCCAATAAATTAAGGTTACGTATATGATCTTTTGGAAACTGCGCAACAAGTGTTTTAGACGACGAGCGCATTCTAGGTTGACCAGTTTCCCTATTATACAATTCAAAATGATAAATAGTCCTCCCGTTGTAAAATTGGCTGCCTAAATATTTACCTAATCTGTACGGAGAATCTCCTACATACCCACCATATGGTTCATATTCAAACGTGTAAAAATTGCCAACAATCATATCATTTGGTCTAATGGGCATTATAAAATAAATACATAAAATAATAAATTTTTTAATTATTTAAACCTTTGTTAGTATATGGGAGTCTATACGGGATTTAGCAAAACGGGATATAATACGACGGGGAATTTAAGAACAGCTGACCGAACGGCCGCCTCGGTTGCCTTAGGAAAGGTGCGCAATACAGTAGGGTCATCTACGCGCAAATTTAAGTATTGTAATCAAGCGAACCACGATTTGAATGCTGCTTTTGCGTGCACATTTTCTCATAGCAATACTACCTTTTATGGATTCAAGATGAGATAAAATAAAATAAGATACTTAAATCCGCCAATAATTATTTTTGATTTAGGCAAAAATTTATTAAAATGTAATTATATAATAAAATGCACAAGTATTTTGTTGAATTTTTAGGCACATTGTTTTTAGTATTTGTCATTTTCGCAACGGGGAATTATTTAGCAATTGGTGCTGCGTTGGCAGTGGCCATATTACTCGGAGGATCAATTAGTGGCGGCGCATATAATCCGGCGGTTTCCATCGCAATGATGTATTCGGGGCGCATGCCTCGTTCGGATTTGATACCGTATATTGTAGCACAAATCGCCGGAGCTTTAGTGGCATTTGAATTGTTTAAAATGACCCGATAAGGAACGAAAAGGAACGAAAAGGAACGAATCTGTATAATATTATTTCTTTTATAATATTATAATGAGACACAATAAACATAAAAGAACCTCTAAAAAACATAGACATATGCAACGCGGTGGCGCATGGTATAACCCTTTATCATGGTTTAATAATTCAACCCCATCACAACCACAACCCGCTGCTGTAGAACAAGGGCAGTCAACTAATTCAATACTAGGAACATTTAGTAATTTAACAAATAAAACTGAAGAAGCTTTAAAAAATGCCGGACAAAGTCTAGGAAATCTAACAAATAATACCAAAAATGCGTTTTCGGGAATGATGGGACAACAAAAACGAACGTCACGACAAACAAATAATCAATTCGCATCATCATCACAAATGCCATCATCGCAAATGCCATCATCACAAATGCCATCATCACAAATGCCACCATCGCAAATGCCATCATCGCAAATGCCATCATCGCAAATGCCATCATCGCAAATGGGTGGCATGCCCCCAAATCTAAATTTAACCTATCCTTCTTGGGCCGGAGACTTAAATGTTGCTAAACCAACCTATTGGGTAAATGATTACAATCAGCACATAATGGGAGGGAGAAGACGAAGATCCAATAAACATAAACGCAATAAAAGACGAAAAACCAATAAGCGACACAAGCGGTGTTAATATTGTTTAACTAATTTGTATTTTTCCATAATACGATATAATATATATGTGCCAGCAATACCTAAACCCAAAAAGTACAATTGCGACAAATGATCCTTAGGTAGTTTATAACACGTGTAACACTGTGTATTCAATCCCGTATCTTTAATGTTAGTAAACGTTTCTTTACATACATTCTCGGGAATTTCGGGATTTCGTTTATCGGGGAAAATACATGGGTCCATATTGCCAATATCTGTTAACGTGACGTAATGACTTTGTGTAGATCGGTTATTGTGGGTATCAATAGTCTCCATTGTTAGTTCGCGACAAGCGTTATCGCCGGGGAAAAACGCTTGCAATAGCGTCATAGGATTGAAAGCATTTAAATTGCTAATAGTGCCGGGGATGAGACCTTTAAATTCGGAAAAATTAATGCCTAGTCCGGAAGAAATAAACGGTATATTACCGGCTGGGACGTTATCGATATACACAAATCGGTCGACTGAATTTCCCGTTACGATATCCTTACATTTGGCTCCCGTTTGTAGAAAAAATTTGTTGCCTAATGGTTGTCCGGTAGCCGATGCCTTGCTACGTCCGGTAACTAACACTTCAACATAATTAATCAGTCCGTCAATATCCTTGCCTAATTGAGATAAACTGCCGTCGCCGGACATACCTATTTCCGAAGGCGTCTTAATGTATTGATAATAGGGGTAATCGGGACCCAACAACCTTTCTTCGGCTGCCTTTGCGTTGCCCATTATTTCTTTAAATATGCCGCCGGGTGCCGGTAGTTCAAATTTTGGTATTCCTCCATGAAGTAAATCGTTAATAGAATCAGACATAATTATAATATATTGTGATTAAAAAATATATTATACTAACAAAATATTGGATAATCTAGGTTTTATTCAGTTCCCGTTACTTCGGGTGGTGTATCCCCCGCCAAATCTTGAGCATATTGTGCTTGCTGGTTGACTAAATCATTTACTTGTGTTTGTAAAGCGTCTATCTGTTGTTGTAGACCATTAGTTTTTTTTTGGTCTTCGCTTAATTGGTCAACTTGTCCTTTTAACACAGTGATATTTCCCGCATTTTGTTGGGCCAATATAAGCGCATTATTGGGATCATTTACATTATAAGGCTGGTAAGTAGTACTACTTGTTACCGCATTCTCTAAACCCTCAATTACATAGTGTGACGAATTCCCTAAAAACAACTGATACCCTATTAATACGGCGAATAAAACTATTAGAATATATATTAAAGCCATTTTAATATATATAACACATTTTATTTTCTTTTTCTATTTATATAATGTCTACTGCATTTTTTCCAACCAATATGAGACGCCAACCGGCTAGTGGTTATAACAATCACAGCACATTACAAAATGTACCCTATATACCGTGGAAGGGAACTGGCCGTTTTAGAAATCCAGTCGGCGTTACTGCTACCCACATTCGCCCGCTAACAAATTTAGATCCCGGCAACATTTTCCCTACTGGTTTTGGCTTACCTAGACCAATCAAACACTATAGAAAGGGGACTGTTATACCTATCCATTTTTCATTACAAGAACAGTATCAAAATCAAGATCCTAATACAGCAGAACAACTTGAAAAAAAATTAATAGAATACAATGTTAATCGTGCTGTCAAATCGTCTAATGGATCATCGCTTGGAGGTGGAAATGGTGGAACCGGCTTAATCTCACAACTGATAGAAATGCCCGGAAATTTCATTGTAAAAGACAACGGTTTAAACGTAAATGATAATCCGGGCGAAGGTCTCAATTATAATGTCCGTTCCGATATTAACGGTAAAGATATTGATAAAGAATGTCTAAATTGTAATGGTGTAGGAATAGTGTCAAGTTGGTACCCAATCAACAATTTAACCGAAAAACCCGAGCCCAATGTAACTAATCCATTATTATGCTGTAACCAACAGCGAAAAGCCATTCAACGAGTTTTACCAACTAAAACATACATAAAAAAGGACTACTATCAGACCACGTATATGTATTTATATCACCGTTGCCAAACCTTTAAACAGCGACAATTCAACTTTGTTAGAGGCCCAATTGACAAAAATGTATTGAATTTGTTTCTTCAATATCCATTTGTTACTGCTAAAATATTGGAATATTCCAAACCGGGCGACCCCCTCTCCATCGCCAATTATTATGTAGCACAGTGTAACCCCAATTTTACAGTGGTACAAGCAGTTGAAATCACGTTTGTTAACTATTTGGCTAAATTATTGAGGGACGGCAATAAAATTGATGTAAATGTATATCAAACTTTAAATACTAGCGGACCCGTAACAATACGCGATTTTATTGAAACATTGAAAACTGTATTGACACCCACCGACTATGAGTTAGTCATTGATTATTTGTATAATGTGGCAGCCGATCCATATAACGGTTCATTTATTTCCGGTCCGTCTAATCCCCGTGGATGCGCTGAAGTAATCTATAAGCCCAGCAATCCACAATACGCACATCAAGGCGGTGTTAGTAGCAGTACACGAATATTAAAATTAAATGTAGATACTATTACCAAATCGGCTTATCAGCGCCGCCAATTTAATACAGCGGCAACTAATTTGACCACTAATTTAGCTACCCAATTAGCTTACGGTGACCCCCCGCAGACGCCTTATATCCTTAAGGATAAAGCCCCTACATGCCAAGCACAGACCTACAATGGAAATCCCTTCTTTTTCAGCGGCCAATTCCAAAATAAACTCACTTGTCTCACTAAAAACAATGGCTCCCAATACCGCAACTATAATACGGTCAACAATACCGCTGCCGGCAACTATATTGGTGCTACACAGTCACTCGGCGGCGGCTATGCCGACAAAAGCAGTATGCCAAATACTACATACTATGACAATATTCATCATAGTTTTTTGAATAATTTGCGGTTCAATATTATAACGCAATAAAAAGACCCCCTTCTTTAAGTTCTTTTTACAATATATATAATACCGTTTTGCGCCTTCTTTAAGTACTATTTAAAAATATATTAATTTTATCAACAAATTTGTTGTGCGGCAAATTATATTTTTCGCACCATTGAATACATCTTTGTAGATGTTTTCGCTTTAAAGATTCTAACGTGTCTTGTTTATTTTTATTTTTATAAATATTAATAATTTGGTCGTATGCGTCTAATTGTTGTTGGCCGATAATGATATTTATTTCATTTAATTTGGTAAACAAAAAATAGGGAATTTCATTGGCTACAATACTAACAATTTGCCCCACACTATTCTCAGTATTTGCTAAATATGGTGCTACATTTTTGTGTATTTGCTCTACCAAATCAGCATTTTGATGCTTCAAATAGGTATTACACACTAAATAACGATATCCAATTGTTACATTGCTTACCGATGGTTTAATTAAATATACTTTACGATACATCGCTGATAAAATTAAAATAATTTCAGCAATTATCTCGTAAGAAATATGGTCTATTTTTATAATACAGTGACCGCCTTCTTTTTGGTTGTTAGTTATTGTACATAACAACAGCAGTAATTTATTTACATCATTGTAATCCGACATTTTAAATTCACAAATAAATAAATCTATATCTTGTTCATGTTTATTGAGAACAAATGATGATACAAGGGAATCAAAATTAGTGTCGGTATCAGAGGTAAAATGTGTATCTAGATTTATACCAATTTGCCGATACATATTAAAAAAAAATATACTTGATTCATAATTAGGTGTAATATGCCCAACGTGTATCGGCGAAGTGTTAGTTAATATCTCATTTAGTTCAAGGGTATTGAATATTTCTATTAATTCAAAATATATATTGGATTGAGTATTTATTTTACTAACAGCTATATTAGATCTCGGGACAACTGTGTTAATAAATTCATAAGGATTTACTATTTTGCTAATATACTCTATTGTTAGTTCATCTGTAATACTAACACCATTATTTGCTATATTGTATATTTGTTGTTGGACATCTTTTAGATAGTATAATAGACTGTTGGACATATTTTGTTTTTGATTTTGGTGGGAGGGATTACTTATACACAATTTAATGTTTATTGGACTTATATATCGTGGAATTATATAATAATTCATACTTTATTATATAATATAAAAAATTATTTATATCTTTTAACTTATACAATTATTTTTGTACTATTCCTCTACAATATCAAACGCCACTGCCTTCTTTTTTCTTGTTGTTTTTGTCTTTGGTTTTACTTGTTCTTGTTCTTGTACTGGTACTGGTACTGGTGCCGCCGATATTTTTAACACCGATTCATCATTTACTACAACAATTGGCGCCTCTTGTTTTTTTACTCTCTTTATTTTTGCTGTGTTTTTATCAACTTTTGTTACCGCAGCATTTTCTATTGCTTTTACTGATTCTACCGCTGCCTCAACATTTTTTACTTCATTGGATTCAGTGGGTACCTCTTGTAATTGAATTTTCTTATTTAATTTTTTTATCTTTGGCTTAATTTCCAACTCAGCCTCTTGTACCGCCTCCCGTGCCATCATTGTACCCGCTTGTTCAAACTCATAATCATCGGGTAATTGACCTAACAGCACTTTTGTTAGTTTCTCCGCATTTCGCGTAGATGTCTTTTTATAGACAAAGAACCGATTTAAAAACGAAATGTCCTTTTCATATGGAGTCATGTCGGCGGCATCCTTATAATCCAAACTTTTCTTCGGATTTCTACTAATTTCTCCCATCATATTATTAAACAATTCGGAAAACATGCCGCTGCCTTCGGGTAACCCCATGCGTCTAGCTTCATCTCGTGGAACTAGACTGAAACCATATTTTTCCATTGTCAAAGTCAAGAATTCATAATTTACTAGATACTCCGAAATAGTCTGATTTATTGAGTCTTGGTATACAGAAACCTTGTATCCTAAACTGCTTTCATTATCGTCAAACATTGACTCATCGTACTCTTTTGTAATTGACCATACTTTTTTATCGTCTATATATATATTTTTGCTTTCGCCCAACGCCAATTTATTCAGCAATTTAAATACGGTTTTGCCATCATAACACGTCGCTATAAAATAGCCGTTTAATTTGGTACATTCTGCTACATTTCTCATAAAATTATAAAATGTTGATTTATTCTCAAACATATAATGAATGGCAAATTGACAAGACGCAACGTCAAACCCATTAATGGCAACCGTGTGTTGTTTTTCTACCGCCTTACCAAGCGACCTATTTAATCCCGTTGAGCCAAACACCGCATTCACAATCTCATTATCTTTATCCGTAAACATGTTTGTTCCACTGCGAATATTGGTGGCCACATTGCCATTCACAAATAGCGCGCTAGGCATCTGCTTTGTCGTCTTTTTAAAATTGAGATATCTAGCACACGCTCCATTTAGCCTATTCTCAAGATTATCCTTAGATATGTCTATACCAAATACAAACGCTAGATGGGCCGCTATCCATTTAGGAAAATCTCCCGCTTTGCCGCACGCAAAATCAATGAGCAAATTTCCGCGCTGCGACACACTTTGAATTAACGCTTTTTTCACGTACAAATTGTGGAAATCTCGCATCCCTCTTGTTAGTTTTTCTGTCGTTACACTATTGTAGTACACATCATCGGATACCTCAATATTAGGTATATTTTCTCCCGTAGCTATCATTTGCTCAGTAACGGGGTTATGTATTGAGTGCCAATTATTGTTTGCGGTATTGTAATCGTTTGCGCCGACGCCGTGCCCGGATCTGAAGTCGCCGGTCTTGTCATATCGGACGCGCATTGGCACCCATTTCCACAGCCCGGGCTTGGTAATGTCATACCTAAATTCCACCACCATTTGGTCTTCAAATACTTGTCTGTCTTCAGTAAACATTTGATAAGTACCGGCCCCATCCATTTCCAACATAATATTTGCTAATCCGGCCATGGGATCATACGGGTCAGAGGGAAAGAATTGTTTTGCCTTATAACCATCTTCATCATCTATATTAGAATTTGTTCCAGATGCTGCGAATTTGTCGTCTAGTACATCTTGGCATGGATTGATATAGCCGTGCTTATTTCGGTCAAATCCCACAGTCAATTGAATCGTCTTGTATTGATTAAATTGCGTTGATTCATCCATATTCACACCATTTTCAAAAATCGGCGTTACAACATCGGCTCCGTTTGCTGTTTTTTTAGTTATAACTAAAAAGTCTATAGTATTGTAACTTTGCGGAAATATACGTGTAGCTTCTGATGGCTTCCATTTAAAACAATGCTGCCAAGTAACCTTCTTCTTTGGTCCCGCTTCCATTATTTTATTACCACCCACCCCCAACAGTGTAGGCGTAAAGATGAGCCCATCTATTTCATAATCAAATAAATTATCAGCAATTCGCCTCAGCAAATAATTATTCGCCTCAAATATATTATATTTATCCACCGCTTGAGGCACACCCTCTCGTACCGTGTCAAACAGAGGATAGAAATTCTTGGCAATAATGACAATAGGGCTTCTAATAGGGGCTAAATATTTTGAAAGCAGCTTAGACGCTGCTGCTTTTGCTTTGGATTGCTTGTTGTCAGTTTCTTCGGAAGCCGCCTTCTTATCTACAATATTGACCGCTTTCAAAGTGCTTACAAATTCTTTCAGCATTGGCAATCGGCATCCGTCTTTAAAATATCTGTCCTCTTTTACGATGGTCCTAACAAATGGCTTCGCACGTACATCTACACCGTTAAAATAAAACATGTCAAACGCAGCAAATGTGTTGATAAATTTATATTTCTTATTGTGTAAAATTAATTCACCATCTATTAGCGAATTGAAACACGATTCTTGCGCCGTTTTTGCGCCCGTGAATATAATATTCATGCTCATATTTATCAAATAAATTTTGCCAATTGAATTCACAAAGAGCATATGACGCTCGCCATCGGCCTTTTCTGTGACGCAATAAGCATATGGCTCTGTGATATTGGGGATAACAACATCGGCGCTTAAAGGCGCAACATTTTGTAGCTCCAAGGTAACCAAACTGGGCCCGATAAAATCGCTAGGAAACGCTCTATCTTTCGGCCTATATTCTTCGCCCCTCTTCTTATATTCTTCAGCAAATAATAACGCAAAATATTCTTGTAAAACCAAGCGTTGCTCTGAATATGATATGGGATAATTAGTTTTTTGTAGCCCACATAACACTGTTTTAATCACTTTTTGGAAATCATCTACTAAAGTTTTGGGTGAATTATATATAAATTTTGCCTTTTCTTCAACTTCAACTTCAATCTCATATCCCTCTGCGTTTTCAAAAACATTGGATTCATCTATATTATGTGTTTGAATTAACCAACCCTTACTATTTTTAGATGAAGAGCGTACAATACTTAATTCTATCTTAAATGGGCGTTGAATAGCATCACTTGCGTGATATGATACGCTATCTCTATGAATAAATGTGACGCGATTAACGTAGCGGAATGCTTTTTTGCTATTGTTCCAATTGTCAAATATATCCAATGCTATTTTACCGTTTTTGCTGATTTGCTCTTCGTTTTTAAGTGTTACGCGGAAATTGAAATCGTCAAAATTGGCACCGTCCAAATACTCTTCGTCTACTTTTACATCTACTTTTCTTAATAGCATTACGTTTTGCTGGTAATTTTCGTTGACTAATTTCAAATTGTTTGTTCGGCAATATTCTTGGATAGCATCTAATCCTACAATTTCTACACGTAAGCGTTCCGGGTCCTTAGCTAATCTAAATTCGCCGCTCGCCACATCTAGATACTCCGTCTGTATTTTTAGACTATAGGTACCGCTTTCATTTTCCGATACATATCCTAGCGACTTTAGTTTTTTAACAACATTATCGTAATCTAATTTAGTGATGGGTTTAATACCGCGTGTACCAAATTTTGCCTCCATTTCATACATATTATACTTACCACTAGCATTATTCAGAAAGAATTTGGACAGTTCAATAATTTGGGTTTTTGGATTTTTTTCTTCGCGTGTTCTATCTCGGCTCTTACTCTTTTCCCTACTCTTTTCTTTTTCTTGTTGCCGCAAACTATCGTTATTCATATTATCGGTTTCCCACGAATTAAACTCCCGATTACCTTCGCCACGAGCCCAATCTTCTCTATAGCCTTCTTTTAGTACCTTGCTATATAAATTATCACCCATGGCGTCTTTATCTAAAGTAATATCAAGTGGGTTTATTGTCGTCTGTGATTTTATATAATCATAATATTCCTTATCTGACATATGTGCGTAATTTTCGGGTTTTTGTATTTTTTTGTACATTTCATCAATGGGCTCGTATTGTGACATTGTGTAGTATATTATAAATAGACATATTTTTATATTCTTATTCAATTTTTTTAGTAGTGTAAAACTAA
>Ga0007796_10000409_pt1 | contig 13469 bp, 6 predicted proteins | sample CryBogmetaGMA0M_FD_60373 | JGI IMG/M metagenome (GOLD analysis project Ga0007796, IMG submission 60373) | Freshwater microbial communities from Crystal Bog, Wisconsin, USA - MA0M | ecosystem: Environmental > Aquatic > Freshwater > Lake | place: Crystal Bog, Wisconsin, USA | collected 2009-07-06 | reverse complement strand
GCCGGCAAGCTCCGGCTCGCCCAGCAGGCGATGCTCCGCGAGGTGCAGGCGGCGGAGTACGACCTGATCCGCGCCCGCTTCGACGTGCTGCGGGACGTTCGGCAGAAGTTCTACGCGCTGCTCGTCTCGCAGCGCCGCGTCGAGATCTACAAGCTCCTGCTCGACATCGCCAAGCGCTCCTACGACATCGGCAACGAGCTCGCGAAGGCCGGCGAGGGGACGAAGGCCGACGTCCTCTTCTGGAGCATCGAGCGCGACCGGGCGGAGGTCCGGCTCCTGAACGCGTCGGTGTTCATCGAGACGGGCCGTCGCGAACTCGCCGCGTCGATCGCCCTGCCGCGGGCCGATGTCGGCCGCATCGAGGGGGATCTGTTCCGGAAGATGCCGCTGTTCGACCTCAAGAACCTCCAGGACGAGGTCGTCCGCGCGAACGCGAAGCCCCGGGCCGCGGAAGCCGACATCTCGCGAGCCCAGTGGGCGCTGGAGCGGGCCGTGGTGCAGCCGGTCCCCAACGTCAACCTGATGGGCGGGTACCAACGGCAGGTCGGACCGGCCCAGCAGCAGGGTCTGGCGCAGGTGACCGTCGCCGTGCCGCTCTTCGACCGCAACCAGGGCAACATCCGCTCCGCCCGGGCCGACATCGCCACTACCCGCGCGAACCTGCGAATGATCGAACTCGACCTCGCCACGCAGACGGCCCAGGCGATCGCCAACTACCGCACCGCGCAGCGGCTCGTCGACTGGTACGAGCAGTACATCCTCCCCAAGGCCCGCGAGACCGTGCAGCTCACGCAGCAGCTCTATGCCCGCGGCGAGGTGACGTTCCTCAGCCTCCTGCAGGCCCAGCGCATCCTCACCGAGACGGAGCTCGCGTTCGTCGAGGCGCAGGCCGACCGCTGGAACGGCGCCGTCGCGATCGCCGACCTCCTCCAGCTCGAGAACTTCCCGCCGACCGCCGACGCCCCCGCCGCGCTGCCGCCGCCCGCGGCCGGTCCCGAGGCGATGCCGGCACGCGACCCCAACGCCCGCGCGGTGCCGCCGCCCGTCCCGGAGCCGATCGGACTGCCCGAGCCGGTCAAGCCGCTGCCCGTCCCCTGAGCGAGGCGCACCCGCCGCCCCTCCCGGGTACGATGGGTGGAGGAACGTTTCCGGTCGCGGGTAGGGTGCGAGTCAACTCATGTCGTCAGGCATTTCGAGCGAGTCGATCGCTTCCGTGCCGCACGATGCGGCTTCACCGTCGCCCGACGCGACCGCTCCTCCACCCCTGGCCGTCGAGTCGCCTCGGATGGCCAGCCATCATGCCCGCGGACAGGCTCCGCGACGGGGATCGCTGCGGCGCGGCGCGGGGGGATTGGTGGCGCTCGCGATCGGCGGTGTGGCGTGGTGGTGGCTCGCGACCCATCACTTCGCGGGCTCGGGAGCCGGCGACCACGGCGCCGCCCGGAGTGAGCGCGGCGCGGCCACGGCGCCTCCCCGCGACACGGTGCAGCTGCCGGCTGAAGCGGCGGCCCGCGGCGAGATCGTGCTCGCGTCGGTCGATTCGCGGCGGCTCCGCGAGCACCTCACGGTGCCCGGGCGGCTCGACTACAACGCCCGTCAGCGGCTCGACTACACGTCGCCGGTCAACGGCATCGTCTCGCGGATGTACGTGCAGGTGCGGCAGCGGGTCGCGAAGGGGGATTCGCTCGCCGAGGTGTCGAGCCCCGAGGTCGGGATGGCCCGCGACGACCTGCGGAAGCGCGAGGCCGACCGGGAGATCGCCCGGAAGGGCACCGACTGGGCCGTGGCCATCGCGGAGAACGTGCAGTCGCTCCTGGGCGCGCTCGACGGCCGTCCGCCCCTGGCGGCCGTCGAGAAGGAGTTCGACGGCCGACTCCTCGGCACCTACCGGGAGAAGATTCTCGGCGCCTACTCCCGCCTCGTGTACGTCGAGAAGGTGAACGCGGGCACCCGTCAACTCGGCGAAGGCGGCGTCCTCTCCGGCCGCATCATCGAGGAGCGGACGAGCAACCTCGAGGTGGCGAAGGCGAGTTTCTCCGCCGCGTGCGAGGAGGCCCGCTTCCAGACGCTGCAGGACCGCGACCGGGCGCGGGCCGAGCTCGAGCAGGCGGAGCGGCTGGTGCAGGTCTCCCGAGAGAACCTTCGCACGCTCGTCGGCAGCCGGCTGGAGGCGTCACCCGACGCGGCCGACGACCTCGCCGGCGACGACGGCAGCCTGAGCGCCATCGCGCTGCGGACGCCGTTCGCCGGCATCGTCGAGGAGGTGTTCGTGAGCCGCGGCGAGCGGGTGCAGGCCGGATCGCAGCTCTTCGTGGTGGCCGACACGTCAACGCTCTGGGTGCGGGCGCAGATCCACGAGAAGCAGTGGACCACCGTCGAGGTCGCCGAGGGACAGGAGGTCAGGGTCGCCGTGCCGGGGGCGGCGGAGCACCGCACGACGGCGCGGATCAACCACGTGGCCGCCACCGTCGATGCCAGCTCGCGGAGCGTGGGGATCGTGGCCGAGCTCGAGAACGACGACGCCCACTACAAGCCGGGGATGTTCGTCTGGGTCGACCTCCCGCTGGGCGAGGCCCACGACGCGCTCGCCGTGCCGGAGGCGGCGGTGATGCGGCACGAGGGACACGCCTTCGTCTTCACGCCGGCGGGTGCGGACCGGTTCCGGCGGATCGACATCGAGCCCGGCGTCGAGAGCGACGGCTTCATCGAGGTGAAGCGCGGGCTGGAGGCGGGCCAGCAGATCGTGGCCAAGGGTGCGTTCCTGCTGAAGAGCGAGCTGCTCCTCGAGGACGAGGGCTGACCGTCCGGGGCGACTGACGCGGCGCGGCCGGCACGCCCCGCCGCCGGGCCGGCAACCAGCGGGGAGGTTTCGCGTGCTGTCGGGCGTCATCGAATGGTCGCTGGCCAACCGGGTCCTCGTGATCGCGCTGTTCGTCCTCATGGCCCTGGGCGGTCTCTACGCCGCCACGCAGATCCCCGTCGACGCGGTGCCTGACCTCGTCAACATCCAGGTGCAGGTCGTCACCGAGGCCGGCTCCCTGCCGCCGCTCGAGGTGGAGCGGCTGATCACCTATCCGGTCGAGCTCGCGATGAGCGGCCTGCCCGACGTCGAGGAGATCCGCAGCATCTCGCGGCTCGGCATCTCGCTCGTCACGATCGTGTTCCACGAGGGCACCGACATCCTCCGGGCCCGACAGCTCGTCGCCGAGCGGCTGCCGCAGGCCCGCGGCGGCATCTCGCTGCCGAACGCCGACCCGCAACTCGGCACGCTCTCGACCGCGCTCGGCGAGATCCTCCAGTTCGAGGTGAAGGGCCCGCGCCGGAGCCTGATGGACCTGCGAAGCATCCTCGAATGGGACATCTCGCCGGTGATGCGGACGGTGCCGGGCGTCACCGACATCAACGCCCACGGCGGCTACGCCAAGAGCTACCAGGTGCTGGTCGATCCCGACCGGCTGTCGTCCCGCGGCATCTCCCTCGGCGAGGTGCTCGCCGCGCTCGACCGCAACAACACGAGCACCGGTGGCGGGTACGTCGTCAAGAACGGCGAGCAGCGGTTCATCCGCGGCGAGTCGCTCCTGGCCAACGTCGATGACATCGAGCGCGTGATCGTCCGCAGTCCCTCGGGCGGAGTGCCGATCCTCATCCGCGACATCGGCACCGTCGACATCGCACCCTTGGCGCGGCAGGGGGCCGCGACCCGCGACGGCCGGGGCGAGGTGGTGACCGGCATGGTGATGATGATCCGCGGCCAGAACAGCCGCCGGGTGGTCGAGGCCGCCAAGGAGAAGCTGGAAGAGGTCCGCCGCGCCCTCCCCGTCGGCGTCGACATCGAGATCCTCTACGACCGCTCGGAGCTCATCGCCCGGACCCTCGACACGGTGCTCCACAACCTCGCCGAGGGGGGGCTCCTCGTGATCGGCGTGCTCCTCGTGCTCCTGGGGAACGTGCGGGCGGGGCTGATCGTGTCGCTGGCGATCCCGCTCTCGATGCTGTTCGCGGCGAACCTGATGTGGGCCGTCGGCATCCCGGCGAGCCTGATGAGCCTGGGCGCGATCGACTTTGGGCTCGTCGTCGACAGTTCGGTGATCATGGTCGAAAACTGCGTGCGGCGGCTCGGACTCGCGGTGCCGGCCGACTCGAAGCTCGACGTGGTCCGCGACGCCGCCATCGAGGTCCGCGGGCCGACGATGTTCGGCGAGCTGATCATCGCGATCGTCTACCTGCCGATCCTGTTCCTCGAGGGCACGGAGGGCAAGCTCTTCCGGCCGATGGCGCTCACGGTGCTGTTCGCGCTGCTCGGGTCGCTCGTCATCTCGCTCACGCTCATGCCCGTGCTCGCCGCCACGGTGCTCTCGCGCGAGGAGGAGCACGAGCCGCTGGTGATGCGGGTGTTCCACCGCCTCTACCATCCGCTCGCGAAGCTGGCCGTCTACAATCCGGTGGTCGTCTCGCTCATCGCCGCCGGCCTCGTGGCGGCCAGCGTGCCGGTCGCGCTGCGGCTCGGCGCCGAGTTCATGCCCCGGCTCGACGAGGGCGACCTGCTCGTCGAGGTCAACCGGCTGCCGAGCGCCACGCTCGAGGACTCGATCCCGCTCACGTCGCGGATCGAGCAGGTGATCGGGGCGTTCCCCGAGGTGCGGACGGTGTTCTGCAAGACGGGCCGTCCCGAGATCGCCAACGACATCATGGGCGTCCAGCAGACCGACGTGTGGGTGATGCTCAAGCCGCGGGCCGCGTGGCCGGCACACGTCTCGCGCGACGAGCTCGTGACGCGGATGTCCGACGCCCTCCTGGCGGCCATCCCCGGGGCCAACTTCGGCTTCAGCCAGCCGATCGAGATGCGGGTCGACGAGCTCGTCGCCGGCGTGAAGGCCGACGTCGCCGTGCTCGTCTACGGCGACGACCTCGAGACGCTCGGCAACCTCGGCAAGCGGATCGAGGGGGTGCTGCGCGGGATTCCCGGCGCCGCCGACGTGCGGGCCGACTGGCAGGCGAACGTGCCGACGCTGCGGATCAACGCCCGCCAGGACCAGCTCGCGCGGCACGGCATCGACGGCATCGACGTCATGCGGACGGTGTCGGCGATGGGGGGCATCCAGACCGGCGTGATCTACGAGGGGCGGCCGCGGTTTCCCCTGATGGTGAAGTTCCCGCAGGCGTGGCGGGAGAACGAGGAGCTCGTGCCGCAGATCCCCGTGGAGGCCACGGGTGGCCGCCCCGTGCCGCTCGGCGAGCTCGCCGACATCCTCGTCGAGGAGAGCCCGCCGTCGATCGAGCACGAGAACTCGCGGCGGCGCACGTTCGTGTCGGCCAACGTCCGCGGCCGCGACGTCGCCAGCTTCGTCGCCGAGGCCCAGCGGCGGATCGCGGCCGAGGTGCCACTGCCGTCCGGCTATGCGATCGACTGGGGCGGAGACTTCGAGAACCTCCTCTCCGCGAGCCGGCGGCTCCTCCTGATCACCCCGGTGGTCCTCGGACTGATCGCGATGCTGCTCTACACGAGTTTCAAGTCGTTCCGGCTGGCCTCGCTGATCTTCTTCGCCGTGCCCGTGGCAGCATCGGGGGGAGTCGCGGCGCTGGCGCTCCGCGGCATGCCGTTCTCCATCGCGGCCGGCGTCGGCTTCGTGGCCCTGTTCGGGGTGGCGGTGCTCAACGGTCTCGTCTGGGTCGCGGGGGCCGAGCACGCCCGAGCCGGCGGCCTGCCCCCGCGCGAGGCGGCGCTCTCCACCGCCGAGGTGCGCATCCGGCCGGTGCTGATGACGGCCCTCGTCGCGAGCCTGGGGTTCCTCCCGATGGCGATGGCGACCTCGTCGGGTGCGGAGATCCAGCGGCCGCTCGCGACGGTGGTCATCGGCGGCATCGTCACGAGCACGCTCCTCACGGCGTTCGTCGTGCCCGCCATCTATCCGTGGTTCGCCCCCCGCCGCACGCCGGCGGCAACCTCCACGTGATACCCCGCCAGCCCCCACGCGCGGCGTCTGCGGGCCGTCGTCCTTGCGACACCGACAGCCGCCGCTGACGGAGCGGTCGCCCCGCGGTTTCGGGTTTGGCGTCCGCCGACACGGGAAGTAGACTTCGCACCTGAGGTGGTTCATGTCGCGAAGCATCGTTCCATGATCAACAGTCTGCGAACCGCGCTCGTCGTTCTGGCGGGTCTTTCGACCACGATCGCCGGGGTGACCGGATCGCTGGCGTCAGCGGCATTCCCTCCGCCGTCGATCCACGGGTTGTCGGGCAGGCTCGTCGACGGCACACGCGAGGACGACTCGGGCCGCCCCGTCGAGGAGGCCGAGGAGGACGACACGGAGAAGCAGGGCGGCCGCGAGGTCCACCTGCTGTCCGCGATCGCGGCCGCCGACCCCGCGGCCGAGCGCGGCCAGTTCACCGCCGCCGACGCGAGTTGCGAAAAGCCCCGCCTCCAGCGGCTCGCATCGCCCATCCGCGGACCGCCGGCGATCGCCTGACGCCCGGCCGCGGTTCGTCGTTCGGCCGTTCGTCCCGCCCCGTCCGGCGCCGCTGTGCGGCCCGAACCGTTCCGGCAGGCCGCTGCGCCCCGCCGGTGCGGCGATTGCTTCGCGCCCCCCGTCCCCTGCGAGTGGCCCATGTCCGTGGCGACGCCCCTGAACGAACCGTCCGCCGGCGACCAGTCGCGCCGGGAGGCGGTCGAGTCGCTCGTGACCGCCGCCGCCACCTACCTGCCGACGCAGGGGCCGATCGGCGTGTTCATCGCGCAGAACATGCTGCAGTCGTTCGAGAACCAGCCGTTCGAGGACGCGGTGGTGCGGGCCGCGCGACTCTACGACACGCAGCCCTACATGTCGGAGACCCGCTACCGCGACGAACTCCGCCGCGGCCGGATCCAGGCGGCCGACCTCGAGGCCGTCCTCGACGCCGAGTTCGACGCCGACGGCACCGAGGAGCGGGTGGCCGGTGGACGCGTCCTGCTGCGCGATCTCCGCCTCCAGCTGCTCCTCCATCCCGTGCGGCAGGAAAACGACGCCGCGGTCCGCTGGACGCTCACCGAGAGCAACGTGGTCGAGCGGCTGAGGGACGACCTCAGCCCGGAGATCCGCTGGCGGCTGGTGAGCGCCGGCGTCGATTCGGCGGCCAACGACGGCGAGAGCCCGTTGCCGAACTTCGACGACGAGACGACCAGGCGGGTCATGGACTTCAGCTCCGACCCGCGGGGCGAACCCGACGACGAGCGGCGGGCGGCGAGCGGATTGTGGCATGCCTGCGTGGAGGCCGTCGGCCTGACGCGGCCGTCGGTCTACCACGGGAAGCCACCGGTGCGATTCCGTGACCTCATCCTCGCGCGCGACCCCGGCCTCGACACCGACGTGCTCGTGCATCCGCTGATCATCCGCCTGTGTGCGGCCTTCCTCGACCAGGGCGTCGCGGCCTGGCCGATGCCGAATCGCAGCGCGGGCTTTCTCGCGGCGGTGATCGACGTCTATTCCGGCAGCCTCGGACCGACGGAGCCCTGGAGCCGGGGTCTGCCGCGGGCCCTCCGCGAGATCCGGGGCATGGCGGCGGGCGACGTGATCGTGCGGGAGCTCGACCGCATGGGCATCCCGGAGGGCGATCGCGAGGAGTTTCTCACGCGAACGATCCTCGCCCTGCGCGGCTGGGCCGGCATGATGCGGCATCTCGAACTGCGGCCCGATCGCGCGCCGGTCGAGCCGGTGCCCGCGCGGCTCATCGACTTCGTCGCCGTCCGCCTGATCTGCGATCGCCTCGCGGCGACGTGGGCCGCCGAGCGGCTCGGCTACCGGCCCGGGACCAACCCGGGCGGTCTCGGGAGCCTGTGGACGGAGTTGCGGGACCGCTTTCCCCCGCGCCGCGGGCCGGGCAGCCTCGCCCGCGCGTTCCTCCTCCATCAGGCGTCGCAGCTCGTCGGCGTCACCGGCCGCGAACTCCTCGCGCTCGACGAGAACGAGATCCTCCGGTTCGAGCAGGCGATCACGTCGTTCGACGGCTTCAGCAAGCGGCGGATCTTCCACCTCGCCTACGAGCGCCGGCACCGCATCGACGTGCTCGACGCGCTCGCCGCGCACGCCCGCGTCGCGGCCCCTCCCCCGGCCACGAGGCCCCTGTTCCAGACGATCCTCTGCATGGACGAGCGGTGCGAGTCGTTCCGCCGGCACTTCGAGGAGCTCGGGCCGCGCTTCGAGACCTTCGGCACGGCGGGCTTCTTCGCGGTGCCGATGAACTTCCGCGGAATCGACGACTGGCACGCCCGGGCCCTGTGCCCGATCGTGATGCGTCCGCAGCACACGGTCGTCGAGGTGCCGGCGCACGGTGCCGCGGCGCTCCATGAGCTCCACCGCAACGTGCGACGGCGGATCGGCCAACTCACCGACGGCGTGTCGGCCGGGGGCCGCACGCTCTTCCGCGGCGGCCTGATCACGGCCCTCACCGGCGCCCTGGCGGCGCTCCCGCTGGTGGCCCGCGTCGCCTTCCCGCGGCTCTCCGCCCGCCTCGGCCGAAAGGCCTCCGAGATCGCGAGCCGCCGCATCCCCACGCGGCTGGCGCTCGAACGCGATGACGACGCCAAGCTTGCCGACGACACCTTCCCCGGCTTCAGCGTGCCGGAGATGGCGGGCATCGTCCGCCGCGTGCTCGAGGACATCGGCCTCACGACGGGCTTCGCGCGGCTCGTGGCCGTGATCGGCCACGGTTCGTCGAGCCGCAACAATCCGCACGAGAGCGCCTACGACTGCGGCGCCTGCGGCGGCGGGCCGGGCGGGGCCAACGCCCGCGCGTTCGCCACCATGGCCAACGACTCCCGCGTCCGCGGAATCCTCGCCGCCGAGGGTCTGGTCATCCCCGACGACACGCGGTTCATCGGCGGCATGATCGACACCTGCGCCGACGCCATCACCTGGTTCGACGCCGGATGCCTGCCGGAGGGTCACCGCGACGACGTCGAACTCCTGCGGCGGGCCTGCGACATCGCCTGCATGGCCGAGGCGCACGAGCGGTGCCGGCGGTTCGAGTCGGCGCCGCTCGACATCACGCCCCGCGAGGCCGTGCAGCACACCGAGGCCCGTTCGGTCGACCTCGCGCAGGTCCGGCCGGAACTCGGGCACGCCACCAACGCGGTCGCGGTGATCGGCCGCCGCTGGCGCACGCGCGGGCTGTTCCTCGACCGGCGGGCGTTTCTCGTGTCGTACGACCCGAACACCGACGCCGACGGTGAGATCCTCACGCGGACGCTCGCGGCCGTCGGCCCGGTCGCCTCCGGCATCAACCTCGCCTACTTCTTTTCCGCGGTCGACCGGCTCGGGTACGGCTGCGACACGAAACTGCCGCACAACATCACCGGCCTGATCGGGGTCATGGACGGGCATGCCAGCGACCTGCGCACCGGCCTGCCATGGCAGACGGTGGAGATCCACGAACCGCTGCGGCTCCTGGTGGTGATCGAATCGACGCCGGAGCGCATCATGGCCTGCGCCGAGCGGCTCCCGGGGGTGAAGAACCTCGTCGTCAACCGCTGGATCCAGCTCGTGGCCTGGGACCCGCACGACGGCGGCCTGCACGTGTTCAACGACGGCCGGTTCGTCCCCTACGTGCCGGAGCACAACGACATCCCCGTCGTCGACCGCTCGGTGTCGTGGTACGCGGGCCACCGCGAGCACCTCGCCCCCGCCCGCGTGCTCGCCGCCATGGCCGGCCGCCGCCCGACCGCCCACGAGCGCCGCCGATGACCAGCCACGGCCTCCTCGCACTGCTCGTCATCTGCCAGCTGGCGGCACCGGCGTTCGCGCTCGTCGCCGTGGGCCTGCCGGCCCTCGTCGGCCGGGCGCCGTCGGAAACGCTCACGCGGCGGTTCGTCGGGGGCGGGTTCGGGGCCGCCTTCGTCGCGGCGCTGCTCACGCTCGCCGCGCTCGCCGTGCGCGGGTTCCGACCGGAGGTGGTCCACCTCGGGTCGTGGTTCTCCGTGGGCCACCACGATGCGACGATCGAGCTCGTGGCCGACGCCCTCTCGGTGCCCTACGTCTGCTTCTCGACCGGACTGTGCCTCCTCGTCAACCTCTTCGCCGGCAAGTATCTCCACCGCGAGCCCGGCTTCACGCGGTTCTTCGTCCTGCTCGCGCTGTTCGGCACCGGCATGAACCTGATGGTGCTCGCCGGCAGCATCGACGTGCTCTTCGCGGGCTGGGAGTTCGTCGGCATCTCGTCGACCCTCCTCATCGGATTCTTCCTCGAGCGGGGCAACGCCGTCCGCGCCGCCCTGCGGGCCTTCACGACCTACCGCGTCTGCGACGTGGGGCTCCTCACGGCGAGCGTCGTGATCCACCGCGCCGTCGGCTCGGGCGACTTCGAGCGTCTGTTCGGGATCGACTGGCCCAACGGCACGTGCCTCGTGCCGGCCACGACGGCCACGGTGATCTCGCTGCTGCTCGTCTTCGCGGCCCTCGGCAAGACGGCGCAGGTGCCGTTCTCGGGCTGGCTGCCGCGGGCGATGGAGGGCCCCACCCCGTCGAGCGCCATCTTCTACGGCGCCCTGTCGATCCACGCCGGCGCGTACGTGCTGCTGCGCTGCGAAGCCCTGCTCGAGCAGGCGTTCCTGGCGCGGGCGGCCCTGATCGTGATCGGCGCCGGCACGGCCGTCCACGCCAGCCTCGTGGGCCGCGTGCAGACCGACCTCAAGAGCATGCTGGCCTACGCGTCGATGGCGCAGGCCTCGCTGATCCTCGTGGAGATCGGGCTGGGCTGGCGGGTGATCCCGCTCGTCCACGTCATCAGCCACGCGGTCCTCCGCAGCCTCCAGATCCTCCGCTCACCGTCGGCCCTCCACGACCGCCACGAACTCGAGGCGGCCCTCGGCGGCCACCCCGGCTCGGCGGGAGGCCAGCGCCGGTCGTGGCTCCCGGCCCGATGGGAGGCCGCCCTCTACCGCATCGCGATCGAGCGCGGCTACGAGGAGATGCTCGTCGGCGACCTCGTGGTGCGCCCCATCCACCGGCTCCTCGAGCGGGCGGCCGCGGCCGAGCGTCGCTGGATCGAGTGGCTTGCCGGCGACCGCGCGGGGGGCCGCCGATGATCGCGAACATGTCCCCGGAAACCGCCGGTTCGTGGATCCTGCCGGCCGCCCTCGCCGCGGTCGCCGCGCCGCTGTTCGGCAGCCTGCTCGCCGCCCTCGGGGTGGCGCGCCGAGTGCCCCGGCGGCTGGCGGTGACGTCGGCGTCGATCGCACTCGCCGCCGCGGTCGCCGTCACGGTGCTCTGGCAGGCCGGCGACGGCCGGGCGGTCACGTTCGGCGAGAAGTTCGGGGGCGGATGGCCGATCCACATCGACGGGCTGACCGCCGCGCTCCTGCCCTCCATCGCGTTCATCCAACTCGCGATCGTCCTCGTCGCCCCTCGCCGGGACCTCGAGGAGGAGATGGTGATGCGCACGCTCCTGTGCACCGCGGCGACCCTCGCGCTCGTCTGCACGTCGCACCCGGGCCTGCTCGTGCTCCTCTGGATCGTCACGGCCGTGCCGATCTGGCTCTCCACGAAGGCCACACCCGGCGGCCGCACCGCCGCCCGCGTGTTCTCGATCTACCTCGCCTTCGGCACGGTCTGCCTCACGGCCGGCGTCGCCATGCTCGTCGCCGATCCGCCGTGGGAGCGCTCGAGCGGCCTGCTCGGCGTCGTCGGCGGCTGGCTGGTGGCGGTCGCGGTGATGACGCGCGAGGGCATCTTCCCCTTCCACTCCTGGTATCTCGCCCTGTTCTCGGGCGCGCCCATGTCGACGGCGCTCACCGCCACGATGCCGCAGGTCGGCGCCTACACGGCGGTGCGGCTGCTCGTGGGGCACGCCGACGGCGTCGCGTCGGAGCTCGAGGTGCTCTCGCAGGCGGCCCTCGTGACCACCGTCTACGGCGCCGCCCTGGCGCTGGTGCAGCGGGACCTGCGCGGCTTCATCGGGGCCCTCTCGCTCAGCCAGTCGGCCGTCGTGCTCGCCGGACTGTCGGGCACCCTGCCGATGGAGCTCAACGGCGCGTTCTGCCTGTGGCTCTCCAGCGGCGTGGCGATCACCGGCATCGGCCTCGTGATCTGGGCGCTCGAGAGCCGGGCGGGGCCCATCCCGCTCGACTCCCTCCAGGGTCGCTTCTGGGATGCCCCCGCCCTCGCCGGCTTCTTTCTCCTCTTCGGGATGGCGACGATCGGTCTGCCCGGCACGTTCTCGTTCGTCGCCGGCGACATCATGGTGTCGGGCACGCTCGACGACCAGTTGCATGCGGGGCTGATGGTGATCGTCTCCACGGTGCTCTCCGGCATCGCCGTGATGCGGTGCTGGTTCCACGTGTTCGGCGGCCCGTCGGCCGTCGACAGCCCGCGGCACGCGATCCTCCGGCGGGAGAAGGTGCCGATGACGGTGCTCTTCCTCGCGCTCGTGGCCGCCGGCCTCAATCCGCGGCCGATCGTGCTCATGCTCGAGCGCGCCGCCGCGCAGATCCTCCAGCGCTCGCGCCCCGAGGACCACGGCCATGGCCACGGCGCGGCGGCCGAGCATCCCCGAATCCCGCTCTTCAGCTTCCCTCCCGACCCCTGCGGTTTCCCCGAGAAGAAAGGAATGCCACGATGCTGACACCCCCGTTTGCGATGGTGCTCGAACAGATCCCGGCGCTCGTCGCCGCGTTCGACGCGGAGCAAATGACCCGAATCGTGAAATCGCTCCAGCAAAATCTGCTCACCCCGATCCCGCTCTGCTTCCTGCTGGGAATCATCTGCACGCGGATCCACGGCGGCATCAAGATCCCGAAGGAGCTCTACCTCTCGATCGCGATCTTCCTGCTGATGTCGATCGGATTCATCGGCGGCCATGAACTGGCCCACGAGTATCAGGCCCACGGCGTCTCGACGATCTGGAAGCCCGCGCTCGTGACGCTCTTCCTCGGGTGCCTCACCCCCATCACGTCGTTTCTCGTCCTCCGCTACCTCGGCGGCCTGTCGATCGCCGACTCGGCCGGCATCGCAGCCCACTACGGCAGCACCTCGGCGGTCACCTACGCCGTCGCCAACTCGTTCGTGGAGCAGACCGGCCACCCGGCCAACAGCTATCTCCCGACGCTCGTCACGATTCTGGAGTGCCCGGGCATCGCGATTGCGCTCGTCATCGGGGCGGCGCTCTCCGCTCGCCAGCGGGCGGAGCAGGCCGCGGCGTCGGGGCGTCCCGTGAAGGAGTCGAAACTCGGCGAGGCGCTCTACGAGGTGATCACCGGCCAGTCGATCATGCTCATGGCCGGCCTGCTCGTGATCGGCTTCATCGCGACGATCTTCATGCCCGAGAAGGGGATGGAGCCGTTTCTCGAGTTCTTCAAGAGCAAGGGGATGCTGTTCCGCGGCGTGCTCTGCATCTTCCTGCTCGAGATGGGGCTCGTGGCCGGGGAGAAGCTCGGCGACCTGCTCAAGGTGGGGCCGTTCCTCGTGGCCTTCGGCATCCTCATGCCGCTGATCCACGGCTTC
>Ga0007796_10000407_pt1 | contig 13474 bp, 8 predicted proteins | sample CryBogmetaGMA0M_FD_60373 | JGI IMG/M metagenome (GOLD analysis project Ga0007796, IMG submission 60373) | Freshwater microbial communities from Crystal Bog, Wisconsin, USA - MA0M | ecosystem: Environmental > Aquatic > Freshwater > Lake | place: Crystal Bog, Wisconsin, USA | collected 2009-07-06 | reverse complement strand
ACGTCGCCCGGCATCGGAATACGACCAGCCGATGGCAGTGGCAACGCTGGCTGGCTGGGAGCGACCCGCGGGATCGGCAGGGCCGGCTTCATGGGGCGACCCTCGGACACATCATAACGGTGCGTGAGCGATCCCTTCGTTCGGCTCGTGCCGACCCCGGATCGGCCACGGACGGCCACCAGCGACCGCAGAAACTCGACACTCTCCTGCATGAGGTTGGCCTGGCTGTTGAGTTCGGCCGCGGCACTGGAACTCTCCTCGGCCCGCGCGGCATTGCCCCGCGTCACACCGTCCATCTGGGTCATCGCCATGCCGATCTGCTTGATGCCGTGCGTCTGCTCCCGGGCGGCAGTGGCGATCTCTGCGACCAGGCTGTCGGCCGCAGTCACCTTCTCCGCGATCTCACCCAGGGATTCCCCGACGCGGCTGCAGCTGGCTGACCCGTGACGACTGTTGGCGATCGCCGTCTCGATCTTTTCGGCTGTCTCCCGGGCGGCTGCGGCACTCCGCTGGGCCAGCGATCGGACCTCATCGGCCACCACGGCAAAGCCGGCGCCTGCCTCACCAGCCCGGGCCGCCTCTACAGCGGCATTGAGGGCGAGGATGTTGGTCTGGAATGCGATCTCGTCGATATTCTTGACGATTTTGGCCACTTCAGCGCTCGACACCTCGATGGCGTTCATCGCCTCGTTCATCGTGACCATCGTCCGCGACCCGGTCTCGGCCGCCGTACGGGCCTGGTTGGCGAGCTCCTTGGCACGCTGAGCATTGTCAGCCGTGCTCCGGATCATCGTCTGCATCTGCTCGAGCGCGGCGCTCGTCTGCACGACCGACGACCCCTGCTCGCTGCATCCGGCCGCAAGCGCCTGACTCACACTCGACAGCTGGCCTGAGGCGGTCGCCGTCTGCGTGGCACTGTTTTCGAGAGAGTCGGACACCGTTCGCAGAGCCCGCGTCGTCGATCGGATGATGCTGAACCCCAGCAGACTCGCAAGAAGCAGGGCCACTGCCAGCGTTGTTCCGATCAGAATGAAACTTGTTCTCACCTTGCTCTTGGCGGAATCGACCTGAGCTGTCGCGACGTCGGTGTTGTACGCGATGCATTCGTTGAAACGATCCATGCTCTCCTGCACGACATTATCCAGCCGATCCCGGAGAAGAACGCGGGCGTCGTCGACCTTGCCGTCCCGCAGAAGCCCCATCGCCTCGCGAATTACCACGAGCAGGGCCTCCCGCGATGTGACGGCGGTCCGAAAAAGCTGGGCATCCTTCTCGTCGTAGACAAGCGTCGGATACTCGACACACAAGGCATCGCCATCCTTGATGGCGGCCTCGACTATGGCCCCCGCATTGCCCCACGACTTGGGATCGTCCGATGCGTCGAGCATCGAACGACGAATCGAACGGGCCGTCACAAGGTTCTTCTGGACAATTTTATTCAAGCTGACGACCGATGGCACAGAGTTACTGGCCATCACGCCGACATTCTCGTTGATGTCGACAACCCGCCACAGGCTCAGGCAGCCGAGCAGCAGCGCGATCAGAAAGAGCGTGAGAAACCCGGTGATGATGCGGCTGGGAATGGTCCAGGTATTCATGGAATTTCTTGCGGCGAGGGGGAACGGGTGGAGGGTAAAAATGCTGGATCGTGAAACGTGGAGAAGGAAACGCTTACAAGTGACTTAGGTTGCAGCTGGGGGTGGGGTGGACGCAGCACCGTCGAGGGCCACTCCCTCGGCCGCGGCGATCGCATCGAGATCGATGAGCGCCTTGACGGCGTCGCCCGACTTCGCCATACCGGTGATGAATCGCGTGTCGATCGCGCCGCCGAAATCTGGCGTCGGCTGGATGTCGGCGGCCACGAAGTTGGCCACCTCCTCGACACCATCGACGATCACACCGTAGAGGCGGGTGCCGTTGCCGATCGTGGTGGCCACCTGGGTGACCACGATGCAGGTGCGGTCATGATCCTCCCCGGTCGGCAGGCCAAACCGCGTCCGCAGATCGACCACGGGGATCACCTTGCCACGCAGGTTGATCACGCCCCGCACCTGTGGCGGCATGTTGGCCACCCGCGTGATGGGACAGATCCGAATGATCTCCCGCACCTTGAGCACGGGAATGCCGTAGGACTCGCGGCCGAGCGCGACCGTCAGATACTTGCCGGGCTGGGCAGCCTGCCCAGCCTGATCTGGGGCGACGAACGAACTGCTGGGTTGCGTCATGTGTATCGGGCGTGGATGACTACGCCGCCTCTCCGTGTTTGAGTTTCAGTCGGACGAGCGCCGTGGTGTCGAGGATCAGCCCCACGCGACCATCGCCGAGGATCGCGGCACCGGCAAACTCCTGCTGGTCGCGGAACGTCTCCCCGAGGCTCTTGATGACGACCTCCTGCTTGCCGACGAGATCATCGACGAGCACGCAGCGGCAATCCTGACCGGCCTCGAGCACCATCACGATACCCTGCGTGGGGTCGATAACGGCGTCTGGGATGTGGAGCTGATCGGCGAGCCGCAGCAGCGGCACCAGCGTGCCACGCACGCTCACCATCACGCCACGGCCCTGCACCACGGAAATCATCGAGGGCAGGGGCCGGAACGATTCACGTACAGACAGCGTGGGGACGACAAACCGCTGCTCACCAACCTTGACAAGCAGGCCTTCGATGATCGCCAACGTCAGCGGCAGTCCGATCGTGAACGTCGTGCCTCGGCCTTCCACCGAGTCGATCTCGATGGTGCCACGCAGCCGCTCGATGTTGCGACGAACGACATCCATGCCCACACCCCGGCCTGACAGGTCGGTGACTTTGGCCGCAAGTGAGAATCCGGGTGCGAAGATCAGGTCGAGCACTTCCCGGTCTGTCAGCGGCTCCTGCGCCGAGATGAGCCCCCGCTCAATGGCCTTGGCGCGAATCCGTGACACGCTCAAGCCCCGACCGTCGTCCTGAATCTGAATGATCACCATGCCCCCCTTGTGGAAGGCGCGGAGAGTGATCGTGCCGCCAGGCTCCTTGCCGCCGGCGACCCGGTCGGCTGCCGACTCGATACCGTGGTCTGCCGCGTTGCGAATCATGTGAACGAGCGGATCGCCAAGCTCCTCGACTAGCGTCCGATCGAGTTCCGTATCCTCACCCTCCAACACGAGCTTGATCTCCTTGCCGACCTGGCCGGAGAGGTCGCGGATGAGTCGTGCCATCTTCTGAAAGGAGCCGCGGATCGGCACCATTCGGAGCGCCAGGGCGGTCCGCTGCAGTTCGGTGGAGATGCCGCGGAGCTGCCCGATGCTTCGGGCCAGCTGCTCGCTTGCGGCCGTTTGTAGCTCAGAGTTCTGGGTGACCATCGACTGGGCGATGACGAGTTCGCCGACAAGATCGATCAGGCTGTCGAGCTTGGCCGTATCCACCCGGATCAGGCCGGCGGCAGCGGCCGCAGCCGGGCGGCCCATCGCGGGCTGCTCAACTTCGGCCGCCGGGACAACGATCGCGGCTCCCGGAGTGGATGCCTCGGGAGCGGCCGAAGGCGGCGGGACCACGGCGGACGGCGCAGTGACGGCCGGCGTCGCGACGGCCAGCGAAACCACTGGCACGACCGGAGCTGGCGCAGGAACGGCTGGAGCAGGCGTGGCTGGAGCAGGCGTGGCTGGAGCAGGGGGGGCCGGAGCCGCTGAAGCCCGAGTTGCAGTCGCGATCTGTGGTGCTGCAGTCTGCTGTGGCGGTGATGCTAACAGTGCCTTAACGGTGTCGATCACTGCCGTCACCGGCAGGCCGATCTGGCGGCCGGCGCCAACGCCTTCGATCTGGGCGGCCATCTCGCTGATGAACCGTGTGAAGATGTCGGCCCCGGCGAGGATCGCGTCGATTGCGCGCCGGTCAAGGTGATAAGTACCCCGCCGGGCAGCGTCGAGCAGCGATTCAAGCTCATGGGCGAGCCGCTGGATAACCGCCAGCTTCATCACACTGGCGTTTCCCTTAAACGTGTGGAAGGCACGAAACACGGTCGCGAGCGTGTCGTGGTCCTGCGGTCGCTCTTCCAGCACCAAGACGCCTTGTTCGATGTCCTGGATCAAGTCATGTGATTCGGCGCAAAACAGCCGCATCAGCTCCGCGTCGGCATCATCGGGAAGAACTGCGTAGAGCTGCGCATCAGCGGCCATGCTCGCAGCCGGAGTACGTGATTCGGGCTGGGCTACCCGCGTGGCCTGCTCCGCAGCGGCCGGCTGCACGGCTGCGCTTGCCGGAACAACCGGACCGCCCGGCGACGGCTCGCGTCCCCAGGCGATCACCGCCTCCTCCATCCGCGGCTGCCAGTCATGCAAATAGGCAAGCGAATCAGAGGTGAACGTCGCCGCCACGCCAGGCGATGCCTCGACCCGACCGCGCCCATCGGCCGCAAGTGCCCGAATCGCTGGCGGAGCGTGGATGGCAACGGCCTGCTCTAGATCGACCAGAAGACTCCGAAGAGCCTCTGCCGGCTTTTGTGATTGCGGATCGACGAAGGCCAGTTCCAGACTGACAAGCCGCAACAGTTTCTGCGCTTGTTCAACGGCAGCTGAGCGGTCGAGGGTCATAAGTCGATAGGAAAGGGTTACTGGGGGGCCGGCCCATCCCGGCAGGCGAAGCAAGCACGGTCAAATCCTAACCTCTATTTTCGCTGTCTGTTCGCTAATCCGCAGGGTCGCCTGTGTTTTTCCAGGCTGACGCAGCCGGCACAGCCCGTACTCTCGTTAGGTTCGGACCAGATGGCTCGACTCTGTTTTCCGTCCGCTCCCGACCATGCTCTCGAGATCGGCCACGACTCCCCGCAACGCGACCGCCTGGGCGGTCATCTGCTCGGCGGCAACGGAGCCCTCCTCGGCACCTGCGGCCGAGCGGTGGGTGACCTGTTCGATCTGCCCGATCGCCGCCCCGATCCGTGTGACCGCTTCGTGCTGCGCGCGACTCCCTTCGCGAACGTGGCTCATCAGCGTGCGTACCTCGGAAGCCAGCAGCGCAAGCCTGCGGACTGCCTCGGATAGCCGCCCCATCTTTTCGTGTCCGGCATGGGTGCGATCAATCGACTCCTCGATGAGCGTGGTGGACTCTCGGGCTGCGGCCGCGCACCGCTGCGCCAGTCGCCGGACCTCGTCGGCTACCACGGCGAACCCCTGTCCCGCCTCACCGGCGCGGGCAGCCTCCACGGCTGCATTGAGCGCGAGGATGTTTGTCTGGAAGGCAATTTCATCGATCAGTTTGTTGATCTTGGAGATTCGGCCGCCAGCATCCGCGATCTCTTCGATGGCCGTCACCATCTCGCCCAGAAGAGCCGTGGCCCCGGTAAACTCCTGCTGTTCACGATCGACCAATTCGCCGGCCGAGTCTGTTCGCTTGGCGTTGTCAGTGGCCTCGCTGGCCATCTCCCGGGCGGAGGCCGAAATCTCCTCCAAAGACGCAACCTGCTCGCTGGCGCCATGCGCCAGATGCCGGCTTGACGAGGCGACCTCCGTTGCGCCAGTGGCCACCGAGTCGGAACTCTCAGAGAGTTTGCCGATGGCCTGCCGCAGGGCGACAGCATGGCTACGAACTCCCAGCCACGCTGTCACCAGGGCAATCGCTGTCAGGATCACTCCTGCCAGTTGCAGAAAGTCACCCCAGCGGCCGTAACGCTCGGTGGCGGCCTCCGTACGATTTTCCAACATCGCCTCAAACTCACCGATTGGGTTCATGATGACGTCCTTGTCATCGTGATACTTCTCGTCGTGCATGATCCGACGGGCCAGTTCAGCATCGGGCGGCCCCTGCCGCGTGTAGCCACCACGCCCGTCGTCAAACTCCCCCTTGATCGCGTGCATGGCGATCGTCTCGGTGGCCACAAGCGCGTTGGAGTTGTCCTCGGCCTCCTGGAGCTTGGCGAACTCCTCGCTCGTGAAGCCCTGCTGCTGCATCAGCGTGCGGAGCGGAACGGTGCGACCGTCGGGCCGGGGCTGTTTCCCGTTGCGAACATCGAGCACATGCCAATACCGCGCCTCGTAGGTGGGATCTTGTGTCACCACATACGTGCGGGCCAGCCGCGTGAGTTCATCGGAACTGGCTCGGAGTTCGTTGGCCAACTGCAGGGACTCATGGCGGTTGGCATGGCTGTGAGTGAGATCCCGCTGGTTCAAGAATGTCAGCCACGACAGGAGCATCAACCCGACGACGGGGCCAAGCGAGGTGCAGAGAAGACGTTGCGTGGTGTTCATGGGGTCGGGAGCGGGAGGAGCCAGCCAATCCAGCCAGTGTAATTCCGAATTTTCGACGGCCCTCGGCGATGCGTGAAAAACCGCACAAACATCGATAAAACGCCGGCCCACGGCCCTGCGACAACGACTTCCACCCGCTCCATGGCGGCCGCTGCTTGGACCTGTCCGGGCCTTGCATTCCCAGTCCCGATTTTATTTCGAACATGGTTTACGATGGTTGCGAAGATAGGAAACCACGCAAGCATGACCGATCGCACCAACGACACCAACACACGCCGGAACCAGACGGTCCAGTCGCGCTGGATCACGGCCTGGGTGGGTCTGCTTGTCGTTCTCTTCCTCGTGCCCACTCTTTTTCTTGCGCGGGCGCAGCGAGAGTCGCGTCGCCTCGAAAAACACACCTGGGATATGATCCTTGATCCCTCGACGCCCGACCCGGGACACCTTCCCAACGTCGACGTTCCCACCGACGGGGCACGCCGCGTGACGATCGGTTTCTATATGGAATCGATCAACGATGTGTCGCTCCACGACAGCCACTGGAATGGTGTCATCGATGTCTGGTGTCGCTGGAAGGACGATCCGGCGGCGGCAGGCGGGGCCACCTTCAATCCCTTCGACCATCTGATGGCCGTCAGCGGCACCATCACGAGCCGCAAGGTGCTCAGGGAGATCCACGACGGAGCCGAGCACTTCATCCAGCAACGGCTCGCGATCGAATACAGCAAAAGCTTTCCAATCGTAAATTTTCCCCTCGATCGGCATCTCTTATTGGCTTCGTTCGAAAACTCCGACCACCCACGCCAGGACCTGCTCTTCGTCATCGACGAGACTGCCACCGATGTGAGCCGACGGGTGTCGATGACGGGCTACCGCCTCGTCAGATTTCATGCCGTGGAAACTCCCCACAGCTACCAGACCAGCCGCGGACTCCCCGGTGTCGCCGCCACGGAACGGGGCACCTGGTCCCAGGCCCGATTCGCTATCGTCATCGACCGGTTCGGCTGGGGCCTGTTCTTCAAGATGTTTCAGACGCTGTTCGTGGCCGTGGCCGTCGCGCTGCTGGCCTGCTTCATCAAGCCAATCCATGTCGATCCACGTTTCGGCCTCGGGGTGGGGGCTTTGTTCGCCGCGGCGGCCAATTCCTACCTCACAGGCACCTATGTGCCGGTCACAAACGAATTCTCCCTGGCCGACATCATCAATCTCTTCGGAATCGGCACGATTCTCGTCACCCTCACCGAATCGACGATCTCGCTCTGGGTCTACGAGACACTGGGAAACCCAGCCCTGTCGCGACGCCTCGATCGCATATCGTTCTGGACGATCTTCATCGGATTCACCGCCTCTCTCACCCTCATCTTGGCCGGGGCGTTGAGCCACAACTGACAGCACGCCGGGGCGGGGCATCGGCACCGTTCCGCCGGTTTTTCCTATCCACTCATCCACGAGGTTTCTCATGCATCTGCGCAGCATCCTGACCGTGGCTCTGGTCGCCTCGTTTCTCGCCCTGCAGCCGCAGACCGGTCGCAGTTGCACGCGGTGCATCTATCTCGGCCCGAGCAACACGGTGCTCGTCGCCCGCTCGATGGACTGGGTCGAGGACCCGGGCACAGAGATCTACAGCTTCCCCCGCGGCATGAGCCGCAACGGGGCCACCGGGCCGAACACGCTCTCCTGGACGAGCAAGTATGGCTCGCTCACCTGCTCCTTTTATGGCGTCGCGACGGTCGACGGCATCAACGAAAAAGGCCTCGTCGCCAACACGCTCTACCTCGTCGAGAGCGACTACGGCCGGCCGGCCGCCGGCAAGCCGACGATGTCGATTGCCGTCTGGACGCAATATGTGCTCGACAGCTACGCGACGGTGAAGGAAGCCGTCGACGCTCTGGAGAAGGAGCCGTTCACGATCATCGCACCCACGCTGCCCAACGGCGTCCCAGGGGTCGGGCACATGGCGATCTCCGACCCCTCCGGCGACTCGGCGATCCTCGAATACGTGGGGGGGAAGCTCGTGATCCATCACGACCGGAAGTATCAGGTGATGACCAACTCGCCGATCTACGATCAGCAGTTGGCCCTCGACGCCTACTGGAAGGGGATCGGCGGCCTGACGATGCTTCCCGGCACGAACCGGGCATCCGACCGCTTCGTCCGCACGTCGTTCTACCTCGGCGTCCTTCCGCAGACCGACGACAACGAGCTCGCCGTGGCGCAGCTCTTCAGCGTGATACGAAATGCGTCGGTGCCGCTGGGGCTCAAGACAGCCGCCCCAAACGTCGGCAGCACGATCTGGCGGACGGTCTATGACCAGAAGTCAAAGGTGATGTACTTCGACTCGGCGACGAGCCCCACGGTGTTCTGGATTCCCCTGGCTGATCTCGATTTCACCGCCGGGACGCCGGCGAAGAAGCTCGCCCTGATTGGCGGAGCGACCTACAACGGCAATGCCGCCAAACAGCTCGCGCCAGTGGAGCCGTTCACCTTCCTGCCGGCCAAGCCGGACTGACGGCCGGCTTCAGGCCGCTGGAGCACTGGGCGGCCGCTTCGCTATCATGCGACCTCAGTTGCGTCTTTTTCTTCCGCGTTCCAAGCCCTGATCGAGGAGTCTATCCCTTGCCAGCCATGTCGCCGCGTCGTCTCGTCGTTCATGGTGCCGCTGGTCGCATGGGGCAGCGGATCATCGCCTGTGCTGCAGCAGAAACGGCTGGCTCGTCGGCTCCGGCCTGGCAACTCGTCGCCGCCGTAGAGAGGGCAGGGCATCCGCGGCTGGGCGATGACGCCGGGTCGCTCGCCGGCATCACCGCCGCGGGCGTGCCCGTCAGCGAGTCCTGGACCTGCCCGGCCGACGTGGCGATCGACTTCTCGCTCCCCGGGGCCGTGGCCGGCATCGCAGCAGCCTGCGTGCAGGCGGGCGTCCCGCTGGTCGTGGCCACGACGGGACTCGAACCTGCCGATCGGCGGGCGATCGACGAGGCTGCGAGAAAGATCGCTGTGCTCCAGTCGCCAAGCATGAGCCTGGCTGTGAACATCGCGATGGATCTGGTCGGTCGCGCCTCCAGCCTGCTCGAGCGGGTGGGCAGCCGGACCGACGTCGAGATCATCGAATGCCATCATCGTCACAAGGAGGATTCACCGAGCGGCACGGCGCTGAAGTTCGGTCAGATCGTGCAGGACGCGTTCGGATTCACCCGCGTGGCTCACGGCCGCGAGGGTCGGCCCGGCGCCAGGCCCGCCGATGAGATCGGCTACCATGCTGTGCGTGCCGGCGACAATCCAGGTGAGCACACGATCCTCTTCGGACTCGAGGGGGAGGCGCTCACCGTCAATGTCCGCGCCACCAGTCGCGACTGCTACGCCAGCGGGGCGCTGGCCGCGGCGGCCTTCCTGGTCGGCAAGCCGGCAGGACTCTATTCGATGCGCGACGTGCTTGGCCTGTCCTGACATGCCACGCGATACGCCTCGCGACGAGCCGAATCCGCTGATAGCACCCTGGTCCGGGCCTCATGGTGGCGTGCCGCCGTTTGCAGCCGCCCGCGTGGCAGACCTCGCGCCGGCGCTCGAGGCCGGCATGGCCGATCAGCTCCTGGCGATCGACCGCATCGCGAGCGATCCCAATCCCCCCACGTTCGACAACACGATCGCCGCGCTCGAACGCTCGGGCCGAATGCTCAGCCGAGTGGAGGCTATCTATGGCGTCTACGGGGGAGCGCTCAGCGACGACGCCGTGCAGGAGGTCGAGCGCACGATGGCGCCCAGGCTCGCCGCCTGCAGCGACCAGATCACCCAGAACGAGCGGCTCTTCGCCAGGATCGCCGCGGTCTACGAGGCACGGACACGCTCAGGGCTGTCACCCGAGCAGCAGCGGGTCGTCTGGCTGACCTACACCCACTTCGTCCGCAACGGTGCTCGGCTCGATCCGGCGGCGAAGACTGAACTCTCGTCGCTCAATGCTGATCTGGCAGGGCTCGCCACCACCTTCAGCCAGAATCTGCTTCGCGACGAGAACGAAGGCGTCGTCTTTTGCGACGACACAACCGAACTCGCCGGCCTGTCGCAGGCCCTACGCGACGCCGCTGCCGAGGCGGCCGAGGCCCGCGGCCAGAAGGGCCGCTGGGCGATCCCCAACACCCGCTCGAGCGTCGAGAGCTTCCTCACCTATGCCCACCGCCGCGATCTCCGAGAGCGGGTCTGGCGGATGTTCATCGACCGCGGCGCGGGCGGAGGCGCGACCGACAACCACGAGACGGTCTCCCGAATGCTCCAGCTCCGGGCCCGTCGCGCGCAACTGCTCGGCCACCCGACCCACGCCCACTGGCGGCTGGAAGACTCGATGGCAAAAACGCCCGACCGAGCGATTGAATTGATGGAAGCGGTCTGGCCGAAGGCGGTGGCCAGGGTCCGCGAGGAGGTGGCCGATATGCAGGCCCTCGCCGATGCGGAGGGGGCGCGGATCAGAATCGCGCCCTGGGACTACCGCTTCTATGCCGAGAAGGTCCGCCGGGCGAAGTACCACCTCGACGAGAGCGAGATCACGCCCTATCTGCAGCTCGAAAGGCTGCGCGAGGGGATGTTTTTCACGGCGGAAAAGCTGTTCGGGCTGTCGTTCCAGCCGGCCGATCCGCGGGAGGTGCCAGCCTACCACCCCGACGTGCGTGCTTGGGTGGTTCGCGATGCCACCGGAGCCGTGGCTGGTCTCTGGTACTTCGATCCCTTTGCCCGCACAGGCAAACAGTCGGGCGCCTGGATGAACAGCTACAGGTCGCAGGAACGCTTCGAGGGCAGCGTTCCCGCGATCGTCTCCAACACCTGCAACTTCGCGAAGCCGCCTGCGGGCGAGCCGGTGCTGATCAGCTGGGATGACGCCACCACGCTCTTTCATGAGTTTGGTCACGCGTTGCACGGGCTCTGCTCCCGGGTGAACTATCCGTCGGTCTCCGGCACGAACGTTGCCCGCGACTATGTCGAATTTCCCTCCCAGGTGCTGGAACACTGGCTCTCCACGCCGGAGGTTCTTGATCGCTTTGCGGTGCACCATGAGACCGGCCGGCCGATTCCGGGTGATCTCGTGGCAAAGATCGCGCACGCCGCCACGTTCAACGCAGGCTTCAAGACGGTCGAGTTTCTCGCCAGTGCCCTGATCGACATGAAGCTCCATCTGGCGGGCGCAACGCCGATCGATCCCGCAACGTTCGAACGCGACACGCTCCACGGTCTCGGCATGCCGGAAGAGATCGTGATGCGGCATCGCACGCCACAGTTCGGCCATATCTTTTCAGGCGACGGCTACTCGGCCGGCTACTACAGCTACCTCTGGGCTGACACGCTGACCGCCGACGCCTGGGAGGCGTTTGTCGAGGCGGGCAGCCCCTGGGACAAGGAGTTGGCGGGGCGGCTCCACGATCATGTATTCAGCGTCGGCAATACGATCGATCCCGTTGACGGATACCGGGCTTTTCGTGGCCGTGACGCCGGCATCGGGGCGCTCCTGCGAAAACGCGGCTTCCCTGCCTAAACAGCGGATCGCTTCAAGATGATGCGGGACACCGGCGACATCACGCAGAGCCGCGGAGATCACCACTCGGCGCCCACCGAGTCATTCGGGATACTCGATGCCGCACCAGGCTCACCAATGCCCCTGACTCCACACTCTCATCTGCTTGGGTTGTCGATGCCACGCACACCGTCTCTGCTCTTGCTCTTCGCTCTGCTGATGCTCGCCGGTTTGTCCGGAGCGGCCCGATCACAAGACGTCGACATAACGGCGGACGTGGTCTACGGCCACAAGGACGGGCTGGCGATGACCTTCGACGTGTTCACGCCGCGTGAAGGCGCGAATGGAGCGGCCGTGCTGTTCATCGTCAGCGGCGCGTGGTATTCGCAGTGGTCGCCGCCCGAACAAATGAAGCCATTCACGGCACCGCTCACCACTCGCGGATTCACGGTATTCACGGTGCGGCACGGCAGCCGTCCGAAATACAGTCTTCCCGAGGCTGTTGCCGACGTGCGCCGCAGCGTGCGATACATTCGCGCCAATGCCGATCGGTTCAAGATCGATGCGAATCGGCTCGGTGTGTACGGCGTGAGTGCCGGCGGCCACTTGTCGTTGATGCTGGGCACGACAGCGGACGAAGGCAAGAGCGATGACAAGGACCTTGTGCTGCGAACGAGCGATCGAGTGCAGGCGGTCGTCGCATTCGTGGCGCCAACCGATCTGACGGTGATGGTGAAGGAGTCGCCGAATCGGCTGCCGGCCTACGACAGGCTTCCGTCACTCAACCTCGAAATGGCGGAGGCGCAGGCGATTTCGCCGCTGCTGCATGTCTCGCCAGATGACGCTCCAACGCTGCTCCTAGCGGGCGCGAAGGATGATCTCGTGCCGATCGAACAGAACCGAAGCCTGCAGAAGGCATTCGACGAGCAGAACGTCGCGAACAAGTTTGTTGAATATCCCGACGCCGGCCACGGATTCGGCCCGAAGGATCTCGAACTGGCCGTCGGTGAGATGGTCGGCTGGTTTGAGCAGCACTTGGCAAAGCCGCAGTAGCGGCGCTGGCCGAGTGCATCTCCCCGCTCAGCAGAGCCCGGTGGGAAACGCGGCCCCCCACCGAAGCCACCAATTGTTTGGAATCGGTGAGGAACACAGGCAGGAACGGGCGTTCGCCGAAAACCGGCATCCGCGCCCGGCGGGTCAAACGCTACGATCCGGAGCCATGGCGCCTCTCTTTACGTACGGCCCTGGGGAAACCTCCATGACGGAATCTCTGCCCAAGCTCTTCGTCCTCGACACGAACGTCATCCTCCACGACTGCGGCTGCATCCGTAATTTCGAGGAGAACGACATCGCGATTCCGATCACGGTGCTCGAGGAACTCGATCAGTTCAAACGCGGCAACGAAGACATCCACTTCCAGGCCCGTGAGTTTCTCCGCCGCATCGACGCCCTCACCGGCGATGTGCTCTCCACCGAGGGCAGCCCGCTGGGACCAGGGCTGGGCTCGATCCGTGTGGTACTCGGCGGCAGCGCGGATGCCCGACTCCACGAGTCGTTTCTGCAGGACACTCCCGACCATCGCATCCTGCGGGCGACCCTCAGCCTCCAGCAGCAATCGGCTCCAAGGCCCGTGATCCTCGTCTCAAAAGACACGAACCTGAGGATGAAGGCGAAGTCGCTCGGCCTGCGAGCCCAGGACTACACGTCCGACAAGGTGCAGGGCTTCGACACGCTCTACACCGGCAAGCGAATCATCGAGGG
>Ga0007796_10000406_pt1 | contig 13486 bp, 11 predicted proteins | sample CryBogmetaGMA0M_FD_60373 | JGI IMG/M metagenome (GOLD analysis project Ga0007796, IMG submission 60373) | Freshwater microbial communities from Crystal Bog, Wisconsin, USA - MA0M | ecosystem: Environmental > Aquatic > Freshwater > Lake | place: Crystal Bog, Wisconsin, USA | collected 2009-07-06 | reverse complement strand
TTTCGACGCTGACCACGTTGCCAAAATCGCTCTGGAAGTCGTGGCCGAACACGACCCCAAGCGGGTATCGCTGCCGGAGTTCCTCGGCGCTTGCTACGACGCTGGATTGTCTTGGGTTCACTTCCCTGAAGGCCTGGGCGGGCTGGGAACCTCCCGCGGACTGCAGGCGGTCGCTGATGGAATCCTGCAGGGTGCGGGCAGCCCGGCGCCGCTCGGTCTAAACCCGATGGGCTACGGGATGGCCGCACCGACTGTGCGTGAACATGCCCAAAGCGACGAGATCAAGAAGTTCTTCCTGCGGCCACTGGCTACCACCGAGGACATCTGGTGTCAGCTGTTCTCCGAGCCAGGAGCGGGCTCGGATCTCGCGGGGCTGGCCACCTCGGCGGTCCGCGACGGTGACGGTTGGGTGATCAACGGGCAGAAGGTGTGGACCAGCCTGGCCCACAAGGCCCGCTGGGGTCTGCTGCTGGCCCGCACCGATACCGACACCCCCAAGCACAAGGGCCTCACCTACTTCATCCTCGATATGCACTCCGCCGGTGTGGAGTGTCGGCCGCTGCGCCAGATGACTGGCCAGGCGGAGTTCAACGAGGTGTACATCACCGATGCGCGCATCCCCGACACACATCGACTCGGCGGCGTTGGCGACGGATGGCGGGTGGCGATGACGACGCTTATGAACGAGCGCAGCGCCTTGGGTGCAAGCGGTAGCAAGCGCGGAGCCGGCACCATCTCCGAGGCCGTCGAACTGTGGGCTTCACGTCCAGATCTGCACACTCCAGTGCTGCGCGATCGACTCACCCAGCTATGGCTACGAGCCGAGGCCCAGCGGCTGACCTCAGAGCGATCACGCGCCTCAGCGACCGCTGGTGGCCCCGGCCCGGAAGGATCGATCGGCAAACTGGTGGGTGCCGAACTTAACCAACGAATCTACGAGTTCTGCATGGATCTACTTGGGCCGGAAGGGCTTCTGTACCACGGCTACGCCATGACCGGCTCTCACCGGGATGGCGACTGGCGCGGCCCGATCCAGCAGCGCTACCTGCGTAGCCGGGCCAACACCATCGAAGGCGGCACATCCGAAGTGATGCGCAATATCCTCGGTGAGCGCGTACTCGGCCTGCCGGGCGATCTGCGTGCCGATGCGGGCATGCCATGGAAGGACGTGCCTCGTGGCTGAGTTCACCTTCACCGAGGAACAAAAGCAGTTGCGTGCCGCAGTGCACAAATTCTGCGCCGAAAATTTCGACGAGCCGACCGTGCGACGGCTGATGGAGTCCGACGTCACCTACGACCCTGCGGTATGGCGCCGGTTGGGATCGGAACTCGGCGTGCTCGGATTGTCGGTACCCGAGGCCGACGGTGGAGTCGGTGGGTCACTGGTGGATCAAGCCGTCGCCGTCGAGGAGTTCGGTGCCGCACTGGGCTGCGGGCCGCTTTTCGGCACGGTCTATCTCGCCATCCCCGCACTGGTGGCCTGCCCGCCCGCACCAGCCCGCGACGATCTCTGGTGGCCCTGGTCGAAGGTGAGCGCACCGCGGCAGTCGCGGTCAACGACACCGCCGGTGTGTTCGACCCGGACGTCGATGTGCGCGCGGTCGCCAGCGGCGACAGTGCCGTACTTAACGGGACTGCCAAGCGGGTCGTCGACGCCGGGGCTGCGGACGTTGTTCTGGTGGCCGCCAAGGGTTCTGACGGCGTGAGCCTGTACGCCGTCGACACTGTAGATGCCCATCGAACTGTGCTGGTCACGATGGACCTCACCCGCCCACAGGCAGACATCGTCTTCACAGATTCCCCCGCCCGGCTGCTGGCCGGACCTGCTGAGGCAGAGCGAGTAATCACCCACGCACTTCAGGTCGGCTCGACGCTCCTTGCGGTCGAGCAGGTCGGCGCGGCCCAACACATGCTCGACCTGTCGGTGGAATACGCCAAGTCCCGCTTGCAGTTCGGCCGCCACATCGGCTCTTTCCAGGCGGTCAAGCACCGGCTGGCCGATATGCTTGTCGATCTGGAGCACGCCCGGTCCACGGCCTACCACGCGGTGTGGGCGTTGACCGACGGCAGTGACGATCCGGCGTTGGCAGTCAGCATCGCGCAAGCCACCTGCTCGGCCGCATTCAGCCGGGTCGCCGCCGACAGCATTCAGGTACACGGCGGTATCGGCTTCACCTGGGAACACCAGGCGCACCTGTACTTCAAGCGCGCGGCGACCGACGCGGCGCTGCTGGGTAGTGCTGAACAGCACCGTGCGCGAGTGGCTGATCTCGTGCTGGACAGTGCCACGGTCGATGAGCCACCGCGAGTGGCGGTCGGCATCGCGTAACCGGACTTCATAGCGAAGGGCAACTGACCGTGGCCGAACTGCCGGATGGCGAGAAGTCCGCACTGCGGACCGGGCGAGACCGTACCCACTGGCTTTACCTTGCTGTCATCGCCGCGGTTGTTGCCGGTGTGGCCCTTGGCCTCGTCGCCCCCGGGGTCGGCAAAGCCATCGGAGTCCTCGGCACCATGTTCGTCGACCTGATCAAAATGATGATCACTCCGGTGATCTTCTGCACGATCGTGCTCGGGATTGGTTCGGTTCGCAAAGCCGCGACGGTAGGCAAAATCGGTGGGCTGGCGTTGCTGTACTTCATGGTCATGACGACCATCGCCCTAGGCATCGGACTAGCTGTCGGGAACCTGCTGCATCCCGGTGACGGGCTCAAATTGTCAGCATCGGCAGCGGCTGAGGGCACCAAACTATCCAGTAAGACGCAGCAGCCCACCGGGATCGTCGGATTTATCCGCGAGATCATCCCGAATACGCTGTTGTCGGCTTTAACGGCCGGAAATGTATTGCAGGCGCTGTTCGTCGCGTTGCTGGTCGGCTTCGCGATCCAGGCTCTGGGCCGCGCCGGTGAGCCGATTCTTCGCGCAGTGGAGCATCTCCAGCGGTTAGTGTTCAAGATCCTGTCGATGATCTTGTGGCTGGCTCCGATCGGTGCATTCGGCGCGATGGCCAATCTCATCGGTCAGACCGGCTGGAGCGGGGTGGTGCAGCTTCTGACACTGATGTTCGGCTTCTACGTGACGTGCATCGTATTCGTGTTCGGCGTGCTTGGCTTGCTGTTGCGCGCTGTCACCGGAGTGTCGATCTTCAGACTGGTGCGCTACCTGGCCCGCGAATACCTGCTGATCTTCGCCACGTCCTCGTCGGAATCCGCACTGCCCCGGCTCATCGCCAAGATGGAGCACCTCGGCGTGCAACAGGCCACCGTGGGAGTGGTTGTGCCGACAGGATATTCGTTCAACCTTGACGGTACCGCGATCTACCTGACCATGGCGTCACTGTTCATCGCCGACGCCATGGGCAACCCTCTTTCGGTCAGTGCGCAGATCAGTCTTCTGGCCTTCATGGTGGTGGCCTCCAAGGGCGCCGCCGGGGTCAGCGGTGCCGGGCTGGCGACGCTGGCCGGCGGCCTGCAGGCGCACCGCCCCGAGCTGCTCGACGGGATCGGACTGATCGTAGGGATCGACAGGTTCATGTCCGAGGCCCGCTCGGTGACCAACTTCTCCGGCAACGCGGTCGCCACACTGCTGGTCGGTTCGTGGACGCGGACAGTTGACTTGGCCAAGGTCGACGCGGTACTGAGCGGCCGAGATCCTTTTGACGAGAACACGATGATCGACGAGTCCAACGCCCTCGCTGAGAGCCGGGCTGCGGATTAAACTCGTCAATGGTGGTTCGGCAGCGTTACATCGGCATTGCGACGCTTCGTAATTCAGCGTAGGAACGTTCGATCGCATCAGTCAGCCCGGCGATGCCGGGAAGCGCAGACGGATCGGTGCACAACCCGATCCCAATCTCACCGGCGCAGGAGATCGCTGAGATGCGCAACGCGTGGTGGGTGCCCGGTTCCGACGATGAGAACAGGTGCTGAACCGCTCTACCGGCCACGCTGACCGGATTGGCCGGACCGGGAACGTTGGAGATCGCGAGGCTGAATTCGCCCGCACTGCCGGTGAGTCGCTGAACCGCCTCGTCAATGATTTTCACTCGGCCGAGGGCGTGAAAAAGATCGTATATCTCGTCGGCGTCATCGAGCCGTTTACGTTTGGCAGTCTCGGCGCTGATCAGATCCAACCGGACAAGTGGATCGCCCTCCCCTAGCGGTAGATCGACATTCATGAACGAGTCGTGGTTGCCCGGACTCACACCGCTCTGATCGCGGTGGTGGAGGCTGACCGGCACTTGAGCGCGCAGGTGACGAGACCGTGAGGGATCGGCGGGCAGCCATTCGCGCAACCCGCCGGCGATCATCGCCAGCAGGACGTCATTGACAGTTGCGTGGCCCGGACGTGAAGTACCGATCTGTTTCATTTCCGCAAGTGAAGCCGCAGTAAAAGCCAATTCGCGAGCAGCGGTGATCGGCTGATCGAATGGTGAGTGCGCGCGGCGGTGGCCCAACTCACGGACGACCGCTCCAGGAAGTCGGCGCACCTCGACTTCGGGCGTCACTGGTTTGGCGACTACCGAGGGCCCGGGCCGCTCGGAGGCCGGCGGGTCAGGATGGGTGTCGAACAGCACCGACTCCAGAAACCTCACGCACGCGATGCCGTCGGCCATCGCATGGTGAATCCGCGCCGCGATGGCGTCCCTGCCATCCTCGAGTGGGCCGATCACATCAAACGTCCACAGTGGTTGGTCACGGTCGAGGTGCTCGGACATAAGACCGCTGAGAATCCGCCAGAGGTCGGGTTCCGTGACGGGTCCGGCTGCCGGCACCCGGCGGATGTGGTTACCGATATCGAAGTTCGTGGCAGCCTTCCAACGTGGTTCGGATCCGCCAGTGTCGACATACTGAGTCGCCCGGGGTTGCGTTGAGAGCCGTTGTTCAACAGTTCTTTTGAGCACTTCCACATCACATGGACGGGATCCCGGCTCGAGGATGACTAGTTTCAACGTGTGTCCGGTGATGGCCTCGGACTCCAGATTCAGAATGCGGGCATCGTCGGCAGAGAGCAGTTCGGGATCATCCGGGTTAGCCACCTTCGGCAGTCTATGGGTCGGACCCACTCAGCCATTCACCGTCCGGACGGTAGATGCGCCTCGGATACCGGGCCTGTGGTGCGTAGGCTCGACTCGGAGAAAGGGCTCCCCAAGATGACCTACGTAATCGTCGGCGGCCTGGCGCTGGTAGCCGTCGGGCTGGTGGCAAGCCAGCTGTTCCGGCTCAAAGACTGGCTCGACCGGCAGCCGATCCCACAACCGTCCGATCCGGATCAGCCCGATAGTCCAGATACCGGCGCGCACCCGTAGTTTTCAACGTGGCGGGTCGCCCCTCCACGTGAAGCTGTTGACGTACTTGCCCATGTCCTGGGCGATCTGAAGGTTCGCCGGGGACGGGGGTCCCGGTCCGAAACTCGGGGTGAACACCCGCAGCGGTCCGTCCGCGGCTGCGACCAATGCCAGATCGTTCTTGACCGCGACAATAATGATGATCCGCAACCGGTCATTGACCGAGGCGCCAAGTTGCTGGAAGTCTGCGACGGCGCCGTAGCCCACGTGGAAACCGACTGTCGCGTTCGGTAACTGGTAGACGATCTGGGCGTCTGGGAACCCGTCCTGGAGCAACTCTTCGGCGATCTGTTTGGAGTTGCGACCCTGTGCGGGCTGGCTGAACAACCGCAGGGTCCCGCCGTCACCGGCCGTCCACTGCGCGGTCACTCCATTGGGTTCGGTGGTGACGGTGTAGGACGCGCCGGACGCGGGATACGAAACCGAGAACTCCCCGCCGGGAGCGGTGAACCGGGGGTTGGTCGCCACCGGTAATCCGGTCGGCGGCCGACCGCAGTCTGGGGGGCAGACATAGCGGGTCGGAACATCAGCCACCTGGGTGTCCACCAACGCGAGAATCATCATCCCTGCCATCAGCGACAGCACCCAGATTCCCAGCGTTGCGAAGTACTTCGGGCCACGATCCCTGCGGGCCGCATAGCGTCCCGCCGGCACCGCGTAGCCTTCGAACGAATTCGTCTGCTCGGCATCGGTTTTCGGCTTGGTCATCGAGCTACCGTCCGTACCAGAACTATGTTTTTGACCAGGTTCTCGATATTCGGACTACCCAGACCGGTCACCATGTCATAGCCGGAACCGCCGGGGCTGATCGCATTGCCGCCGAGTTCGATGTCACGGAAACCCGGTACCGCTGAGCCCTTCGCCACCTGGTAGAGCAGTGGATTGAAATCACCCAGCGGCGCCAGTCCACCTTCATTGAGCAACTGGTTGATCACCGCGGCCAAGCCCGCCCACACCGGCGCGGCCTGAGAGGTTCCACCGCCGACTACCACTCCCTGTTGGAAGACGAACTTGACACCGGTGAATGGGTCGGCGACGGCTGCGATATCGGGGACCAGTCGCCGGTCCGCGGGCCCGGCGTTGGAGTTGACGTTCTGCCAGGGCGGACGACCGAACAGCTGTGAGGCTCCGCCCGCGCTGCCCTGGGTCAATGGCACGTCGTACCACGACTGTTCGGCAAGCCAGCCGCCCCGTGAGTCGGTGGACAACGAGGTACCGCCGACCGCGGTCATCTCCGGTACCGAGGCAACCGCGTCAACGCCGACGTCGTCGGGGCTCGGCGGATCCGACCAGGTGTGACCGCCTCTGCATTCCAGCCCGGCGAGATCCCCGGTCGCGTCAAAGGCCGTCGTTCCATGCTTCTGTGCAGCCGTTAGCGCCGAGCGCACCGGGGCAAGATCGGCGGCGGTGATCAACCGATCGCAGCCCCAGCCAATCGAGAAGGTCCAAATCGCACCCGGGAATTGGCGGTCCACCGACTGCATCAGCCGGCCGAGCTTCTCGTAGGTTCCACCACCCTCAACGGTTGGGCGAACGTTGACCATCACCAGATGCGCGTCGGGTGCGACGGCATGGACCATCTGCAGATCCATGGTGGATTCGCCATTTCTCTGACTGGGCATACCGCCGATCACCTCCGGGGTGAAACGCGGCAGATCGAACCAATCGGCGAAGCTGTCCATATCCTGCTGCGCGAACCCGTCAAAGCTGAACACCACGACGGTGGCGCCCTTGCCGGTATAGCCCTGGCTGCTCAACGGCGCGACGTTGTAGGCACTCAACAGTTGCGTAGGCATCAGGCCACCATCGGGCACGTCGAGGGGCGGGGTGGGCGGCAGTCCCTCGCGAAACGGTGTGTAGCCGAGGATTCGGCCGAAGCCGGCCACCTCTCGGCGGATATCAGGCGGGATATCCGGCTGCTGTGGTGAGGCGTAGAAGACGTCGCCGCGCCGGGCACGGTAGTCGTGCACCGCAACGCCGAACGCGTCCGCGACGGCGGCCGGCGCGCCTTCGACGATCGCCCACGAATCACCGTCGTGCCAACGCACCGACATTGCGTGAGCGATCGCCCAGTCGGTCAGCTGGTCCGGACGCGCAGGCCGACTCAGCGCAGCGGTGAGCTGAACCCGATCAGAGCGGGCAGGGCCGAGGTCGGCGGATTCCGCGAGTAGTCGCGCGTACGGTCCACCGATGGTATTGGCGGGAAGCAAGATTTCCGGCCGATCGGTGGTGACGAGAGCCACCACGGTCGCCGTCGCGGCAAGCACGGCGGCACCCGCCACCGCGACCCGCCAACGCCTCATCAGACCAGCCTGCGTCACGCAGATGCGCCGAGGCAAGGGCAGGAAGTCCACGGTAGCTAACACGGCAGAAATTGATCGCCAAGCACTTTCCGAAATCGAAGTTCGCCATTAACGTCCTTCGAGACCCGCATGAGGCTAGGAGGAACGTATGCGGCAGGGTATTTCCTGCATTGCGACGGTCGTTGGCATGCTGGCCGCCGGCTGCGGTGCCCACGGTGGAACGCAGGCTGCCTCGACGACGTCCGCAGCGAACTCCGCAACGACTTCTGCTGCGAGCTCGTCGGCGCGTGCAGCGGGCGACGATGATGCCGATTCAGGCCAGATGACTGCCGTCTACGAGGACGCCACCACACCGGAGGCGATCCAGGGCAAGGAGTTGATGCACGAGGCGGGCCTGCTCGAATCCCTCGCCCAAGAGGTCAACGACTGGCTTGCACTTCCCTACGACATCCCGGTCGTGGGCTCGCAGTGCGGGGAGGCCAACGATTTCTGGAACCCTGACGAGAACACGTTGATCCTGTGCTACGAGGACATCGACAACAGCCTGCAACTGTTCAGCGATGACCCAGATCCAGCTGCCGCGGCACGACGGATCGCCGTTGGAGCCTTTTACCACGAGCTCGGTCACATGGCGATCGACATCTACGAACTGCCGGTGACCGGACGGGAAGAGGACGTAGCCGACCAGCTTTCGGCCTACTGGCTGCTCGAGCCCGTCGACGGCCAGGTTAACGCGGATTACGTCGAGGCGGCCAAGGACACCGCCGACTGGTACAACCTGGCCAGTGCCGCGCCCGAGGATCTCGACGAGTCCAGTTTTTCCGACGAGCACACCCTGGATCAGTCGCGAGCGTACAACTTTGAGTGCTGGATCTACGGTTCCGATACGCAAGCCAACGCCGATATCGTCAGCGATGGCCTGTTGCCCGAGGACCGGGCCGGCCAATGCGAAGACGAATACAGTCAACTGGCCCGCGCCTGGGCCACGCTCCTTGAGCCGCACTACAAGAACTAGACCTGCTCACACCGCGATGGTGAGCTGGCCGAAAATGAGCGGTGTGATTTTTTCGGCCAGGTAGGCGTGTCCGGTATCGGTGGGGTGGACTCCGTCCGGACCGATCAGATTCGGGCGGCCGACGAACCAGCCTTCGGCGATGGGGTCGATGAACACGGCACCGGCTAGCGTCGCCTGGTCGCGCAGACTGTCGCGGATCTTCAGCACCGCCGGCGGCGGACCGGCTGTCGGCCAGGGTGGGCCGATCACCAGAAACTTGGCCCCCGGCGCCGCGAATCTGGCCAGCTGGAAGGTCCCGGCCGCCAGGGCTGGGAACGTCTGCGGATCCACCGGTTCGTCGTTGCGAGAACCGAAGAATACAACGAGATCGTCGTCGCGCCGGACCGCTTGCGCGGTCAGGTCCTGGAAAACGTTGCCCCGGCTGCCGCGCGTCCCGTACCCCGCACCGCCCTCGGCCGCGATGTCGGCGTCAACCTCGACGCCCTGACGCGCCAGTAACTGCTCGGCCAACGCGGGCCAGCCAGCGAGTCCATTGCCGCCCTCAGCCGATCCCGCAGTGTAGGAGTCGCCGATGACGGCGATCTTGGTCGTTGTGGAGCAATGGGCAGCGGGAGAACTCAGGGAAGCCGATATGGCGGTGATGAAAAGAACGGCGACAGCCGCCACGACGTGAAAACATCTTCGCCTCAAGCTCATTCACCTCGCACGTATCGGGGGTAGCACCGAGCGCGGATCAAGTGCGATGTCGACCGTCTTCGGCACGGCTTTCTTGTCCTGGCTGGCATCCCGGAAATCGATCATCCGGCGCATCCAGCGTCGTGAGGGTTCCTCGATGAAGTGGTACAACATCATCGCAGCCATAATCGCTGCCAGAATCAGCCCCACCACGGCGAGCTTCGCCACCGACTTCGGCATCACGATCAAGTACTGAGCGACGGCCCAATTCCAGGCGGTGTGCACCGGCTCGTGAATCATGTAGAGGCTGAATGAAATCTGGCCGCCGTAGACCAACAGCCGGGTCGACAACAGCGTTGGAAGCGCCCCCACTCCGATCGCCAGCGTCACCACCAGCGGCATGAACAGCAAAGCGACAAGTCCACCGGGGTCGACCATACCCATCACCGGGTGGGTGTCGTAGTAATACAGCACTGCCAACATGGCAGTCAGCAGTAGCAGAGAGAGGTACCCGGCAGCACGCCGGCCACCGTCGCTGAGTCGAAGTCGGCGAACGGCCGCACAGGCCAACGCGCCGGCGACGAACTGGGCGATGATCCGTGGCAGCCAACTCCACGGGGTGTACAGCACACCATTGCCCAGTAACAGGATCGTCGGCGGCAACGTGGCGAAGAAGGCGAGCATGAACAACGTTCGCGCCCGCGACACCGCCGCGATCCGGAAGATCACCACAATCAACACACCGAAGAGTAGATAGGCCAGCCACTCAGCGCTGATCGACCAGGCCGGACCATCCCAACTGGTGCGATCGAAGAACGGCGCGAACCACAGCTGAACCATGAACAGTTGGCGCACGTAACTGACGGCGGTCAGCTGATCGACATCAGGTGATGGAACCTCACCAACGTGCATCGTGAAGATGATCCACAGCGCAGCCAGGTGCATGGTGACCAGATAGACCGGCCACACCCGGCTCAAGCGCAACCACAGGAAATGCAGGCTGGCCCGCGCCGACCACGTCGGGCCCATCCGGTCCAGATAGTTCCACGTCAGCACAAACCCGCTGAGGATGAAGAACAGGTCCACACCCTGCGCGCCGGCGTCGAAGATCGGCGCCAAATCATCCTTCAGCCGCGGTGAGGCATCCCAGATCAGCGGTCGGAAATGGAACAGCACCACCCACAGCGCGGCGATGATCCGCAGACCGGTCAGCGCTCTGATCGTGGGCACGAAACTCATTGTCCGGGCGGGATTCGGCTGTCCCTGGCTACGACACGGCAGCCGGGACCGTCCGCGAAGGCTTACAGCACGTCGATGATGTCGTTCTTCAACGCCTCAGCCTGGGTACCGAACACTGCTTGCACACTATTGCCGACCTCGATCACCCCTGCCGCACCAAGCGCTTTCAGCCGTGCCTGATCGACCTTGCTGGTATCGGCGACGTCCATCCGCAACCGGGTGATGCAGGCGTCGACGTTGACCAGGTTCTCCCGGCCACCGAACGCGGCGATCAGCTGTTCGGCCTTGGTATCCGCCCGCGCCGTGGCGACCGCAGCCCCGGTCGGGATGGCCGTCGGCGCGTTGGAGCCCTCACTGAGGTTGGCCGTCTCCTCCTCTTCGAACTCAGACTCGATCTCGCGGCCCGGGGTGCGCATATTCCACTTGGTGATCACGAACCGGAACAGCACGTAGTAGAGGACGAAGAACACCAGGCCCATCCCGACCAGCAACGGGACGTTCTTGGCGGCCGGCGCCGTGCCATACAGCAGGAGATCCATCAGACCGGCCGAAAAAGAGAACCCGAGGTGGATGTCGAGCACGTAGGCGATCGCCAGCGACAAGCCGGTCAGGATCGCATGCACGATGTACAGCGGGAACGCTACGAACATGAAGGAGAACTCCAGTGGTTCGGTTACGCCGGTGAGAAATGCGGTGAGTCCAGCCGCCGAGAGGATGCCGAATGCAACTTTCTTCTGCCGGGCGTTGGCCACGTGGATCATTGCCAGCGCCGCACCCGGCAGACCGAACATCAGGATCGGATAAAAGCCTGCGGTCAGATGGCCTCCAGTCGGGTCACCAGCGGTAAACCGTGGCAGTTCGCCGGTGACGACCGTGCCGTCAGGCTTGGTGAAGCTTCCGTAGAGGAACCAGATAAATGAATTCAGAATGTGGTGCAGCCCAACGGGAATCAACATGCGGTTGGCGAATCCGTAGATGAACGCGCCGAACGCTCCGGCGCCACCGATGAACTGCCCGAGCCCGGTAAGGCCCGAGCTGAAAATTGGATAGAAGTAACTCATCGCGAAGGCGACCACCAGGCTGACCAATGAGACGATGATCGGCACAAAGCGTCGACCACCGAAGAAACCGAGATACGGTGGCAGCTTGATGGTGTGGTAGCGGTCGAACAGGACAGCGGTGATCAATCCGACAATGATGCCGCCAAGAACGCTGTAGTTGATCTGTGCCTGTTTGTCCGCTTTGTCGAGCACCCCGGCCAGCACGAACGGGGACATTGTCTTGAAAACAGCCTGCATCACCAGATAGCCGACAACCGCCGACAGCGCGGTGGAGCCATCCGCCTTGCGGGCGAACCCGATCGCTACACCGACGGCAAAGAGCAGTGCGAGATTGTCAAACAATGCTCCGCCGGCCGCACTCATTGCTTGGAAGAACGGCCCGATTACCGGAGCCTTGATCCGGCCCAGCAGATCGTCCTGGCCCAGCCGCAGCAGAATGCCCGCTGCAGGCAGCACGGCGATCGGCAGCATAAGGCTCTTGCCCAGTCGCTGTAACTGCGCAAAGCCCGGGATATTGAATCCTGATTTTGGTTGTGCACCTGAGGCTTTGGTCGCATCACTCATCCGGGCATGGCCTTCCCTATATCGCAGCTCAGTCGCACCTCTGCGGAAGCTTAAACCGAATCGGGCGACGTGAGAGTTGGTTTTGGCCACCGGTAGCCGGTTTGCTCTCTATCCTTTGGGCAACCGACGAAGGAGTCCTTTTGAGCACGACAGCGGTCCTGGCCCCCGTCGAGGGGCGTGCCGTCGCCCTCACCGACGTCCCCGATCCGGTCTTCTCCCAGGGCATGGTGGGTTACGGGGCGGCCGTCGACCCGCCACGCCAGGTGGTCGACGCGGTGGCCCCGGTGAGTGGCAAGATCCTCAAGCTGCTTCCGCACGCCTATGTGATCATGACCGCCGATAACGTGGGTGTGCTGGTGCATCTGGGTCTGGACACCGTGCAGCTCAATGGCGCGGGCTTCACCACCCACGTCGCCCAGGGCGATACGGTGACCGCCGGCCAGCCGATCATCACCTATGACGTGCCCGCGATCATCGCGGCCGGAATGAGTCCTATCGTTCCGGTGGTCGTCATGGATGAGCGCGACCCGGCTAATGTCACGGTCAGTGAAGCGGTGACCGCTGGGGTGGGAATAGCCACTGGCGCAATTCTTTTCACCGCCAACAAGTAGGGACATATGGAAGTCGTCATCCTCAATGACCCGGCTGAGATCGGCCGAGTGGCGGCCGACACCATCGAGTCGCTGTTGACGCGCAAGCCGGACGCGGTGCTGGGTCTGGCCACCGGATCCTCGCCACTGGCCATCTACGACGAACTGGCGGCGCGGTGCGCCAAGGGACAGGTGTCGTTCAGAGGAGCCCGCGGGTTCACCCTCGATGAGTACGTCGGGCTGCCACCTGAGCACCCCGAGCGCTACCGCAACGTCATCGACTCGGTGTTCGTCTCGCGGGTGGACTTCGCACCCGGCGCGGTGGCCGGCCCCGACGGTCAGGCCACCGATATCCCGGCCGCCTGCGCTGCGTACGAGCAGGCGATTGATTCGGCCGGCGGCATCGACCTGCAGATCCTCGGGATCGGTACCGACGGGCATATCGGCTTCAACGAACCGGGTTCATCGCTGGCGTCGCGCACCCGGATCAAGACGCTCACCCGCCAGACCCGAATGGACAACGCGCGGTTCTTCGACGACAACCTCAACGCCGTCCCCACCCATTGCCTCACCCAGGGGCTGGGCACGATCATGGCCGCCCGGCATCTGGTGCTGGTGGCCACCGGGGGAAACAAGGCCGAAGCCATCCACCACCTGGTGGAGGGTCCGGTCAGTGCGATGTGGCCGGCCAC
>Ga0007796_10000401_pt1 | contig 13551 bp, 8 predicted proteins | sample CryBogmetaGMA0M_FD_60373 | JGI IMG/M metagenome (GOLD analysis project Ga0007796, IMG submission 60373) | Freshwater microbial communities from Crystal Bog, Wisconsin, USA - MA0M | ecosystem: Environmental > Aquatic > Freshwater > Lake | place: Crystal Bog, Wisconsin, USA | collected 2009-07-06 | reverse complement strand
GATCTAGTTTGATTTTAGGGTCAACCAGTAAGTCATTTACCTTCACCTCAAGATTATTTGATTTGATGGAGAGAGTGCCTTTACTCTGGTCTGCCACCAGAAAGCCTGAAAGTTTTGATACAGAGGGCATTGATTTATTGATGCCAATAAAACTTAAGTTAATCAATTTTCCGCTGACGGTAAAGTCGACCTTATTTGACTTAAACCATCCGCCAGGAATATTAAGGGCCGAGAGAGGTGACTTACTTTCTGACCAATTAATATCCAAATCTTGCAGTTCACCATCCGCTTTTGAAGCTTTGATCCATTGATGAACTTTCTTAGATAGCGGCAGATTAAGTGCAAATAAAGCAATATCTTCTACTGAAATCTTTGGCGAAGAAAAACCAAATTCTTTAATTTCCCCATCTCCAGCTGGAGGTCTCCAGCGAAAGGTCATTGGACTTAAATTTTCCAGTGGAGCGGACTTTGAGCTGTCGATATCCCGCCAGGCAAATGTCTTAGTGGTGACAGATATCAAACCGCTATCGGTTTCTTGAGATAGATTTGTTTCTAGTCTTCCAAGCGCAATTGCATCTTCGTCCTTAGTTAGCTGAACAGTTAAATTATCAGCAGCAAGATAAATATCTCCACCATCGGGCTTGCCATTATCAATTTTTAATTTCCCATTGGAATTTAAAACCCCCTCAAGAGTATTTAATGGGAGAGAAAAGTCATTGGCTATTTTGGTTAGTTGCAGTTCATTCAGATTCCAGGAGATAGTACCAATCCAGTCACGCCAATTGCCCGCTTGGCCGCCGATATGATGAACTAAATCTATATCAACAGTGAGAGGTCCTTTGTTCCATGGTGTGGAGGCACTCAGCGCGCCTTGATGACTGCGAATACCGTTACTCAGAACAAGACTTTGAATATCAATTGAGGTACTTGTCTTTTTCTTCAGTTGATCATTCCAAAATAATTTGACATTACTAATGTGAATTTCATTTTGAGAAAAGAGCCAATTTTCTGCGGAATAGTCATTTGGTTTTCCATCAATCGAGATACCAGCAATAGTAATCACGCCTTTACTATTGCGTTGCGCATAAATCTCCGCATTCTCAATATTGAGTTCCTGGAAAAATGGCGCAAGGTGATAAAAGCTTGCCCAACTCAGCTGCCCATTTATTTTTTGAATGAATAAAAGTGGTTTTGATTTGTCTGGACCGTTGAAGCGCAATCCTTCAATTTCAAAATCAGGTCTTATGCCTATCCATGAAACCTGTAGAGAGTCTATTGAAACTTCGGCACCAAGCCGAGCGCTAATCAGCCTTTCAACAGAGGCTTTGGATTTCTCAATTTGCGGCCAAACAACAAAGCGAACGCCCACATGTACCAACACGGAAAAGGCCAATACAACACCAGCCAAAATTAGGGCACGCTTACGCCAGGTACTGCTCGAACCTGGAGGACGTTTAGTAAGCACGCTCTTAAGGCGAGACGGGATGATCTTTTGCAGCATGAGCTCTATTATCCGTCAGCCTAAGCTTGATCGCCAAGCTTCTGGCTCGGGTGTCTAGGGGTCGGATTAAGATGTGGGGATGGATGATTTTTCCCAGCAAATCGATTTTTTACAGCGACACTCGACTTATGCACGACGCTGGCTAAATGCTCGCCCCGAGTGGCTTGAATGGCTTTGCAGTCAAAGGCATAAAAAAGTCGATATGCAGGGTATCAAAGCTCTTCTGGAAGAATGCGGTGTTAAAGACCGAGCTGATGATCAAGATGAAGTCATATGGATGGCTAATCTTCGCCTAGCTAGGCAGCGCTTGATGCTCTGGGTGGCATTTCGGGATTTAAACGGTATGGCGGACTTGCATGAGGTTACCCATGCACTTAGCCATTTTGCCGAACTAGCTGTTTCTGCTTCGATTGCCTTTATTCGCGAAGATCTCAAAAATCGTTTTGGTTTACCTTGGAGCAATTCAACGCAATCTGAGATGCCCCTCATGGTTGTTGGAATGGGTAAGCTGGGTGGGCTGGAATTAAATCTCTCATCTGATATTGACCTCATCTTTTTATATGAGCACGAGGGTGAGACCACTGGTGGCCCCAAGAGCTTGTCTAATCACGAGTGGTTTACACGTATGGGTAAGCGCTTGATCAAGCTTCTTGCCGAGCATGACGCCAATGGATTTGTATTTCGAGTGGATATGCGTCTTCGTCCGAATGGCGATTCTGGCCCTTTAGTGTGCAGTCTCGATATGTTGGAAGAGTATCTATTAGTGCAGGGCAGGGAATGGGAGCGCTATGCCTGGATTAAGGGCAGACTAATTGCTCCTCCACCAGACTCTCCCCAATTTACCCATTGTCAAAAAGAGCTTGAGCAACTGATTCGTCCTTTTGTTTATCGCCGACATTTGGATTATGGTGTGATTGCCTCTATTCGGGACTTGCATGCCCAGATTCAAGCTGAGGCGGAAAAGAGATCTTCGGGTTATCAGGGACGCTCAAGAGACATTAAATTAGGTCGTGGTGGTATTCGAGAAATTGAGTTTTTAGCGCAAATGTTTCAGCTCATGCGAGGTGGTACAGATCCCCGCTTTAGAGTGCGCCCGAGCTTGGAAGTTTTGGAGCTCATTAAGCAGAGCGGCATCTTGCCATCTAAAGAGGTGGAATCTTTACAAGCAGCTTACGTGTATTTAAGGCGTTTAGAGCATCGTCTTCAGATATGGGATGACCAACAAACCCACTATCTTCCTGATGACGAAGAGGCGCGTTCGCGCTTGGCACTTTCGATGCAAGGTCAAATCGCCCAAGTAAGCACTTTTATGTCTGAATTAGAGCGTCATCAAAATAATGTGGCGCAGTTATTTGAGAAAGCATTTTTGCTAGACGATAGTGCGCGTCTTGAGCTTGCGCCTTTGGCTCAGGACTGGGCACCAGATCAAGCATTCTTTCCGGATGCTTATATTCGTTGGCAGTCCTGGGTAGACAGCCCAAAACAAAAACTGTTGCCTGAAAAAAGCCGTTTAATTTTTGATAACTTAATGTGCAAAGCAGCAGAGCGTTTACAAAAAGATGACTCTGTATCTGTGGATGCTGATAAAACACTGCTACGTTTCTTTGATTTGATTGAGGCTATTGTAAGACGTAGCGCTTATCTCTCCATTTTGGCGGAGTATCCAAGAGCTTTATCTAATGTTATTGATTTGCTAAAAGCATGCCAATGGGGCGCGCAATATTTGACACGCCATCCTCACCTATTGGATCACCTACTGAACTCACAATCAGAGAGGGCCTTGATTGAGCAGCCAGAAAAATATTGGACAGAGGTGCGCTCTAATCTCAATATGAGGCTTGATGACATGGTGGCCGAGGGAGATGGTTCTGAGCAAGCGATGGATACTTTGCGCGTCACTCACCATAATGAAACCTTTATTACGCTCTTAGCTGATTTAGGTATTGGGGTTCAACAAGCGCTTCCGGTTGAGCGAGTGAGTGACCACCTTTCTGCTCTAGCTGATTTAATTTTGCAGACCACCTTTGAGCGTGTTTGGCCCAGTGTTGCTAAAAAGTTTGATCTGCCTCCTGAAGTTAGTCCACCGTTTGCCGTTATTTCTTACGGCAAATTGGGCGGCAAAGAATTGGGCTATGCCTCAGATTTAGACATCATATTTTTATATCAGGCGGATGAGTCTGACTATGCTGCACAAGAAATTTACGCTCTGTTAGCGAAACGGATGATTAATTGGCTCACGGCATTCACCTCAACCGGTAGTTTGTTTGAAATTGATACTCGTCTTCGTCCGAATGGATCTGCTGGTTTTTTGGTAACCAATGCCGATGCCTTTAAAAAATATCAATTGCGTCAAGGCGATAATGCCGCCTGGGTCTGGGAACATCAAGCTTTGACTCGGGCGCGTTTCTCTGCAGGCAATCCTAATGTAGGTGTATTTTTTGACTCCGTTCGCTCTGAGGTGCTAAGTCAACTGCGAGACATCGATCATCTTCGACTTGAAATTCTAGAGATGCGTCGCAAGGTGCATGCGGGTCATCCAAACGTCAACATTGAGTTTGATTTAAAGCACGATGCCGGTGGTATGGTGGATATCGAGTTTATTGTGCAGTTTTTGGTGCTGGCATATGCCCATAAGCACCAACAACTCGTTGGCAATCTAGGCAATATTGCTTTACTTCGTATTGCTAGTGACGTGGGTTTAATTTCACAGGAAGCTGCCCAATCTGTTGGAAATGCTTATCGACTCTTCAGGGCTCGGCAGCATCGTTTGCGTTTAGATGGTGCAGAAAAGACCCGCATCAGCCTAGTAAATGAACCTGAGCTTATTTTGGCTCGAGATACTGTGCAATTGCTTTGGCTTCAAATATTTAAGGCACCATCCAAAATTAGTTAGATGGATAAGATTTAGTTTTGCTCTAGCAACTCACGAGCATGACGACGTGTAGTGTCAGTAATGGTGGCACCACCAAGCATACGGGCCACTTCTTCAACGCGCTCAGCCCTGCCTAAGATTTGCACTTGAGAGACTGTCCTTTCCTCGGATTGTGATTTACTCACTTTGAGGTGATGATTGCCTTGGGCGGCTACCTGAGGTAAGTGAGTCACGCATAAGATTTGATGGGATTGACCTAATTGATGCAAGAGTTTGCCAACCGTTTCAGCAACTGCGCCACCTATACCAGCATCTACCTCGTCGAAGATTAGTGTCGGAGTGAATGAAGCCTTACTAGTGATCACGCTAATTGCTAAGCTAATACGGGCTAACTCACCACCAGAAGCTACTTTTGCAAGTGAACGCGGTGTGCTGCCAGCATGTCCTGCAACTAAAAATTCAATTTGCTCAAGACCATGGGATCCGCCTTCGCTAAGAGGCGTCAAGGCAATTTCTAGACGACCGCCGGCCATGGATAAATCTTGCATTGCTTTCGTTACCAGTTGCCCAAGATCAGATGCTGCTTTGTCACGTTTTTGTGAAAGCTGTTTAGCTAGCTTTAAGTAAGCAGATTCTTCCTGCTTGACCTGCTCTCGCAGTGCTTCAATATTTTGGGAAGCAGTTAAGGCATCAAGCCGCTCATTAGTGGTTTGTAGTAATGATGGTAGCTCATCTACTTCGGTACGATATTTTTTGGCCGTGCTATGTAATGCTTGCATGCGCTCTTCTACCTGAGCAAGTCTTGCAGGATCTAAGTCAATCTTTTGTAGGTAACGATTGAGTCCATGGATGGCTTCATCAAGTTGAATGCTGGCGGACTCTAGTGCTTGATTGATATCGACTAGCGCCGGATCATGTTCCGCCAGAGCGCTCACAGTCGTGCAAACCTTTGAGAGGGTGGATTCAAGAGAGTTATCAGCATCACTTAATATCTCAATTGCTTCTTGGCAGCCGCCTATTAGTTTTGCACCATTTGCTAAGCGTGCATGCTCGCTCTGAATGCTGGTCCATTCGCCATCTTGCGGAGAAAGCTCGATGAGTTCTTCGAGTTGCCACTCTAGACGCTCGCGCTCACGTTCCACATCTTGCCCAGCATTTTCTGCTTGCTCAAGGCGACGACGAGAGTCAGCTAGTGTTTTGAATACTTGCGCTACTTCTGTAGCCAGGGGTAATAAGCCAGCATGACGATCTAAAAGTTCGCGTTGGGCACCACCCTTTAATAAAAGTTGGTGTGCGTGTTGCCCGTGGATATCTACCAGTTGATCACCCGCTTCGCGCAATTGCACTAGCGTAGCAACGCTGCCATTGATAAAGGCGCGACTGCGTCCATTACTTTCTACGGTTCTTTTAAGTAATAAACTTTCACCATCATTTTCCAGCGGGAAGCCCTGAGCATCTAGCCACTGGCTAAAGGATTGGATTAGCCCTGACTCAATTCGAAAGAGTGCAGAGATTTCCGCACGGTTGCTACCTTCGCGTATTTGGCTACTATCAGCTCGCTCACCCAAGACTAAACCAAGGGCATCTAGCAGAATCGATTTGCCGGCACCAGTTTCGCCAGTAAGCACAGTGAAGCCGCTAGAAAAATCTAGCTCTAATTGATCGACAATAATGAAGTCACGAAGTGAGATGGTTTGAAGCATGTATTAGCGTAGCAAAAAACTCGACATTAGAAGGTCGATGGGTATTCATTCCAATGCAATTTTTCACGCAAAGTTTTGTAGTCGCTGTGATTGCTGGGGTGTAAAAAGGCGATTGTTTTATCGGATTGACGTACTTCTACTTTGTCGCCGCTCTGCAAGTTGGTTTGTGATTGCATATCAAAATTCACAATCACTCCAAGTCCATTCACTACCTCAATCACTGTGACGCTATCTTGTGGCAACACGATTGGTCGATTTGAAAGTGAGTGTGGTGCAATGGGTACTAGCAAAATACCTGCAACGTGCGGATGCAAAATAGGGCCGCCAGCTGAAAGCGCATAAGCTGTTGAGCCAGTTGGAGTTGATACGATTAGACCGTCAGAACGTTGGTTATACATAAAGGAACCATTGACGTGTACTGCCAACTCAACCATCCCAGAAATGCCAGAACGATTTACAACAACGTCATTGAGTGCTAACGCACGATTAATTTCTTTGCCATTACGAAGAACTACGGCATCGAGCAAAGTACGCGTATCCGCCTCATAATCGCCTGCAATAATTTTAGGTAAGGTAGCTTGAACTGACTGAATCGGAATATCCGTCATATAACCAAGGCGACCCATATTGATTCCAACCAGCGGAACATTGCTACCTGCGAGTTGCCGGCCAATGCCTAGCATTGTTCCATCACCACCTAAAACCACTACTAAATCAATTGCCCCAGCAAAATTCTCGGCAGTTTTGGTGGAGAAGTCTTTTAAGCCAACATGTTTGGCGGTAGCTGCCTCCAAGAATACCTCGCAACCCAGATTATTTAGAAGCTTAGCCAGGTCTTTAAGGTGTTCCTCAATGCCATCTGCCTGGAATTTACCGACAAGCGCAACCCGGCTAAAGGTCTTTTTGGTAGATTTTAGGGATGGGCTTAACATATAACGATTAAACCATAGGCATAAAATCCCTTCCACCATGGATGAACGTTCCCGCGCACTACTTAAAACCCTCATCGAGCGTTATATTGAGGAGGGTCAGCCTATTGGCTCGCGCACGCTCTCTAGATTCTCGGGTTTGGACCTCTCCGCAGCCACGATCCGCAATGTCATGGCAGATTTGGAGGATATGGGGCTAGTTACCAGCCCTCACACATCTGCCGGCCGTATCCCGACTCCACGGGGTTATCGCCTATTTGTGGACACTATGGTGACAGTCCGCCCCTTGGAGGCAGTGGCTGCTCGAGAGGTTGAGAAAGGCCTTTTGCCAGATTCTCCGCAAAGAGTCTTGAATTCAGCCGCACAGATTTTGTCGAACCTGACCCATTTTGCTGGGGTTGTTATGACCCCCAAGCGAGCTCAGGTTTTTAAACATATTGAGTTCTTGCGTTTGGGCGAGGGCAAGATTTTGCTCATCATGGTGACTCCAGAGGGTGATGTGCAGAACCGCATATTGCCGACAACCCAGGATTACTCACCGAGTCAATTGATTGAAGCTGGTAATTTTATTAATACCCAGTTTGCTGGAAAAAGTTTTGATCAGGTTCGCATGCACCTCAAATCTGACCTTGATAACTTACGTGCCGATATTTCTGGATTAATGGCATTGGCCTTGCAGACTGGCGTTACTGATTATGATATGGGTCGCGGTGATATGGTCCTATCTGGCGAACGACGCTTGCTAAATGTTGGCGATCTTAGTTCGAACCTGGATAAGTTGCGTAAGATGTTTGACATGTTGGAACAAAAATCGGTACTCATGCAATTGCTCGATGTATCGAGTCATGCTGACGGCATTCAGATCTTTATTGGCGGTGAGAGTGACTTATTGCCCTACGAGGACCTAGCCGTAATCAGCGCCCCTTACAGCGTAGATGGCCAAGTGGTCGGAACGCTTGGTGTCATTGGTCCAACCCGCATGGCATATGACCGAGTCATTCCAATTGTGGATATCACCTCAAAATTATTGTCGGGTGCCCTAAGTTCGTAATCACATTCCTAATTTTTAATGCATACATATTTATTTACTAGAGCTAGAATATCTTGAATCAGAATCCGCATCTTCGTGCTTCCAAAACGGCAGTCTTACTACTCAATTTGGGAACGCCTTCTGCTCCAACGCCAAAAGCAGTTCGCGCCTATTTAAAAGAATTTCTTTCTGATCCACGTGTGGTAGAAATCCCACGCATCATTTGGTGGTTCATTTTGAACGGCATTATTTTGCCAATCCGCAGTAGTGCATCCGCCAAAAAATACGCTTCTATTTGGTTGCCGAAACTAGGCTCTCCTTTGATGTATTACTCACGCTTACAAGCTAAAGAGCTTGGTGAAAAATTTGCCAATGAGGGCCATACCGTTTTAGTGGATTTGGCAATGCGCTATGGTGAGCCATCAACTCAGACTGTGCTTGAAGGCCTCAAGGCACAAGGCATGGAGCGTTTACTACTACTACCTTTGTACCCACAGTATTCCGCCACCACAACGGCATCTAGCTTTGATGAGGTGTTTCGCGTTCTCAGTTCTTGGCGAGATCAGCCAGAGCTACGTTTAGTGAAGCACTATCACGATAATCCTGCCTACATTTCTGCATTGCGTGATCAAGTATTGTCGAGTTGGGATAAAGATGGTCGGCCTGATTTTGCTAAAGGCGATCGTTTAGTAATGTCGTTTCATGGTTTGCCAAAACGCAATCTCATGAAAGGCGATCCCTATCATTGTGAGTGTCTTAAATCTGGGCGCTTGCTCGGTGAGTCATTAGGTTTGGAGCCTGGTCAGTACATTGTCACTTTCCAGTCGCGCTTTGGTAAGGCTGAGTGGTTAAAGCCCTATACGGCTCCTACGATTGAAAAGTTAGCCAAAGAAGGTTGTCAGCGCATCGATATTTTTTGCCCTGGATTTCCGGCGGACTGCCTTGAAACGCTGGAGGAGATTGCGATGGAAGCACGCGAAATATTCTTAGAGCATGGCGGTAAAGACTATCGCTATATTCCTTGTTTAAACAGCAACCCCAAGTGGATAGAGGCTCTAGCCGATATTGCTCATCACCACCTACAAGGCTGGTCCTTAGGGGTAGAGTCTGCAGCAGAGCTAGCAAAGCGCAATGAAAGAGCTGAAATCGCCGAAAGAATGAAGTCTTGAAATTGAAAGAATTGACCCCATATTGCAATGTAATGACCATCTTTATAGAAAAGTAAAATAGCGTCTATGACACAAGAAAATCAAAACCCTTCCCCTGAGCAAGAGAATCCTGCAACTGAGCCGACTACGGAAGCTGCAGCAGAAGCTCCTACTGTAAAAACGCCTGAGCAAGAGATTATTGAACTCAATCAAAAGATTGGTGAATTACAAGACAACTTCTTACGCGCTAAGGCTGAAGGTGAAAATATTCGCCGTCGCGCGGTAGAAGATATTGCTAAGGCGCATAAGTTCGCCATTGAAAGCTTTGCAGAGCATTTGGTGCCAGTGACAGACAGTCTCTACGCAGCATTGAGTACAGATGCTGGTGATGCCAAAGCATTTAAAGAGGGTTTGGAGATTACTCTCAAGCAATTGCTTTCCGCTTTTGAAAAAGGCCGCATGACTGAAATTAACCCAGCGGTAGGCGATAAATTTGATCCCCACCACCATCAGGCTATCGCTTCAGTTCCTTCCGAGCAAGACTCTAATACTGTGGTTTCGGTGCTACAAAGAGGCTATACCGTAGCTGATCGTGTTCTCAGACCGGCTTTGGTGACTGTGAGTGCCCCGAAATAGATCAAAAATAGGGCTCAAACCCTTCAAAAAGGGTCAAGAAAGCATAAAAAAAGGCAGATTTCTGCCTTTTTTGCTCTTTATCCCCTTGAAATCCCCTTTTCAGACCCCATTTACTGGTTATCGAAATATTTATCAGTACAACAAACAATTTAATTTTTTGGAGCAATTATGGGAAAGATTATCGGAATCGACTTAGGAACCACGAATTCATGCGTTTCAGTCGTTGAAAACAATGCACCTAAAGTTGTCGAGAACGCAGAAGGCGCTCGTACAACCCCATCCATCATCGCTTATGTTGAAGATGGCGAAGTATTGGTTGGTGCGCCAGCAAAACGTCAATCAGTGACCAATCCTAAGAACACCATTTATGCGGTGAAGCGTCTAATGGGGCGTAAATTTACAGATCCTGAAGTGCAAAAAGACATCAGCTTGATGCCTTATTCAATAATTGCTGCTGATAATGGCGATGCTTGGGTTCAAGCGCGCGACAAGAAAATGGCACCGCAGCAAGTCTCTGCTGAAATTCTGCGCAAGATGAAAAAAACTGCCGAAGACTATCTCGGCGAAGAAGTAACAGAGGCAGTGATTACAGTTCCGGCTTACTTCAACGACAGCCAACGTCAAGCAACTAAAGATGCTGGCCGTATCGCTGGCTTAGATGTGAAGCGTATTATCAACGAGCCAACTGCTGCTGCATTGGCCTTTGGCTTGGACAAGCAAGACAAAGTAGATCGCAAGATCGCTGTGTATGACTTGGGTGGTGGTACGTTCGACGTATCCATCATTGAGATTGCTAACGTTGATGGTGAGAAGCAGTTTGAAGTTCTCTCTACCAACGGCGATACTTTCCTGGGTGGTGAAGACTTTGACCAACGCATCATTGATTGGATCATTGCTGAGTTCAAGAAAGAGCAAGGCGTGGATTTGAGCAAGGATGTATTGGCATTGCAGCGTTTGAAGGATGCCGCAGAAAAAGCCAAAATCGAATTGTCATCTGCACAACAAACTGAGATTAACCTGCCTTATGTGACAGCTGATGCTAGCGGTCCTAAGCATTTGAATCTGAAGTTAACTCGTGCCAAATTAGAGTCTTTGGTAGAAGAGTTGATTAAACGTACAGCCGGTCCTTGCTTAACTGCGATTAAAGATGCTGGCGTGAGCGTAGCTGACATTGACGACGTGATTTTGGTCGGTGGTCAAACTCGTATGCCTGCAGTTCAAGACAAAGTAAAAGAAATCTTCGGCAAAGACCCGCGCAAAGACGTTAATCCAGACGAGGCTGTGGCCGTTGGTGCTGCGATTCAGGGTTCTGTATTGTCTGGTGATCGTAAAGACGTATTGCTCTTGGACGTTACCCCATTATCACTAGGTATCGAGACTCTTGGTGGTGTGATGACCAAGATGATTCCTAAGAACACTACGATTCCTACTAAGCATTCACAGGTTTACTCCACTGCGGAAGATAACCAGCCTGCTGTAACCATTAAGTGCTTCCAAGGTGAGCGCGAGATGGCTGCTGCAAACAAGTTACTCGGTGAATTTAATCTTGAGGGTATTGCTCCAGCGCAACGTGGTATGCCACAAATTGAAGTGACCTTTGATATCGATGCCAACGGCATTTTGCACGTAACAGCAAAAGACAAAACCACTGGTAAAGAGAACAAGATCACCATCAAAGCAAACTCTGGCTTGACCGAGGAAGAGATTCAACGGATGGTTAAGGATGCAGAAGCAAATGCTGCTGAAGATAAGAAAGCACTTGAGTTAGTTACTGCACGCAATACTGCGGATGCCTTGGCTCACTCAACCAAGAAGGCTTTGGAAGAGCATGGTGCTAGCTTGGAAGCTTCCGAAAAAGAAGCCATTGAAGCAGCCCTAAAGGACTTGGATGAGGCGATCAAAGGCAGCGACAAAGAGGCCATTGAAGCTAAGACCGAGGCTTTGGGTAAAGCAAGTCAAAAGCTGGGCGAAAAAGCGATGGCTGCTGAACAAGCTAAAGCTGGTGGTGCTGCTCCTAGTGGCGCAGCTCCAGGTGCCGCTCCTGACGCAGATGTAGTCGATGCCGACTTTAAAGAGGTTGATGACAAGAAGTAATTTTGAAATCAGACATTCATTAACGTAGTTTTGATGTACTTAAATAACAAGTCGGCCTCGTGCCGACTTGTGTCATTCAGGTTGTTGAGAGGAATAGGCCGTGCCTAAAAGTAAACGCGATTTTTATGAAGTGCTTGGTGTAGCTAAAGATGCCAGTGACGATGAGTTGAAAAAGGCTTATCGCAAGATGGCGATGAAACATCATCCAGATCGCAATCCCGATAGTAAAACGGCTGAAGCCCAATTTAAAGAAGTTAAAGAGGCTTACGAAACCCTAACCGACCCTAATAAGCGTGCAGCTTATGACCAATACGGTCATGCTGGTGTTGATCCATCCATGGGCGGTGGATTTGGTGGTGGCGGTTTCGCTGGTGGCGGTTTCGCTGATGCATTTGGTGACATCTTCGGTGATATCTTTGGTCAAGGTGGAGCTCGTCAGTCTGGTCCGCAAGTCTACAAAGGCGCAGATTTACGCTACAACATGGACATCACCCTTGAGCAAGCAGCTGAAGGCTATACAACCCAAATTCGTGTGCCCAGTTGGAGTAACTGCAAGCCTTGTCATGGCACTGGTGCAGAACCAGGAACAAAAGCAGAAACCTGCTCAACATGCGGTGGACATGGTCAAGTCCGTGTTCAGCAAGGATTCTTCTCTATGCAACAAACTTGCCCTAAGTGCCGCGGTACAGGTGAGTACATTCCCAAGCCATGCAAAACATGTCATGGAAGCGGAAAGCACAAAGAACAAAAAACGCTGGAGATCAAAATCCCAGCTGGTATCGATGATGGTATGCGTGTTCGTTCAGTCGGTAACGGCGAACCAGGCCTTAATGGTGGACCATCGGGAGATCTTTATGTAGAGGTACGTGTTAAGCCTCATAAAGTATTTGAGCGTGATGGTAGTGATTTGCACGTGCAGATGCCAATCTCTTTTGCAACAGCAACGATCGGTGGTGACATCGAAGTGCCAACCCTTGCTGGCCGTGTTGAGTTTCCGATCCCAGAGGGTACGCAGACAGGTAAGACCTTCCGCTTACGCAATAAAGGTATTAAGGGCTTACGCTCCACCTTGGTGGGCGATCTCTTTGTACACGTTCTAGTGGAGACGCCAGTGAAGTTAACTGATGAACAAAAACAATTGCTGCAAAAGTTTGATGACAGCTTAAAGTCTGGCGGTGACAAACATAGCCCTCAACAAAAGGGCTGGTTTGACGGCGTAAAGAGTTTCTTTAGTTAGTTACTGGAGGGTGGCCTAGCTGGCAATTAGCCGGCAAAGCCATACTCAGGCCCGGGGAATTTACCGGCTTTCACTTCGCGAATATACGCCTTGACGGCGGCTTCAACTGAATGGTGACCATCCATAAAGTTTTTAACAAACTTAGGTGGCTTGCCTGGACTAATACCCAACATATCTTGGAGAACCAATACTTGGCCAGAGCAATCTGGGCCAGCACCAATACCAATCGTTGGAATATGAAGCTCAGCAGTAATTCTTTCGCCCAATGAGGAGGGAATCGCTTCCAACACTACCATTTGGGCACCTGCGTCTTGACATGCAATTGCTTGCTCGAGCATGACGCTGGCAGCATCTTTAGATTTGCCTTGTACTTTGTAGCCGCCCAAAACATGAACAGATTG
>Ga0007796_10000398_pt1 | contig 13578 bp, 12 predicted proteins | sample CryBogmetaGMA0M_FD_60373 | JGI IMG/M metagenome (GOLD analysis project Ga0007796, IMG submission 60373) | Freshwater microbial communities from Crystal Bog, Wisconsin, USA - MA0M | ecosystem: Environmental > Aquatic > Freshwater > Lake | place: Crystal Bog, Wisconsin, USA | collected 2009-07-06 | reverse complement strand
GGTCGGTCAAGATCTGTCTCGATTGCGTGATAGACCACCCCCATGCCGCCCTGGCCCAGCTGCACAAAATCGGTCAGGCCTTCGATTGTCGGAGGGGTGTTGAACGTCTCCAGCGCATCGGATCGCCTGGATTCAACCCGGCCTTCGTCATATCGCGCCAAATTGGCCAGAATCTCCCGGTTTACCGAAGCCTTGCCAACGTCTTTCCGGACCTGACGCGGGAATGGGGTCTGCGGCGGGGCCTGCCGTCCCAGGTAATCCTCACACTGGGGACACACTTCAAGATGGGCAAAGAATTCCAGCTGGTCAGATTCGCTTCCCGTCCCGTCCAGAAAGTTGCGCCAATCCTGCTCATCGGGGCAAGAGGTTAAGAGATTCATGGCTGCGTCAATTCTTGCTCAATCCGAACGATCGTCTCGCGTAACAGATCCGTAACGCGATATCGGGCCAGATAGGCCGCGCGGACAGTGATGCCGAGTTGGTTCGCGACTTCATGTCCGGTCAAGCCGTTCAGCGAGAGTAGTTCAAAGGCTTCCCAGGTCGTGGGTTCCACCCGCAACTTGACATCATGCATCGCTCGCTCGAATAGCTCTGCATCATAGACTTCTTCCAGACAGGCGATCAGATCTTCGCGGGCCGGAAGATCTTGCAGTACCTTTAGCATCGCGCTTCCGCCCTCTCCTTCGACCCCGATCGCCAGGCCAGATTGCCAGTCAGACCAGGTCGCTTCCGTGATCCGGCGAAGGTAGGCTCGAAACCTTTTGGTCGGGTCGTACTGAAACTTCTTGGACTGATTCCAGAACCGGATCAGAACCTCTTGCGATAGGTCATGAGCGTCGGCATCTCCAAGCCCATAAGACTTGCACCAGCGAACCACATGAATTCCGTAAACCTCAACAAATTCCGCCCAGGTCGCTGCATCGTCCCGGGAATCCGAGATCCGGGCCATCAACGAAAGACTCGTCGTGGCCGCCGACGGCATCAATCCGCGCGTTTTGTACTGGTTTTTCCCAGATAGTTTCTCGGGAACTCTCGTTGCCATGTGATCCAACTCCGAGAGGCCCCAGATCATCATGCCGGGAACGCCTGAAAAGTCCACTACCCAGGCTGCCCACTCTGCCAAGATTCTCTTGTCGAAATCGAAGATGCAATGCCGATCAGGCAACCGAAGCAGGAAGTCTGGGTGCGATTCAAATTGAGTATTTCCATCGGGATAGGCAGAGTCAAGGGGGGGCAATCCACCCATGCAAATGGTTACGCGTACTTGTTTCCAGATCATTGACGTAACTTCCAAAGCTACGCGACGATCGAAACACAGAATCTGGAATACGGTGAGTGCGGGGGCTGATAGAGTTCTTCGCGAGCGAATCGCAAATGGATCACTCAAGGGCTGCGGCCTGATCGTCATTTTCAACTTATCCGTCAGGGTCTCATCATGAGTGCACATAAATTGGAGTCAACCATGCCTGTGGCCCTGGTCACCGGCGGCACGCGCGGCATTGGGCTGGCCATTGCCCGGGCACTGGTAGCGCAGGGGTACCAGGTGGTGGCGGCGGCTCGGACGGCCGTCTCCCTTCCGGAGGGAATCACATTTACGCCCCTGGATGTCACCAACTCGGGTGCCGTCCACGAGTGTATCGACAACCTGCCCCGGCTGGACCTGCTGGTCAATAACGCCGGCTTGGTGCGGGCGATCTCACCCGCCGAACCTGATCAGGTGCTCTGGGACGCGATCGTGGCCACGAACCTGAACGCGGCCTGGTACACCAGTAGTGCTGCGCTCAAACGCTTGCCCGACCGCACGGGCCGGATCGTGAATATCGCGTCGGTGCTGGGCCTGCGCGGCGAACCCGATCAGCCGGCCTATTGCGCAGCCAAGCACGGCCTGATTGGCCTGACCCGGTCGCTGGCGTTGTACGCCGCGCCACGCGGCATCACCGTCAATGCCGTGTGCCCCGGCTGGGTCCTGACCGACATGGCGCTGCAGCGGTTTGGCGAGCTAGGGCTCAGCCCCGATCAGGCGGCCGCCAGCATTCCCCTCAAGCGGATGACCACCCCCGACGAGGTCGCGGCGCTGGTTGCGTTCCTGGCCGGGCCAGGCGCGGCCACCATCACCGGCCAGGCGATTGTGGTCGACGGCGGGTGCGATGCCCAGGCGTGAACAGTAACCACACGTTCACTATCATCTATTCCGGTCGATCTGGCGCGAGGGTTGAGGTTCTTGATGTTTCTTGTTCGCCATGGAAATTTTCCTGCTGTCCTTTCGGTCAACCGACGGATAAAGTAAGGAATGATCCCTCACCGGAAAGTGGTGAGGTCGTGCTCTTGATTCGGCACACCCGGCCGAGGAGTCCAGACATGGGCAGTTCCCGATCCCGAATCCACCGTTCGCTGGCCGTGTTGGGATGCGCCGGCTGGATCAGCCTGGCGGGAGCAGCCGCCGCCCCCGCGCAATTTGCGATCTCAACCCCGTTTAATCCCTATTCATCGCAAAACCTGAGCTATTCCTACCCGACGATCGTGAATCCGTCGCTGCCGAATCAAAGCCGGATCACCAACCGGGCGAATCAATTTGGTGGACTTTCGATCACAGATCAGGGTCCTCTCGACGTTCTGGGAACCGGGCCTTCGCAGTCTGGGCGGGGCGTTCCGTACTACAGCACCAATCGGCCGGTCGGGGGCTCCAGCTCGTCTTTCGCCAAGTCCGATGAGCGAGTCCAAGAGAATCAGGCGAAACGAGACGCGCTCTACCTGCAACTTTCACAGGAACGAGACCCCGCCAAGCGAGAGAAGATCAAAAAAGAATTGAAAGATGTGAACGCGACCCTGGATAAAGAACTCGGGCGCGTCAAGCGGCGGAGCGGTCAGGCCCGCACTGGCACAGAGCCAGCAGCAGGAACAGCGGGCACCCCACCCCGGGCCGCAGCTACCGGCGGCACCGAAACCGCGGCCGCCAGCCCAAGTGAAGGCAGCCCTTCGCGGGGAACGTCGCTGGGTCTACCCCGCAGAACCGACCATGTTCCAGGTCGGCTGCTGCTGGACGATGATGCCGAGGTCGGCGGGACCGCGACCACCCGACCCTCGGCTCGCTCTGGTCGTGGTCCGGAACGAGCCGGAGTTTCTTCGGGAAGCCGCCTGGATGACCTTGAGACCGAACCCTTACCCCGTACCCCAGCCTCCACGGCTCGACCGCCAGACGATGAAAGCCCTGCGGGTGCTTCCCCAGCCCAACCCAAACGGCGCCCCTCGCTCAGTGAGTCGGCCAGTTTCAACTCACTCAGGCAACGCGCCATGGGAGGCGCGGCCGGCACCTCCGGCGGCCTGGCACCACCCTCCAGCGTGACCATCAAACCGCCAGGCAGCCGGAACAGTAATGCCACGGCTGCCCCCAAGCCGGCCGGCGGCGGCCTGTTTGATGCAGACGACGGCAAGTAATCTCCAACCGTATACCCAGCGGAATCCTGCCGTGCCAGCACGCGATTCCGCTAACAACACGCGAAAGTGAACCGACATGCCCTTGCCAGGCGGGTTCACCTGGCGTTATTTTATTGGGACGTGAGACCACGTACAAAAAACCCATCGCCGCCCGCGATGGTTTTTTTCGACCTACCTTTGTGAACACTTTCACAAAGTCGGCGGAAACCTGGACAGATAACCACTCGGCCTCTGGAACACCATGTCTACCGAGTTCACCCCGATTTTCCTGTTCATCCTGCTGGCGATCTTCGGAATCGCCGGCGTGATGGTGGTGCTCAGCCACCTGCTCGGCCCTCGTCGTGACACGACAGTCAAGCAGATGCCGTACGAGTCGGGAATGGATCCCATTGGCGATGCCCGCCAGCGGTTCGATGTGCGGTACTACCTGATTGCGATCGCGTTCCTGCTATTCGACGTGGAGTTGCTGTTCTTGTACCCTTGGGCGGTGGCTCACTGGAGCGATACGGCGGCCCCGGCGACGGTGGCGGCGGCGGCGGCGGAGCCGTCCAGTGCCCATAGCTTGCCGGCGGCGGCTGTAAAAGCTCTGAGCTCGGGCGTGGTCGGAATCCCGCCCGCGTTCCGGGACCTGGTGTTCGGTGAGATTCTGATTTTCGTGGTGGTGCTGGTGGCGGCGTATGCCTACGCCTGGCGCAAGGGGGTATTCGAATGGCGCTAGGACCAGTTTTGATCGTCGTGCTGGTGCTGGTCGCAGCCTATGCCTGGCGTAAGGGGGTGTTAGAATGGCGCTAGAACCGATTCGGCCGGGAGCGGGGGCGGCCTCTGTTCTTAGCAATAACGCCAAGCTCTGGCGCGCGGCCGGCGGCTACGAACTGCCCGAGGGAGTTCAAATCACCACCCTCGATGCAGCCGTCAACTGGTGCCGCAAGTACAGCCTGTGGCCCATGCCGTTCGCCACGGCCTGCTGCGGTATCGAACTGATGTCGGTAGGCGCCAGCCGGTTCGATATCGCCCGCTTCGGCGCCGAGGTGATGCGGTTCAGCCCCCGCCAGTGCGACGTGATGATCGTCGCTGGCCGCGTGGTCATGAAGATGCTCCCCGTCCTGCAGCGCATCTGGCTGCAAATGCCCGAGCCCAAGTGGTGCATCAGCATGGGTGCTTGCGCCTGCTCGGGCGGCGTGTTCGATACCTACGCCGTTGTCCAGGGGATCGATCGCTTCATCCCGGTCGATGTCTATATCCCCGGCTGCCCGCCCCGGCCCGAACAGATCCTGCGGGCCCTGATGGACCTCCAAGATAAGATCCAGCGCGGCGGCCGGTTCACCGGCACGGCCCTGCCCGAACAACTCGCCAAAGAGCAAATGCTGGAACAGGTACGCGGCTCGGCTCAGGGATTGCCCCTGATTCAGGGCGCAGCACGCGGCGGTGAAGCACGGTTCGGTTACGCACTGCCCGGAGGCGAAGCTCTGCTCGGCTCGAATGAGAGAGGGTCCGACTCATGAGCGAGACCAGATCCTCGAAGATTTCCCCGAACCTGGCGCAGATCGAAGCTGCCCAGCAGCTTGTCGAGTCGCTCGGCGAGCCTGCGGTCTCGACCGTCACGTTCCTCGACAATATTCGCGTCTACGTCGACCGGGACCGGCTGATCCAGGCCCTGGCCACGCTCCGTCAGGCGGGGTTCGATCTGGTGGAACTGGGTGCCACCGATTACCTCAAATACCCGGCCGGCCACGGTACAAACTGCCGGTTCGAGGTCCATTACGCTCTCCTGAACCGCAGTTCGACTGCCCGACTCGTCGTCAAGGTTGGCGTCGATGACCCCGCGCCCTCAATCCCCACCGCCACCACCCTGTGGCTAGGCGCCGACTGGATGGAACGCGAGGTCTTCGATATGTACGGTATCCGCTTCACAGGCCACCCCGACCTGCGACGGATCCTCATGCCCGAGGAATTCACCGCCTTCCCGCTCCGCAAAGATTACCCCCTTCGCGGCCGGGGCGAACGACACAACTTCCCTGTCCTTAAACGCGACCAATCGTGAGAATTGATCGACCCAAGCCTCCACCGGCCCAGGTCGATGAATTCTCCAGCACCCGAACTCCACTCGATCGAGACCGGCCAAGCATGGCAACTCACCTGATCGACGATGAACTTGAGATGGACTCCGATGAGGCCAGGCGCTCCCAGGAGTACCGCTGGACCCTCAACTTCGGGCCCCAGCACCCCGCCACCCACACCACGCTCCGCCTGGTGCTGGACCTGGACGGCGAGCGGATCGTCCGCGCCACCCCGTATATCGGTTACTTGCACTCGGGGTTCGAAAAACTGGGCGAACACCTGAGCTTCAACCAGTACGTCACCATCGTCGATCGCAAGAACTACATCAGCCCGCCGTACAACGAAATCGCCTGGCATGGCGCGGTCGAGAAACTGCTGGGCATTGAACTTACCCCGCGCTGCAAATACATTCGCACGATTATCGGCGAACTTTCACGCATCTCTGACCACCTGCTGTGCGTGGGGGCCTCGGCGCTCGACCTGGGCGGCTTCACCGCCTTCCTGTTCGCCTTCAACCAGCGGGAACTGATCTACGACGTTTACGAAGAGATGTCGGGCTACCGGTTCCACCCCGGTTACACCCGGGTCGGCGGCGTGCTGTATGACTTCAATGACCGGGTGATTGACCGCATCAAGCGCGTGCTGGACGGCCTGCCCAAGGCGATCCAGGACACGCAGAAACTGCTGCTACGCAACAAGATCTTTGTCGACCGCATGCGGGGCGTGGGTGTACTCAGCCGCGAAGACGCCATTCGCTTCTGCGCCACCGGCCCGATCGCCCGGGCCAGCGGCGTGACCTACGACCTGCGTAAGGATGAACCCTACCTGGCGTACCCCGAACTCGATTTCGAGGTTCCTTACTGCGTGGAAGGGGACTGTTACGCCCGCTTCCAGGTGCGCCTGGAAGAGATCTGGCAGAGCCTGAGCATCGTCAAGCAGGCGGTGGATAAGCTGCCGGGCGGACCGGTGAACCTGCCGATCGCCGACAAGTTCCCGCTGCCAGACAAGGGGACTGCCTACAACAGCATGGAAGGGCTGATTCAGCACTTCGAGCTGATCATGCCCAACCGGGGCATGGAAGGGCCGGCCAACGAGATTTACTCGGCCGTGGAAAGCCCCAACGGCGAACTGGGGTACTACCTGGTGACCAGCGGTAGCCAGACCGCGTGGCGGACCCGGACCCGGCCACCGTCGTTCATTCACTTCCAGATGTTCCCGCACCTGATCCGGTCGCACACGATTTCCGACGTGGTGGCCGTGCTCGGCAGCCTGAACATCATCGCCGCCGAGCTGGATCGCTGAGCCGATCCTGGTCTGCGAAATCTTTGTCTCCCTGTTGTTTTCAACCGATCACCGCCCTGGCCATTCTTGTTCCGAGGCCCCCGACACCATCATGGCCACCCCATCCACGGTTCAACCGATGCTGTCTGAAGCGATCCGAGCGCAGATTCGCGGCCTGTTCCCACGGTACCCCAGCAAACGGGCCGTGACCCTGCCCGCGTTGCATATGGTGCAAGAGCACTTCCGCTGCGTGCCCCATCGCGCGATGGCCGAGATTGCGGAGCTGCTAGAGATTTCGGCAGCGGAAGTTCATGACACGATGAGCTTTTACGGCTTCTTCACCCAGGCGCCGGTGGGCGATGTGCGGGTGTGGATCTGCCGGTCGATTTCGTGCAGCCTGCGGGGCGGCGACCACCTGCTGGAACACGCCTGCCAAAAGCTGGGGGTGGAACCCGGGGGGACCTCGGCCGACGGTAAGGTGACGGTGGAACTGGCCGAGTGCCTGGGCATTTGCGATCACGCGCCGGCCGCCCTGGCCGACGATGGGCGGATCTTTGGGCCGCTCGACGAGCCGGCCGTTCAAGCCATGCTTGACGAACTGCGGGTCGGGCCGGTCAAGAAACTGCCGCCGCTGAGCGTGGTTGATGAGCGGTCCCGCTGAAAAGTCTTGTGTCGGTGTGACTGGTCTTCGATTGTCTGATTGATTTGATTGATTCTTGTCTGTCGTCCCGGTTGAGCTTGAGAGCCGGGTAAGGAGATGTTCGCCGTGGCCGCGTTCGAACCCGTGCTGAGCCGGAACTTCGCGGTTGCCGATAGCCAGACCCTCAAGGTCTACACGGCTCGCGGCGGCTATCAAGCCGCGCGTAAAGCCCTGACGCAGATGAATCCCGACACCGTGACCCAGGTTGTCAAAGATAGCGAACTGCGCGGCCGTGGCGGCGCGGGGTTCCCCACCGGGCTGAAGTGGACGTTCCTTCCGAAAGATCGGAAGGAAACGCTGATGTGCGTCAACGGCGACGAGAGCGAGCCGGCCACCTTCAACAACCGCCACCTGATCGAACGCGACCCGCACCAGTTGATCGAGGGGATCCTGCTCTCGTGCTTCGCTACCCGGGCGTCGGTGGCGTACGTTTACCTGCGATTCGAGTACATTCGCGCCTACCAGATTCTGGAGCAGGCGATTACCGAGGCCAGGGCCGCCGGCCACCTGGGCAAGAACATCCATGGCTCGGGCTTCGACCTGGAAATTTACTGCCACCGCGGGGCGGGGGCGTATATCTGCGGTGAAGAGACCGGCCTGATCGAGAGTCTGGAAGGGAAGCGGGGCTGGCCGCGCATCAAGCCGCCATTCCCGGCCATCGAGGGGGCGTTCCGCAAGCCCACCGTGGTCAACAACATCGAGACGATGTGCTGCGTTCCCCACATCATTGAACGCGGCGCCGACTGGTTCAAGACGATCGGCACGCCCAAGAGCTACGGGCCCAAGATGTACACGGTCTCCGGGCATGTGAACAAGCAGGTGTGCGTGGAGCTGCCGCTAGGCATCACGGCACGGCAATTGATTGAGGAACATGGCGGCGGCTGCTGGAAAGGCAGGGCGGTGAAGGCGGCCGTGCCGGGCGGCTTGAGCATGGGCCTGCTGTCGGCCAGTGAGCTGGATACGCCGCTGGACTTCGAGGCGATCCGCGGCACCGGCTGCCTGGGTCTGGGCACGGCGGCGGTCACCGTGATTGACGATCACACCGACATCATCGACGTGCTTTACAACTCGTCACGGTTTTATGCCCACGAGAGCTGCGGCCAGTGTACCCCCTGCCGCGAGGGGACCAACTGGCTGTACAAGACGATCAGGCGGATCAAGGCCGGCGGCGGGCGTCTGGAAGACCTGGACGTGATGGACAACCTGTCCAAGAACATGGGGATCATGCCCGGCACGACGATTTGCGGCCTGGCCGATGGCGCGGCCTGGCCAATCAAGAACGCGCTGGCGAAGTTCCGGCCCGAGCTGGAAAACTACATCAAGACCCACCAGACCCCAGGCGCGGGTCCAACGCCGCTCCAGGAAGCGATTTCCCAGGGTCGGCCCGCCGATCCGGTGATCGTCCACCAGCTCGAACTTGGCTACACCAACGGGAAAAAGCTGGCGATCGCCACCCAAGACCGCCCCTGAGGCGAACCTTGCACCGGTCCGCCAGACAAATCAATCATCGTCCACTTGAAAACATTTCGCACAATTCGCAAGGCACAGTGAACCAGAGGACCCGATGGCCACGATCCTGATCAACGGCCAGGAATATCAGCTCCCCGACGGGGAGAAGCTCAACGCGATTCAGGCTGCGCTTCGCGTGGGGGTGGAGATTCCTTACTACTGCTGGCATCCCTCGCTGTCGGTGGTGGCAAGCTGCCGCATGTGTGAAATTGAGGTCGGCGCGAAGGACGCGAAGACGGGCGAGATCAAGATGATCCCCAAGATGGTGCCGGCCTGCCAGACGCCCGCCAAGGACGGCACGGTACTGGTCACCAACAGCGACAAGGTACGCGCCCATCAAAAGATGGTGATGGAACTGCTGCTGATCAACCACCCGCTCGATTGCCCGGTGTGCGACCAGGCCGGCCAGTGCGGCTTGCAGGATTACAGCTACCATTACGGCCAGTCCACGCACCGGTTCGTCGAAGAGCGTACGGTCAACCCACGCAAGGATGTGTCGGACCAGATCCAGCTCAATGCCGACCGCTGCATCATGTGTACCCGCTGCGTGCGGTTCACCCGGGAGATCTCCGAAACGTCGGAACTTCAGGTGATGCGCCGGGGGCATCATGCCGAGATCGACGTGTTCCCCGGCGAGCCGGTCGACAACCCGCTGGCCGGCAACGTGGTTGACCTTTGCCCGGTGGGCGCCCTGCTCGACAAGGACTTCCTCCATCAGCAGCGGTCGTGGTTCTTGAACAAGCACGACACCCTTTGCACCCGCTGCGCCACCGGCTGTTCGATTGTGGCTGAAGAGAACCGGGGCGAACTGTGGCGGTTCCGGGCCCGCACCAACCCCCACGTCAACGATTACTGGATCTGCGACGAGGGCCGGCTCAGCTACAAGGCGGCCAATAACCCGAACCTGCTCACGGGCACATACCTGCGCAAGGATGGCAAGCTCGCCGCGGCACCCATCGAACAAACACTGTCGAGTATCAACGACCGGCTCCAGGCGATCGCCCAGAAGGGCGATATCGTAGCGGGTGTGATCTCGCCGTTCTTGACGGTGGAGGAAGCGTACCTGTTCGCCTCGTACATCAAGGGGCTGAACCCGGCCAACGTGCTGGCGATTGGCCCGGTGCCGGTGCAGGGGACCGACCGTACGTTCAAGACCGCGCCCCGCGACCAGCGCAATGGCGACACCAGTTTCGTCGAATGCCGGCCGTTCACGATTCGCGCTGAAAAGTGCCCGAACCGGCTGGGCGTGGAGAAGATTATCCAGCATTTCCAGCCCGAAGTGATTGGCTTCGACCAGCTTTTGAAGCGTGTGGGGGCAGGGGAGTTTCAGGCGGTCTACTTGACCGGTGACGCACCCGAGCCGCTGTATTCCGATACGGCCGCGGAAACCGTTCGCAACGGCACCTCGTTCCTGATCGTGCAAGACGTGCACGTGACGCCGCTGGCACAAGCGGCCGACGTGGTGCTTGCCGGCGCCACGTTCGCCGAAAAGGCCGGCTGTTACGTGAACGCCGACGGCCGTCTCCAGTACGCCGAGGCCGCGCTCATGCCGCGTGACGGCTCTTTGCCCGACCTCGACCTGTTCGCCATCCTGCTTAACCAGGGCTCCGGCCCGATCAACTCCGCCACCATCCTGGCGCAACTGGCCGAGGCCGTGCCCGCGTTCGCTGTGGCAGGCGGCGGCAAGGTGCCCACCCTGGGCGTGCCGCTGGGCCAGACCGAGCCGGTGGCCGAGCCGGCCGTCGTGTTCCAGGACGCCTGGATGGCTCCCCGCGGTCGGCCGTCCAAACTGGTCCGCACGCCGCTGGCCAAGGTTGCTCCACCGCCACCGGCCGAGCCAGAGCCGGCTCCCACGCCCGCCGGCAGTTGAACGACAACCAGCCAACAGCCAACCCTTGGTTTGCCGAAACAAACGCTCTTCCTTCTCGCACACGGTTTGATACAGGACGCTCGCTGGAGCCCGCGTGAACATGCACTTCATTGATATTCTCGGATTACTCCTGAAGATCAGTATCGTGGTGGGGATCACGCAGGGGGCCGTCGCGTACCTGATCCTCGTCGAGCGGAAGATCGCCGCCTGGGCGCAAGACCGGGTGGGGCCCAACCGAGCAGGGCCGGGCGGCCTGCTGCAACCGGTGGCCGACGGCGTGAAGATGTTCCTGAAGGAAGACGTCATTCCCGGCTACGTCTCCAAGCCGATCTACATCCTCGCGCCAATGATCGCCATTGTGGCGGCCACCATCGCGTTCGCCGTGGTGCCATTCGGACCGGTCGGATCCACGGGCGTGGATTTTTTCGGCACCCGCGACATCCAGTTCCAGATCTCGCCCGGCATCGACGTCGGCATCCTGTACATCTTCGCGATCGGTAGCCTGGCCGTGTACGGGGTAATCCTGGCCGGCTGGTCGTCCAACAACAAATACTCGTTCCTCGGCGGCCTCCGCTCCAGCGCCCAGTTGATCAGCTACGAGATTCCGTTGGGTATGTCGATCCTGGGCATGGTCTTGATCTGCGGCTCGCTAGACCTGAACGCGATTGTCAACTGGCAAGATCAACATGTTTGGGGGATCGTCGCCCAGCCGATCGGCTTCCTGCTGTTCCTGGTGAGCGCGTTCGCCGAAACCAACCGCCTGCCGTTCGACCTGCCCGAAAGCGAACAGGAACTCGTGGGTGGGTTCCACACCGAATACTCGGCCATGAAGTTCGGCATGTTCTTCCTGGGCGAATACATCCACGTGATCACGGTCAGCTTCCTGGTGGTCTTACTGTTCTTGGGCGGCTGGGATTTCCCCGGGCTAGACATGTACCAGGTCGGCTGGCCAGCCGCGCTGGCCAAGGTGCTGGTGCTGCTGATGAAGGTTGGCGGCATGATCGTTTTCATGATGTGGATCCGCTGGACCCTGCCGAGATTTCGGTATGATCAGTTGATGGATCTGGCCTGGAAGCGGATGATCCCGCTGGCCCTGATCAACCTGGTGGCCACGGCCTCCATCTTGCAGATGATTCGCGGCTAAGCTGATCTGAAGAATTCAACACGACACATTGGGCCGATCCGCAGACCTGACTTTCTCTTTGTTCGACGGAGCCGTCTTCCGATGCACGCCGATGACCCCAGGCTGAAACGCCTCACGCCGCCCCGGCTCAATCTGCTGGAGAAGACCTATCTTCCGCAGGTGCTGGGCGGGCTGGCCGTTACCGGCCGGCATATCCTGGGGGCCGCCCTGGGTGGTAAAACGGTGACCGTGCAGTACCCCGAGGAAGAGACCGTGCGTTCGCCGGTCTACCGTGGGGTTCACCGCCTGAACAAGGACGAGGACGGGCGGGTGAAGTGCGTGGCCTGCATGTTGTGCGCCACTGCCTGCCCCGCGCACTGCATCGACATCGTGGGTGCCACCGCGCCCGACGCCTGGGCCGACCGCGAGAAATACCCCCAGAGCTTCGTGATCGACGAACTGCGCTGCATTTACTGCGGCATGTGCGAGGAAGCCTGCCCGGTCAACGCCATCGAACTCACGAGCCTGTACGACCTGACCGGCCTGACGCGTGAGGAAATGATTTTCGACAAGGCGAAGTTGCTCTCGGTTTATGACGTGACCAAGGACGCGGAACCGATGCGGTCGGCCCGGCCGGCCGCCGATAGCGATCCCTCCGCCAAATCTCACGATTACCAGACCGTCACCGGCACGCTACCGGGACTCTACCAATCATGAACACGGGCACCGAATTCCTGCCGATCCTGAGTGTGCTGTTGCTGGGCCTGGGTACCGGCCTGCTGTTGCCGCACCGCCACGGCTATAACTCCCCACGCCGGGTGCACATCATGGGGGGGATCATCGCGGCCGGCGGCCTCGCGCTGTTCCTCATGCTGCTCACTCCGTCCACCAACTGGCTGGCCACGCTGTTCCTTTACACGTTCGCCACGCTCGTCTTGGCCGGTGGCATTCTGGCCGTCACCGCTCGTAACCCCATATACAACGCACTCTGGTTCGCGGTGGTCCTGCTGGCCACGGCCGGCCTGTTCCTGCTGGCAGGCGCTCAGTTCCTGGCTGCGGGCACCATCATCGTGTACGCCGGCGCCATCATCGTCACCTTCCTGTTCGTGCTGATGCTGGCTCAGGCCGAGGGGCACGCGCCTTACGACCGCATGGCACGCTCGCCACTGCGTTCCACCCTCACCGCTTTCGGCTTACTGCTCGGACTCGCCTATGCCATCTGGCGCGTCCAGACCTCGTCTTACAAGGATTGGTCCATGCCGGCGCCTGTGGCAGGACAATCCTCACCACGCAACGGCGGCGGCCTGCTTGCACCCAGCGGCAGTCGAGGACCTGGCGGCGCCGGGGGAGGACCAGGCATGATGGCCGGCGGTCCCGGGCGCGGACCTGGTGGACCAGGTGGTGGTCCCCGCGGACCTGGTGGGCCCGGCGGACCTGGTGGACCAGGTGGTGGACCCGGTGGACCGGGCGGTGGGCCTGGAATGATGGCAGGCGGACCGGGCGGTCCCGGGCGCGGACCTGGTGGGCCAGGTGGTGGACCTGGAATGATGGCAGGCGGACCGGGCGGTCCCGGGCGCGGACCTGGTGGGCCAGGTGGTGGAC
>Ga0007796_10000397_pt1 | contig 13593 bp, 29 predicted proteins | sample CryBogmetaGMA0M_FD_60373 | JGI IMG/M metagenome (GOLD analysis project Ga0007796, IMG submission 60373) | Freshwater microbial communities from Crystal Bog, Wisconsin, USA - MA0M | ecosystem: Environmental > Aquatic > Freshwater > Lake | place: Crystal Bog, Wisconsin, USA | collected 2009-07-06 | reverse complement strand
TCATCAGACAGGCCGATGTAGAGGCGTTCGAGACACGTATGCGCGAGTTCCGAGAGCAACTCATGGCGGCCGCTGCTAATCTGCAGTTGGAATACGATACGCTCAAGAACGCCGCCCGAGAAAAACTGGGCGGCCTTTATAACCCAAGCGACTATCCGGCCACGCTGGAGGGCGTGTTTGAATTGTCGTGGGAGTACCCCGCGGTCGACGCGCCTAATTACCTGATGACGTTCAACCCAGAGTTGTACGCGCAAGAGCAGAACCGTATTCAGCAGCGGTTTGAAGCCGCTGTGGTTATGGCCGAAGACGCGTTTGCCGAGCAGTTGCAGGAAATGGTTGCGCATCTCATCGAGCGGCTGACCGACAAGCCTGACGGCGAACGCAAGGTGTTTCGTAACGCAGCAATTGAGAACTTCAAGGAGTTCTACGACAATTTCCGCCGCATGAACGTGCGGTCAAACGAGCAGTTAGACGGCCTAATCCGGCAGGCCAACGACCTTGTAGCCGGCGTGGATGTCAAAGACCTACGCGAAAACAAGGACATGCGGCAGAACCTGTCGCGGCAGATGGCAGAAGTGCAGACCGCGCTGGATAGCCTGATCACAAATGCGCCGCGTCGGCGTGTGATGTCTATGAGTTGAAATGGAACCAACGGCAACATTAGAACCGATTAAGTCAACTATGCAGTTGGAACCGGCGATCACGCCTATTCCCGCCCCTATTAAAATAAGAAAAAAGCGCGCGCCGAAACACGATTTCAAAGATGGCGTGGGAAAAGTGTTTGCGCACCGGCACGACAACGGCAAGGGCTGGGTCGCCGACACAGCGAGGGTTACCGATAGCGTATACGTCGGCGCGCGGGCTCAGGTGTACCAGTACGCAACAATCCGTGACGATTGCCGGCTTGAAGGCACCGCTAGTGTTTATGGCCACGCGACCGTAAGCGGAAAAGCACTTGTTAAAAACGCACGCGTGTTCGGCGTCGCGACGGTGCAAGATTCCGCAAAAATTAAAGACAATTGTGCTGTAAGCGGTAATGCGTTTGTGGGCGGCGGCTCTGAACTGCACGTCGGGTTTCGCGTCATTGAGCACGCACACGTGTTTAATTCTATGCTGCGCGGTTATGGCGTCATTAGCGGTCACGCGCATATTGTGCGCAGTAATTTCAGAACACGCGAATTAGAGGCAACCGGAAACGTCACGGCTATCAACGCGACAATTGTTGGACGCGCACGGCTTACGCAATACGCAAATATGCTGCACAGCATAATTGAGTTAAACGAAGTCGATAACGGAGAAGTCTGGCTGCGCGACTTTGCTATTATTTCCAGCAACACGCGCATTACCGTACCGGTTGAGATTAAAAATCACGCGTCACTCGCGCACACGACGTTAAACACCAATCATTACAATAACGACTGGCGCGGTCGTGACCGATTGATCATCCGTGACAACATGACGATTAGTAACAGGTCTTTCAATAGTTACGTAACGTTTGAGTCGTTTTTGGTAACTGGCGCACCACCGCCGCCACCGCCACCGCAGGTTCCCGGTTTTCCTCCGCGCGTCTTGCCAAACGGAACACAGCCAGTTCAAAGGGCGCCGGTAATTGTGGCACCGATCAATCGCCGTATCATGAACCCAGAAAGCGCGCTGTCATGAATATTTATTTTAGACCAAACGGCACAGCCCAGTGTCTGTATGGCGAAAGTATCGCATTGGCGGAACTCGGCGCACTTGATATCAAACGCGCCAGCCACGTCGAGCCAGACCCGCATAACCCGGGAACATGGTACGCAGATATGTCGCCTGTTGGCGGACCTATGTTTTCAGGATTTAGCAGCCGCGCTGACGCGTTGGCTGCCGAAGAAAAGTGGCTGAACCAACAAATGCGCGCCAAGGACGTACGGGTAACTGCGTGACAAGTTGGATGAATTGGGAACTAGCAGACGATGTTGGCGAGAATCCGACCGGTGTTCCTGCTGAGTTTGAATTCAGCATCGAATACGATTTCGATCCCGGCGACACGTATACATGCGATAAAAATAAATACCCCGATTATCCGGCAACCGTAACGCTTACGAAAGCGCTGTGCAAAAAGATTAGCGCAGAACAAGGGCAATCTAGGTTGCCTGCGCAAAACGAAATAGATGATTTGACACAATGGTTTTGGTCGGTACTTGACAAAAACCAAGAAATACGCGATCAAATAGAAACTTTCGGGCTCGAACAAATGGCGTTTGAGTCCGAAATGACGATGGATGATTAACCAGCGAAGACAGACAATTGCGTCACCTTCGCCCAACCAAGGAAGAGGTCAAAATGCGCTCTGCATTTTTTGGAATGATTCTGTGTGCTTGCGGTGTCGTGTACGGCGGACAGGAAGCCAGCGTACTCGTCAACACACCCTGTGAGGCCGCCCAGCCGGCCGTCGTAGCCGCCGCCCCGGCGTGCTGCAATTCGTGTGCTTGTGCCGCTAGCGCGCCCACCAGCACTGTTCGGACGCGGACTCGTTACCGTGTCGTGAACGAAGGTTGTGACGCCTGCACGGGCCGTCCGGTCCGCAGCGTTTCGCGTGGTGTCGTTCGCGGCACGGCCGAAGTAGTTCGTGGCGCTGGCGAAATGGCTGTCGGCGTAATCACGCTGCCGGCCCGCGTCTGCCGCAACGGCCGCTGCAGCAACTGAGTTTCTTAGATAACTAATCGCCATGGAGGGCGCCGGGTATGCACTCGGCGCCCTCTTTCTTTTTACAAGGAACCGAAATGCCGTACTTTCGAATTCGAATCAATCAAAGTCATTGCACAACTTATCACATCGAAGCCTCCAGCGCCCAAGACGCAAAACAATTTGTTCAAGAAGCGCACGCCGCTAAAAACACAAATCTGGTCAACGGCCTGTACCGTGTTGAAGACATTCGCGACGAAAACACAGAAGTGGTGCGCATGCCTGACGACGGAGAAATTTACCGGGCCGATCGTGTAAACGCTAGATTGAAGGACCTGTAACATGGGAATTGACATTTACCTAGAATGGCCGGGACAAGAAGAAGAAAACAAGATTAAAGACAACCGCTGTGATTGGGGCAACACCACACAAGGACATGTTGGTTATCTGCGCGAGGCGTACCACGGCGGGCCATACGCGACAAAACTCCTCGTCCCAGAGGCGTTTGACTCCGAGACACGCAGGGCTGAGATTCCCGCGGCTGTTATGCGAGAACGGCTGACTACCATTACCACGCCAGCGATGAACGCCGACGGCGGACACAAAGCCGCTGAGGCTATGATTGCAATGTTGCGGCGAGCCGGCGCCAGCGTTGCCGGCCCGGTTATCCACGACGGCAGCACCGCCGCGATGTCCGTCGAGGATGCGGTGCGTATCAGAGAGAAAACGCTGTACAACAGCGACGACGATGAAATTGATGACGTTGTGCAGTCGTTCCGCGACTTTGTCGAACTCGCGGAGCGCAAGGAAAAAGAACATGGCCGAGCCTGTACCGTCTGCGCATCTTACTGAATTCATCCGAGAACTGCAGGGAAAACCCCCAGTGGCAGACGCAATCACCACAATCAAAAACTTTTGCCAGTTGCTGGCGTCTTACGATATTACTGAAGTTATTGGCGAGTATGACGGCAGCGGCGACAGCGGCGACATGAACATCAGCGTAAAAATGAGTTTGCCGTGTCCGCCCGGAAACAGACTTGACAGCGCCGATTACGCTCCGAATCCGGCTATTTATAGGCTATTCTGTACTGTAGTAGATTCGCTTATTGCAAAACCAAATTCGTTAATTACCAAAGAGAACTACGCCGCTTTTGAAGATGCCATGTTTGATTTACTTCCCGGCGGCTGGGAAATTAACGACGGGAGTTTTGGCGAAATACACGTCAATGTCGGCACCGGGCATGTGCATACAGAGCACAATGAGCGCTATACCGACGTCACGCACACAGAAAGCGACTATCCGTGAGGCACTACACTTGGGTTATTGCAACCTACTCTGATCACGGGCAATTCAATCGGCGGGTGCGCATGTGCCGCCACTATTCTGAAGAAGCCGCTGCAAAAGCGTGGAAAAAGATTGTGCGCTGGCACGGCCCGCGTGCTGCTGGTGCCATAGGTTCAGGAATTGGGTGGCGCATGTGGCAAGAACGGCGCGATACCAACGAAATCATCAACGACACCGGGTCGTACGGCTATAAAAGTTACACGAACCTTATTTACTAAAATTAACCAATGACCATAGACAAAGCCATTGAATTACTGCAAGCAGAAAAAGCCGCCGGCGGTAAAAATATCATCGCCGCTTGGTGGTTAGCGGATCAGTTTCAACGCGCCGACGACGAAGAATGGGCGTACGCTGCCGAACTCATAGAACGCAAAATGGATTGGTCTGCGACACATAACGACTTGCAATCAATGCTCGACCTCTACACGAGTGAATAATGCCAAAAACCTACAATCACGCCTACACGTTTGCAGTAGAGATCAAAAATAGCGGCCGCGAAGATGCCGAAGACGTCACCGGCGCACAATTAAGGGCGGCGCTGCTAGAACGAATCGACAGGTTATCCGACGACGATATCTTAGAAGCCTGCGACGCTCCGTATGACACCTTTGAGCAAGAATAATGGCGCACCCTTATCACCACGCCCTATCTTCTGTGAAAAAGTGGGGTGGCTGCGCCGAAGACTATCAAGCCATTCACGATTGGTTTGACGAGTCCAAGGCGCACGTCGCCGACTTCCGCCATCGCGTCCTGCGGCACCACTCCGAGGGCATCTTCATGGCGGAAAAGATATTTGGAACGACAATCACTAACTCTGACGGCCGTGTCGTCCCCGTCCGATATATCGGCGAACAGCACGTCAAAGAAGACTTGGGCAAAATCCCCACGCTGGCCGACTGGTGCTTGAACATCAAACCAGAAACGTGGATGCTAGGACGCAACCGCAACCTCGAAAAGGAACTCGAACATGCAAGCGGAACTTGCGAAAGCGTCGCGGGATGTACTGGCTGTCCCGCCGACGGGTCCGTACAAAACTGTAGCAGTGCCGCCTAATGACATTGCGTTGCTTGTCACGGCACTAGAGCATTTCTTTGACCATGTTGTCAAAACAGAAAAGAAAAGCCAAAAACTTGAACACATCCGAGACGTTCACGACTTCTTTCGTCGAGCGCTGGCTACGTAAATGAAAATTACATCGTGGAAACAGTCGCTACGCTATAAAGTATCTAAATGCTCGCCGTGCGGAACATACGGCGGCTTTATCGACCCCGGTGTGAATATGTTCGTGCTGCTGCTAGAGAAACTTGGCGCTGACACGCATTATAGTTGCGAAGGGCACCCGGGCGGCTTCTATGTGTTATTTGCCGCACCACTTTCGCTGGCGCAAAAAATAGTCGGCTGCGGCTATTTTACCGTAGAACTTGAGCGCGGCGACACGAAAATCCCACGCTGGAGCATTCGCGCAGAGTTTGAAGACGAGTCGCTCAAAGAAAGAGTGCTTGCGCTAGCGGCAGGAAAATGGCTTGAACAATTTGGCCCGCTGCTCGTCACGAAACACGGAACTGAAATACGGCTGGCGCCCACAAAAGCAAAAGCCCGTACCCATAAATAAAAAGAGAACTATGCAATGGATATCCCAATTCGATCTGGAAATTCTTTTATCGACGCTGTATTTGATATGTGCGTCAGGTTGTTACTACTTGTCGGAAAGATATTTGGCCTGAGTTACAACACGGTCAACGTAATGTTCTTTATGGATCAGATTCAAGAAGAAATGGAGAAACGAAAAAATGTCGACGCCAATTCCTGACATGTATCAGGTTAAGTGGTACCACGGCGACAAAGTGAAGTACGGCATCGTTGACAAGTACGGCCCGGCGTCAATTCAGTACTACAACGAAGGCCGGCAGGTTATTGTTGACGACGCCATCACGCCAGAACGGTATGTCTTGAACGTCGACGCGCTGACGGATATCCCAATGACGTGGAACCCGAAAGACGAGTACACGCAATACGTTGAAGACCAGTACCTCATTGCCAAGGGCAAGTCAGACGCATTACCTGCTGGCTTGCACCCGGGCAAGATGTTTCACGTGCCAGTAGGCGATGGTTGCGCATACTACGTCGTGACCAAGGTCAACAAAAAGACTGTTGATATTGAGTGGCGCGGCTACTCGCTCGACCGCTGGGTCGACTTTCGCTACAGCATAGGCGGGCGAGAAAAGCGCGACGTTGTCGAAGCCCTTGTCCGCCGAGAAGACGCCATGCGCGCGCTTTTTACACGGGAACCAGCAAGTGCCTAACCCAGTAATCATTACGTTCAAAGACGGTTTTGACTGGAAAATGCTCGCGCAGCAAAAACTAGAATTGCTGCAACTTATTCCTACGCCAAACTCCGTGCTGCACGGGTTGGTAAATTTGATTGACGAATTACAGGATGCGGGCGCTGATGCGGGATATCCGGTCGTTTTTCTGGAGGACGACGATGACTGACGTACTGCGCCGTGTAGCCTTAATCCACACCGAACGGCTGGAGAAGGCAAACAAAAAGCGCCTGATAACAAAACGCAAGTTAGCCGCCCGTGTGGCGTATTTTCGAGACAGCGGTATTCCCGAGATGTGGGAAGACATCAAAGATATCAGAATCCCCAATCCGGCCAAAGATAGAATCGAAGGCTTTACCGTCACGTTTGCCGACCTTGTCGTGCCCACTTGCGCCGACACCATCGAGGGCGCCGGTCTGACGCTGTACGACAAGAATGATTCAGACGCAACGTGGTACGTGCAAGACACAGCCGACGTCGATTCCGAACAGCCGTTGCTGGTGTATACTCACACGGCGCCCGGAAGCAGAAACAACGCGCGTAGCCTGCATATAGACACCGCCAAAGATGACGCCAAGCAGAAGTTTGTGCAATCGTTTATTGACTGGTTAGCCCGGCACATCACGCCGCAGATGCTGGCCGAAATGGATATTGACCTGCGCCCGCAAGCCACTGTTAGACCAACCCGTAAGTTCCTACAGGTAGCCGAATGAGCCACGAAGCCCTTTCCAAGATTTTTGCCCTACAGCAAGAAGAACAAAGAAAAAAAGAAGCAGCGGCAAAAGCAGCGCGAGAACGAACAGACAGAGAACGCCGCGCGCTAGCGACGTCGGAGGTTATGGAGATACTGCGCTCACTGCGCGACGTGCCGCTCAAGAAAGAGTTCGCCGGCGTGTACGGTGCCAATCAAACGTTCGAGAGCATGATTACGTACTACCGAACAGAAGTATTCGAAGGCAAAACCAACGAACTGATGATGAAAATGTACAGCGGTTCTCCAGTCCGTTGGCGCTGTTACGAATGCCGCGATAGCGGCCGCATGCTCTACGAGTACCGCACAGGTGATCTTGTGGTTGCAACCGACCATCGACCCGAACGTGGTTTTACCGACACGTTTATTTCGTTTGCCGCGCAGTATCTCGACCCGCAGGCTATTGCTGACAAACTGGGCCAAACACCGGCAACGCAACCAGCAGCAAATCACGGCCGACGTATTCTACAGGCCACCTAATGGTATCTTTGAACAGCAACAACGTACCGCCAGAGCATGTACTGGAATGGTGCCGCAACATGGTCCGTGTCGCGTCCCAAAATGCCGTGTGGGGTATTCCGCGATCAGGCACCACGTTTCGTATAGATAAATTAAACAAACGCCTGATTTTAGTCATTCCCGGTTTTGACGACGGCGACGACTTTCGGGCTACGCAGCACGTGTTTGCGTTTATTGGCTGGGACGTCATTACGCAAGAAGACGTAGACAATGAACAAAAACAAGCAGAAAACAACTGACACGCCGCTTGTTGTGTTATTCAAAATACTGGCTACGGCTTTGCTGGAAGACGAGCAAGGCATCAACGAAACCGCCTTCAACGCCCTCACAATCATGGGCAATCTCATAAACACAAGGATGATGGATGACCTCCGCAAAAAAGTTGAACGCAAAGACGGCCGATACTATTACGCTGGGTGATACGTGCATTACGCTGGATAAATTGCTCCAGCCTGATTTGCGCAAATTTGTAATCGCTGCCGCTGGGATTGCGCGAAACACAAAGCAAAAGTTGGCGGCGTCGTGGCTGGATAAATGCATAATGCAAATTTTGCAGATGCACTACACGCAAACGAATAGCGACAAAGAGAGCAATCGCGTCGAGCAGTTATTAGACAAAGAAATCGAACAGCATGAGTTTGTGCGCGAACTATTGATCCGCGAAGTCAAAGCGTTGCGCGCTGAGAACGCCAGAATCTACGACGCGCTAGATTACCGCCCAGACGCGGAAGATTACGAGTCTTGACACCCTTACCCGTTGTGCTACCTTCTGAAGCCGCAGCGGGAACATCATCATGCCACTACCCGAAATTAACTTACTGGCCGTCACGGCTGTCATTGCGGGATTGATGCTTATTGCCGCTCTTTTACCCGGTAGGAACTATGACTAAGTAATAAGGACACTTGGATGTCAGGGATGACGGCTGCTGCAGACAGAAAAGCCCGCCGCGCAAAAACAGCGCGCGAATCATTAGTCCGCGAAGTTCTCCGCCTATGGCCCACAGAAATAACAATTCAAGAACTAGGGCAAAAGTTCCGCGCCAGCCAAGCGCGTATTTATGCTATCGCGATTGAGCACGGGCTGACGGGCAAAGTCTACGAACCGCCCAGTGAAGTTCGCAAAAAGAAAGCGCGTGAAAACGCCGAAAAACGGCTGCTCAAAAAACAGGCGCGCAAAGCCGCAAACGCCGGTAGAAAACGGGTCATCAATGACGACGACCCGACGCCAGAAGAAATAGCCGAGTACGAGCAGCGCCAAGAAGAGATTCGACGCGGCTGGTCGGAAGAAGAAGAATACGCGCGGTTTGCTGGCCCCAAGTCGCAGAACTACGCCTGCCGCACGTATGGCTTTAACCACACAAATTACGTGGCGTACGAGATGCCGGCAGAAGCATGAACCGGCTCGTGGACTACGGCACCGTGCCGAATCTTTCGCCCATTGTTATCTTTGTGGGTGGGCCATTCGACGGCCTACGCATGCGCTGGTCAGACGGCCCGTGCCCAGACTTCATTGACGCACAAGGCAAGCACAATAGCGAGCCCCATAAATATCAATTGAGCGTGCAGACAGACGATAAAAACCACACCCGTGTACTGTACAAATACTGTAAGGAGAAATCATGACGACTAAAAACAGCACCAACGGCAGCATTTGGCCGCTGCTCATCGGCATCTTTGTGTTCAGCGCCATTCTGCAAGTGCTATTTGGCAACACTACCGCCACGACGACTAACACGGCTGCTGACTACACGCCAACCCCGGCTGGCGTTGACCGTTCGTCGTTCGAACATCGGTACGCCAAGGAGCGCGTCAAGTTAGAAGGCTATAGCGACAAAGAAGCGCAGCAGGCTGCTGACGCAATCACCAAGTTCCACAATGCTCAAAAGAACAGGTAATGGCCAAAGTCAAACAAAACGACCTCTTTTTCAAATCATCAGAAGTAAAACGGTGCATTCACCACGCGCTCTGCGCTACGCAGTGGTCAAAGTTTAGCGATTTAAAACACAACAGGCCCTCAGACCTGTTGACGGAGCCCGCGCTGGTAATCATCGAAGATTACAGCGGCACCTACATCATGTCGGCCGGGCAACCGCGAGACCGACTGCGCAACAAGAAAATTTACTCAGCGTACGCTGCGGGTGAAGCGCACAATCCGCTCGACGATTTGCGCGCTGGACTTGATTACCAATCGATGGAAGATGTACACGAACCCGGAACAAACCGAGCGCATTGTATTGCCGTTGTGTATCTTTCTGTCGGCGAAAACGGCCACTGCTACGAGGAAATACTAGCAGAAGCGTTTGACGAATTTATCGTCACAATTACAGAACCCGTTGACGAAAAAATCGACGTGATGTGCCAGACGCGCAATAAAAATATCAATCAAGTCATGGCACGGCTGGACATGAACCGAGACACGGATGGCGTAGATAAGCCGACAGGAAATCGGCGCATCCTCAAAGAAGACGCAATTAATCCTCGCGGAAAAGAGTGAAAACCCAAGGTGAGATGGAAGCGGAGATAAGCAAGGGAGTCAATCAAATCTACGCGGGGTTACTAGGTCGCGGCGCCAAAGAAATCAGAACAACGATCATGGGCGCTGTAGTGCTAGTTGTGCTCCAAAATGTTTTAACAGCGGCGGAACTAAGCGTCGCTGAAACCACGGAAGGGCGCAAAATTATCAAAGAGATGTGTTGTGCCGTGGTCGAACACAGTCGGGCGCAGTTTCAAATGGCCGTAGTGCAGGCTACTGCGCGCAATGTTATCGACATACACCACGACATATCCATTGCAACCGGTCGCGAAATACTCGTGTTTTCGCTTTCCGACCCTCCCACCTACAGAAAAACAAATGGGAAATAAATACAAATACCTCGACAAACAGGTTCTCAATAATATCAATCATATTTCGCGCGACGTCATAAAATACAATCGCGCTTTGCCTCAAGATATCATTGACGCCCTGCCTGACGACAAACTGTTCCCAATCAGTTGGTGCATGGTTCACGAGCACATCGCTGGACGCGCTGTAGAGCCCCATATGCGGTGCCTAATCACCGTACCAGCCGGAACAGGGTCTAGGAGTCACCGGGGCAGAGAAACGCTCCTATTGGACATAGAGATGGGTCTGTTCAACCTGTTGCCGGAAGTCGAACTGCCGGACGTTCCGACTGAGCAATCTACAGTTTGACTGCCGTTTAGTGGCAGTTAGTTTTGAGTCTTGTTCTGAGGGCAGTATTTCTGGTGTGCCCCGAGGACACCAAAATACCCTTACTCTTTTCCTTACGTAGTAAGGAGAGTAGTTCGGTCAAAGTGGACACTCAGACGTTTTTTTTGCCGTAACTAGTTGGCCCGTAATGCTTTGCAGCGACTGGTAAAATGGGTGGTAAAATAGGTAAGGCGTTTTTCTCGGGAAAAACACGTATTGACGGTTTTGGGGGGTTTCGTAGGCTAGTGCAGCCAGTCTAATTCGATCATTCACGTATGCAAGGAGGCAGACAATGCTGCGAAGGGCGCCAGCGCCAAAGCGCAACGAACGTTGTTGGTGCGGTAGTGGGCGGAAATACAAATACTGTTGTTTGCCGACGCCTGTCGTGCAGCCTCAGCGCGTTATCCAGTACATCGATAGCGGCGAGGCGGCTGTGCGTTATGTTATTTCTAACTCTCGCGGCACCGGGTTTTTCTCAACAAAAGACAATGAAATAATTGTGTTTCCTGATCGGGCTATGGCATTTGTCGTAGCAACCATGGAAGAATTTGAAAGCCAAGAGCCCGGCGAAATCAACGTTGCCGGCGTTGGCGAAACAAAGTGGAAGCATCTGCAAGAAACTCTGCCTTTTGTTGAAGTACCTGACGCCGAAACTGCCATCGCGTTAGTACAAGATCGTATTGAGTATCTGCTGCAGAAATTAGAAGCGGTTGGCGAAGCCGCTGACGCGCAGGCGCCCGACGAGGCGGAACCTGCGTAATGAACACTGTACAAGACGTGTTGGAGCAGTCGTATCGCAAACGACTGTCTCGGCGCTATCGTATTGTTGCTCCGCGAAAACGCGCGAGTTATTGTGTTGCATTGACCTGCACGTATCAGGCAGGCAATGTGTTTTCAAAAAAAGGCTTGCCTTATATTCGCTCGTCCTTAGACAGCATGCGATTGTTGTTTATGCGGCGTGTGTACGAACTGGGCAAGCATGAACTGTGGCTGTACCAGCGCGGCTTGAGCGCCGAGCCGCACGAACTCAACCCCGCTAAATTATTGCGGGCATTTGAACTGTTTGCCGACTGCCGTCCGCGGTGTGTGATTTACATGCCGCCGCCGGCAGAGATTGCACAATACATTGAGCACAAGCCGTGCAACCGGTCAAACTTTTGTCCGCATTGCTGGGCCTCTGTAGCAGCCCGGCAAACGCAACATGTTAAAAAAGTCATCAACGACACGATTCGCGACGACGCTTTTGCGCGTCTTGTTTTGACGTCGCAGATTACCGAGCGGTTTGTTTCAAGTAACCAAATCGGCGGCGTGAATTTTGCAACGACGCAAGAACGCCTTGAGGCTATTTTAAATTTGCGTGAGCAGATTGCCGGCGTGAAAGAACACATCGCGGCAATTCATAAGCGCGCGCAGCGTAACACTGTCGGGTCTATCTGGCGCATTGTTCCGATTCCTACAGACGGCGGCTGGCGGTTGCAGTTACGTCAGTTGTTTTTGAGTCGCGTTGGCCGCCCAACTCCTTATGACGTTATGCGCGGCATGACGACCATGCTGCACGAACAGGCTGTGGCTCAGGGCGGGTACACGTGGAAGCAGCGGAAGTCTGCGCTTGATATGGACGGGGATATCTATTCCCGCCTGATTGAGTTCAACGAGTATCCGCGGCCGTGGTTAACAGACGACATCGAACTTACGGCTATCTATCTAAACGCGACGGCAAAATGTCGGTTGCTGGGCGGGACTGGAAAGTTCAAAAAGATTGGTAGTGGACTTGTCCGGCACTTTGTCTTGTTCGAAAGGATGCTCAGAGATGCAGCAGCCAGACGAGCATAAACGCCAGCGGTCGACAAAAGAAAAACTGGACAAGTACGGCGGCAACAAACGCCGGCTCTGGAACGAATACGGGCCGGTAAAAGCGCGCACGCAATACTTGTGCGACATCTTGTTCGCTGGCGATTACCACGAGATGGCGCTGGCTGCGGGAGTGTGCTACCGGCAACTCTACAGAATTTTATACGGGCATTCTCGGCTCAGCATTCGCCTTGCCGGGCAATTAGTTTCAAGACTTGGTGTTCGCGCTGAGTGGCTACTGTGCGGCGCAGGGTCTGTATTTACTTGGCCTGAGCAGGCCGATTATTTTCACTACATGCCGAAGTTGACGAGTTGCTATTACACGCGCAACGCGGTAAACGTCATTCCCGGTACGCATTTTTTGCCGGTCCCGCAGAGCGACCGCGAGGCTGTGCTTTCTCCCACTGACGTTCAACGCTTCGAGGCAGCCGCCCGAAGCGTATTTCGGGCGCGCGTTCACAACAAACCGGTTTTGTTTTTTTTAGATGACGCTGCGTTTACAGTTTCGGCGCCGGATATCTGGCGCCAATTCTTTTCAAAAAAGTACGCCAACATACTGATGGCGACGCTGGCTGGGGCGTGTCACGATTTGGCCCTCGTGGCTGAAACGCCGCCAGCAGATATCAATACCGTGGCTCTTACAGCCGCGACGGCTGGCGCGGGCTACGGAGAGACGTTTTGCCGAGTTGCGTTTCGCGAAGAAGAAGCCCGCAACCAGAGTTTGCTGGCGTCTGTTTTTCACTCTGGCATTCCTGTGTGGCTGTCGGCCGAGATTGGCGAGATTGTGAACCACACGGCGCCGTCAGCCCGAGAACCTGAGTTGGGTGCGGCGATTGGCGCCGCGGCGTATGTTGATTTATTGGCTTTAGCAGAGCAAGTACCAAACTTTTTTGGCAACCCGGGCGGCGTTGTTGTCGTGTGCGGCTCGCCG
>Ga0007796_10000394_pt1 | contig 13620 bp, 11 predicted proteins | sample CryBogmetaGMA0M_FD_60373 | JGI IMG/M metagenome (GOLD analysis project Ga0007796, IMG submission 60373) | Freshwater microbial communities from Crystal Bog, Wisconsin, USA - MA0M | ecosystem: Environmental > Aquatic > Freshwater > Lake | place: Crystal Bog, Wisconsin, USA | collected 2009-07-06 | reverse complement strand
TACGACCGGAGTGCGGTGATCCTGGCGGTTCATGCTTCCGAAGGTGGAACGGAATCTCAGGACTGGGCGGAGATGGTGCTCCGAATGTACACGCGTTGGGCCGAGAAGCGAGGGTGCACCGCCGAAGTGCTGGACGTGACCGTTGGCGATGAAGCCGGGATAAAGAACGCAACCTTGCAGATCACCGGTGATTACGCGTATGGCTACGCGCGTTCGGAGCGTGGGGGGCACCGGCTGGTGCGCATTTCGCCATTCGACGGCCAGCAGCGGCGCCACACCAGCTTTGCATTGGTCGAGGCGATGCCGTTGGTCGAACACGACCTTGACGTGGTGATCAACCCCGATGACGTTGAGATGGACGTCTACCGCGCGTCCGGCGCCGGTGGCCAGCATGTCAACAAGACATCCTCTGCGGTCAGGTTGACCCACAAGCCTTCCGGGATCGTCGTGACCTGCCAGAACGAACGGTCACAGACCCAGAACCGGGAAGTCGCGATGAAGATCCTGAAGTCTCGCCTCCTTGATCGACGCCTTGCGGAAGTTGAGGCAGAACAACGCCGGCTACGCGGCGAACCGATGACAGCGGGATTTGGCAATTCGATCAGGTCATATGTCCTCCATCCGTACAACCTCGTCAAGGACAATCGCACCAGCTTCGAGACGAGCAATACCCAGGGCGTGCTGGACGGCGATTTGGACGCGTTCATGGAGGCATGGCTCGAACAGCAGATCGAGGCCTGACCTCTCGCGCTCGTCCCTCTCCTCCACGTATCGCAAGTGTGAGAAAGGGACCCGCCGTCTGGAGGATCTGTCACGGGTCCGGATGTTGGGCTGAACGGGCAAAAAGACAGGGCGTCGGAGCGCGGTATCGACCGCCGCGCGACACGTTCTGTCATCGCCCCGTTTGGTTCCACGTATGCGCCAACTGTCGCGAATGGCCAGCGTCGCCGGCTACGCCATCGTGACCGCGGTGGTCAACCTCTACCGTCACGGCACCCAGAGTGCGTCAGCGATCTTCGCCACGGTTGTCATGCTGCTCGTGCTAAATGGCTTCCTGCTGGTGGTGAGTACCTTGAACCTTGCGATCCAGGCGCTTGAGCAGAAGGTCAATGTCATCGCCTATCTCAAGGAAGATGTCGACGACGAGACCGGGGAAGCACTCAGGGATCGCATTGGTACGGTCGGTTCGGTCGTGGAGACGGACTATCTTTCAAGGGCCGCTGCGATGGCGCGCTTGCGGGAACAGTTGGCCGACCGCGCCGAGTTGCTCAACATGGTGAGCGGCAATCCTTTGCCAGCGAGTGTCGAGGTGCGCGTGCGGGACGCCTCAGAAGTGCGAAAGGTCGCCGAGATCCTTCGTGCCGAGCAGTCCGTCGACGAAGTTACGGTGCCAGAAGATGCCGTTGACAGCCTTGTCCGGCTAGCGCAGGCGGCGCGCTTCGGAGGGGCCTTCACCATCATCGGATTTGCTGGCGTGACGGTCGTTGTGATTGGCAACACCATCCGGTTGGCCGTATACGCACGTCGACAGGAGATTGAGCTGATGCGCCTGGTCGGTGCGACCGACTGGTTCATTCGGTGGCCATTCGTGATCGAGGGAATGCTCTACGGGATCGTCGGGGCCGTCATCGTCGGGGCCGTGACGCTCTTGGCCTTGGGAACGGTCCAGGGCGCGCTCCTTGACGTCCTCAAGTTCCTGCCGATCCGCTCTGATCCGCTGCTTCCCTTGCAATTGCTGGTTGTGACGGGGTTCGTTGGCGTGGGGGTAGGTACCGTCGGCAGTTACGTTTCGGTACGCCGGTTTCTGGACGCGTGAGGTAATTCGACGATGATCATCTTGCGCAATGTCATCAAGGCCTACGGCAGTGGCAAGCAGGCACTGTCTGGCGTGACCCTCACCGTCCCGAATGAGGATTTCGTGTTCCTGGTGGGCGGGAACGGCGCGGGCAAGAGTACGCTGCTGAAGTTGCTCATTCGGCAGGAAGTGGCGACGTCCGGTGTCATCATGGTCGCGGGTCACGACCTCAAAACCCTCCCCGACCGTCGTGTTCCGGCCTTCCGCCAGCAACTAGGGGTTGTGTTCCAGGACATCCGACTCTTCCCCCAGCAGACCGTGGAGGAGAATGTGGCCTTCAGCCTCCGGGTCGCCGGCATGGACCGGCGGGTCGGTGCACGTGACCTCGTGGCCGAAGCCATGGATCTGGTGGGCATGTCTGGGTATGCCCGGAGGTTTCCGCATCAGTTGTCGGGTGGTGAACAGCAGCGGGCCGCGATCGCGCGGGCAATCGTCCGATCCCCCACGCTCCTCCTCGCTGATGAACCAACCGCAAGTCTCCCACCTGACGTTTCCTGGCAGATCATCGAACTCCTCGGTGCGATCAATCGGCGAGGAGTGACCGTGATCGTTGCAACCCATGACCGGGACGTTGTGAACCGGATGCGTCGGCGGGTCGTCGAACTTGATGCGGGCATGGTTACCCGCGACGATCGCTTTGGAAGATTTGGAACAACGGCTTCCGAGCAAGGGGCATTCAAGGCACAAGGGGCAGAGTGGGGCGAGGGCGGGCTGACTCTTCCTGGCGTGCAGGGGCCGAACGCATGACGCCGGTTTCCCCAACGCCGCGACGTGCCCGGAATCGGAGCACATCTCAGGGTAAGTCCGCCGCAGTCTCTGCTTCTGTGAGGCGCCTGTCGCTGGTGGTTCTCCCGCTCATCCTTCTCTGCGGTCCGTTTGTTACCGAAGCGAGGGCCGAGGGCCTCCTTGATGCACTCCAGTCTCGTCTTCTGCAGGCGCAACAGGCGGTGCGTTCACTCACCGGCGCGCGCGACGAACAGGCGCGTCGCGCCGAGGAGTTGCGTGGAGCGACCAAGTCCCTGGCAGATGAGCTACGTCGTCTCGACGAGGAGATCATCGCGATTGTCGGGAAGCTGCGCGAAGCCGAGATTGACCTTGTCCGGCTGGAATCCGAGGCCGAAGCCCTTGAAAGCCAGATTGGTGACCAACTCAGTGCGGTCCAAGCCCGTGCAGATGCATATGGAAGTCACCTCACCATCCTTTACAAGGCGACCCGGACCACGGCACTTGAACAGATCCTCTCGTCTCGAAGTCTCGGTGAGGCCGTCCAGCGGATGGTGGCGATGCGTGCCGTCGCTCAGGTTGACACCCGATTGCTGGGTCAACTCCGCCGTGACCATTCCACCCTCATTGAGAAGCGGGAGGCATTGGCACTCACCAAAAAGGCGGCGTCGGCCCGCAGGGACGAGATTGAGGCATCCCGCGCGTCTCTCCAAGCGGCCCGCGACGAACACGCCGTCGTTGTTGTGAAGGCTGAGGCGGAGGCCAAGGACGCCGAGGTAAAGCTGACTGACTACGATCGTCAGGCGCGTGACCAAGTTTCGGCGATCGGGGCAATCCAGCAGCAATACCAGCAGCAACTGCGCGAGATTGAGAGGGAACGCGAACTCGAGGCCCAGCGAGAGGCCGAGGCGCGCGCCGCGAGCGAACGGGCGACCGCCGTAGCGGCACAGGCGGAGGCCACGAAGCAGGCTGGTGCCAGCGCCGAGGCGACCCGGCAGGCATTCGCGCAAGTGCAGGCAACGCAGACCGCACTCGCCGGTCAGGCGCGTGCGCTTGCGACCGTGTATGCGCAGGGAACCGTCGTGGCACGGCAGACTGCCACGTCCCTGGCAGGGCGCAGTGGCGGTACACCCGCCGCGACCCGCCCCGCCGGTGCGTCCACGGGAGTAACCCCAACACCGATAGCGCCGATTGCCGCGCTTGCACAGCGACCAGCCCCCACCGTTGTGTCTTCACCCTCGCCCGTTGCGGTGGCTGGTAGCGTCCGCACCAATTTACTGCAACCTTCCACCCTCGGATTTGTCTGGCCGGTAACTGATCCCGACGTGACGACTGAGTTCGGTGAACGGAACTTCGCGCAGTCATTCCACACGGGAATCGACCTTGCGAAGCCCATGGAAACCGCCATCCGGGCAGCAGCCGATGGCATTGTCCTGAAGGCCGGACTTGCCATTCCCGGCGTGCCATCAGCCAGTTACGGGATGATGGTTGTCGTGGCGCACGGCCCGACCCTTGCCACTCTTTACGCGCATCTGGACAATCGAGGAATGCCCCCGGTGGTAAAGGAGGGTCAGGTGGTTCGTCGAGGGCAGGTCCTCGGGTACATCGGCATGACCGGATTGACGAGCGGACCACACGTGCATTTTGAAGTACTCGTGAATGACCAGCCGATAAACCCGCGCAAGTATCTTCCGTCGAGCATGGGCTAGCCAATTGCCGGTTGCAGGTGGTCGGAAATAAGCGCGCCGGGGCACCCTACTTCCGGATGTCCAGTCCATCACGAAGCGCGCCCACGCGAGGCCGGTCTCGCCATGCCGAACCGATCTTCTCGAGCCCGAGGTCACGCTCACGACCCACTTGTGACGCCAGCTGCATCAATCCAACCAGTTCGTCGCCAGCATTCGGACGGGCGGAAATCAGTTTTGCAACTGTCACGATCCGCTCATGCCAACCCACCCGGTCGTGCCAATCGCCAATCTTTTCCTGGATCCGTGCAAGTGAAGCGATCGCCGCGTCCAAGGCTTCTGGCGCGTCCTTGAACGCGGGAACGAAAGCCTCTGCGGTGTATCGGGCGCGTTTGGCGTAGAGCCTGATCTCGTGCGCCGGGGCAGCCGGAAATGATGCGATCCTTGCGATCTCACTGTGCGGTTCAGGCTGGTTTACCCACGCCGACAGAGGGCGACCCGCATCGTTGAGGTCGCGGACAGCGCGTGCAATTGCCCGCCGTCCGTGTTGTTGACGCGCGCCAATCAGTACCGGGTCGTCTGGTGGTTCCTGGCTGACTGCATCCTTGAGCAATACCGGCACCACGTCGCACAACCACGCCACTTCGGAAGAATCCAGATGTTTCCTGAACGCACGGTTCGCGATTTCGCGTTCGACGTTCGCGCGATCGCGGAGTTCGCCTACCCCCGACGTGACGCCTGCCCTCGCCGAGAGTGCCACCAAGTCGAGCAACCACACGTCAAGGTCGCGGACGGCGCCGACCGACCGAGCGAGGTCACGCAGTCCGCGCCGCGCCCGCTTGACCTGGTCATCTCCGAGCACTTGCCCGAGCGGTCCTGACCACAATTCCAGTGCCACGCGGGTACGCCGGCATGCCACCCGCAGGCGGTGCACGAATTCGTGGTCATCGCCGACGGTTGCTCCGGGAATCTGGGCGATTGCCCGCGCAAGGTGGCCGCTTACAACGGTTGCTCCGACGTGGATCGCATCCGCCTCGATACGTTTCCGCCGACGGCCTGTCGTTGAGGTGGCGACACTAGCGACTGATTTGAGTGTGCTCATAGCCAATTCTCCCGCAACCGCGTGCCCGTCACGTGTCGTCTCATAGGACGTGGCAGTCTCTGGGACTGCCTCGGACCCGTGGACGTGGAGTTCGTGTGGTGATGCGTGTTCGAGTTCGGCCATTCCGTCGCCATTCATGGCGCGTTCGCTGAACCGGCGCATCCCCACAGTTGGAGAGGATCCTGTTTCAGCCATCATAGCCGTGTCCTTGGCTGGCAGGGCGTTGGTTGCCTTCCTGTTAGAAGGCCCTTCCCGACGCAATCCAGACCTTTTCCGCGATGCAGCGAACATACTCGAAGGGATCGGACCCGGTGGGGTGACGCGGGGGTCTCCTGCGCCGGACAGAGATCCTTCGGCCTCGAGTTCGCGCTTGTGCCACCGGGAACGCCGTGCAAACAGGTACGCGATCGCCCAGGCTAGTGCAGCAAACGCCATGACCTGCCTTACGGTGGACAAGTGACTGGGTGACGGTTTGCGCGCTGGGGTGAATGGATTGGAACCGGTTGCGGTCATGGTTTCGTCGGCGATGGCGACGGCAATGGGCGCGCGTCCACGGTCGGGATTGAAGGGGTTGATGGCCCCGGCCTGGCTCCGGTCATGGTGGCGTACGCCTGAAGCAGGCGTGGGTCTGGCGACGGAGTTGCGCCAGTCGTACCGGCCACAGTGGCCATCGGGGCAAGGCGCGAGTCACCGACAAATGGGGTCGAGATCGACGGCGCTCCCGGGGTCGAGACGGGGCGAGGCGTGGTCGTTGGTGATCCGGCGGTCCGTGTCCCAGTGACACCGGGTGTGGTGGAACCGGGTGTGGTGGAACCGGGGGGAACGCTTGTCGGTGTTCCGAAGATGCGTCGAACGCGGATCTGGACGGCTGCCCCTCGGTCAGCGGCGCTGTCGGCCTGGGGTTCCTGGGCGAAAACGACATCAGGGTCGACCCCTGTGAAGGGTTCGTCGCTGACAGATACCCGGAACCCTTCGCGCTCGAGCGTCCGGCGGGCGATCTCGGCCACCATCCCTACGACCCTTGGCACCTTGACTTGGTCTCGTCCGCGGCTCACGCGGATCGATATTGTTTGCGACGCTTCGACCTCTCCACTTCGCGGCTGTTGGTCGAAGACTACCCCGGTCGACGCGATGGTGCTGAACTCTTCCACCACCTCGACCTTGAGACCGAGTTTTATGAACTCCTCGCGCGCAACCGTCCCGGTCTTGCCGATCATGTTCGGAACAGTGACGCGTGGTGCCCCACGGCTGACGGTAAGTGCGACGGGTTTGCCTCGCTCGATCGCCGCTCCGGCGACTGGGTCCTGCGCTGCGACCATGCCGGCGGCGACGTCCTTGTTCCAATCCTCGGTCTGGACCATGGTCAGGCCAAGGGCCACCAATCTCTCCTGGGCACGTGCCACCGTGTCTCCAGTGACGACCGGCACCAGAACCGTTGCCGGCGAAGGGGTGGCGAGCGCGATGACCGGCAATTGAGTTGGCGTTGGGGGTGGCGGCAAGACTGGCACGGTCGGTAGGGGGATGGGCGTCGCAACGAGGGTGGCGGACCCGAATGTCCTCGCCGCGAATGCACCGATGGCCATGAGTGCGAAGAAGCCAAGGATCCCGCCCGCAATAAGGACGCGCGTCCGCACCGCCATTCCGCGCTTTTGGGGCTGGCTGGCGGTGCTCCTCCCCTTTGAGGCGCCTTGTGCTTCCGACTTGCCCGAGCCACTGGGGTCGCTCCACGGACGCGGGCTGTTCGTTCCGCCACGTTGCCCGGCGCCGACCGTCGACACGACACGGGTGGTGTCACCCCGGGCGGGTTTGCCATCGGTACCCCACCCTGCCGTGCCCGTCTGTACTTCGGTTCTTTCAGCGCGTGAGTTTGTCCCTAGGCCCGATCCTGCCCGCATCACTGGAACGGCCCGCGTCGTCGCCGAATCACTTCCCCCACGGGGCGTGATGTTCGGAGGCGCGTCGTCTCCTCGCGTGCTGCCAAGGCGGAGTTGCTTCAGCGCAATTGCGAACGCCTCCATCGATTCCAGCCGGGCAGATGGGTTCTTCGCCAAGGCTCGAGTGACAAGCGTTTCGAGTGGTCCCGAGAATGCAGACCGGATCGACCCAAGTGATCGCGGTGTTTCATACACGTGCTTCATCATGATCGAAGCCGGCGTGTCGCCCTCGAAAGGTGGCCGACCGACGAGAAGCTCGTAGAGGATGATCCCGAGAGAGTAGATGTCACTGTGTGGGCCGGCAGGCTCGCCTTGCGCCTGTTCGGGAGAGATGTACTGGACCGTTCCCCAAACGGTGCCAGGTTGCGTGAACTGGCTGCCGGTCCCGGCCTGGGCAAGGCCGAAGTCGGCAATCTTCGCATGGCCCTCCTCGGACAGGAGGATGTTCTGCGGTTTGAGGTCTCGGTGTACCAGTCCCCGACGATGCGCGAAGGCCATGCCCGCTGCGACCTCAATGGTCAGCGTGATTGCGGTGTCAATGGCAAGCGGGCCCTTTGCAATCAGGTCGGCGAGGGTCCTGCCCGGCAGGAGTTCCATTACGATGAATGGCCGGTCACCGGCAACAGTCCCGAGACCGCCGAGATCGTGCACCTGCACGAGGTTTGGATGCGACATCGAGCCGGCGAGGGTCGCTTCACGCCTGAACCGTTCCAGGAACTCGGGTTCCGAGGCGTACTGGCTACGCAGGATCTTGACCGCTACGTCGCGTGAAAGCGTCTTGTCGTGCGCAATGAACACTTCCGCCATCGCACCGGCGCCGATTGGCTCGCCGAGAAGGTACCGGTCCGCCAGGAGCGCCTTTGGGTTGCGGCCTCCGCCAGAGAACCAGCCTTTCACGCCAGACGACCCGCAAACGCCCCGACCGTCTGCTTGGGTGTGAGCTTGTTGATCAGGTCCTCAATCAAGGCCACGCAGTTGGGGAGACGAGCGTCGCGTGAGAGGCAACTCCCCACCCACTGACCCGAACCACGAGGAGGTGGTGTCAGCGTGGCATGCAAGGATTGACGAACCCAATGACATTGCCACGCGTGCGCCTTGGCGGCGGGATCAGACGACACGTGTGGCCGGCGGTGCATGCGCATAGCCTTGGTAGAACGTTCTGGAACCTTCATTCGGCGCGGCGTGCCGTGTCCACATTCACACGGGTTCCCGGGACCCGTTGAAGGGGGCTGGACCACTCGTCATCGGTCCAAGGAGGCAAGTGCATCCCGTGCTGCGGCCTGTTCGGCGGCCCGCTTTCCGGTACCTTCGCCATATCCGAGGATGTCATCGCCAATCCGCACTTCCACACCGAAGCGTTCGGCGTGCACCGGTCCGTCACGTGTCACTACGACGTATTTCGGCGTGTGACCGTTTGTCGCCTGGACAAGTTCCTGAAGACGTCCCTTCACATTTGCCGATTGAAGCTCAAGTGCAATCTCGGCAAGCCGAGGTTCGAGGAGGCGTCGAATGACGGCCCTCGCACCTCTCATTCCTCCATCCGTGTACACGGCAGCAACGATGGCCTCCACGGTTCCGGCAAGGATCCGGAGTCGCCCGCGACCGTCAAGGGTGCCCTCGCCACGGCTTGCCCTGACGAACCGGGCCAGGCCGATCCCCTCTGCAACCATTGCCAAACCCGTGGTCGAAACCATGAGGGCACGGAGTGCAGTGAGTTGACCTTCAGGCGCATCTGGAAAGTGCTTGATCAGCATGTCAGCGACCACGAATTGCAGGATTGCGTCGCCAAGGAACTCGAACCGTTCGTTGGACACGACCACGTCAGGCTTGTCTGAAGGGTTCTCGTGCAAGTACGAACGATGGGTCAGCGCGACCGTCAGGTGACCCAAGTTCTTGAATCGGATCCCCAGGAGATCTGCGAGCATTGCCTCGTCGAGCCGAAGTTCCGTGGGTGTGAGAAGTCTCGATGTCATCGCCGATCGTCCTGGTTCACTGGTGTCACGCTCCACGAGCGCGTTCGCGAACTATTGCCTTCGAAAGGCTGCCCCGGCTGCATGGTCGCGGGATAGAAGGTGTCGTAGAGGAGCATTCCAATAAGAATGGTGACAACCGTTGCGAGCGCGCCACCCAGAACGAGTGCGGTCGTCCCACGGTCCGGTTCCGGCCACGGTAGTCGGTTGATCACGCCCATCAGCACGACCGCGACCGTCACCCTCATGGTGAACCGGAGTGCCTCTCGAAGGAAGCGGGACAACATCTCAACCCCCGGAGCCATTGCCGTGGGCCGCGTAACACGTATATCGCCAAGCTACTCCGAGCAATAGTCCGTGCGCCCAACCAGAGGCCCTTCGGCCAGTTTAGCACCATCCTGGTGCCCGAAAGTCCGACACGGCAACGGCGTATCAGGTCTTGGCGACAAGGTTTTGCCCGGCACAATGACTGCCCGGACGCTTTGCGCTTCTGTCGATAGACTTGCTCTGTGGTTATCGGGGTGTGTCGTTTCGAATTGGTGCTTGAAGACAACTGCTCACTGAAGGGCAAGCGCTCAGTGATCCGTCCACTGGTGGCCCATGTGCGACAACGGTTCAATGTCGCGATTGCCGAAGTTGACGACCACGACGACTGGGAACGCGCCGTGCTCGGGTTTGCGGTGGTGTCGACCGACGCGGCCCAGACGAGCCGGATGGTTCAGTCGGTGATTGACTTCATTGATAAGGACGTAGACGCAGCACTCGGTTTCTACGAAGTGGAACACATCCACGCATTCTGACGGCGTCCGGCCACCGGTCAGCGATCCTTCGCTGGTCCGGCAAGGGCGAGGCTGACGGCCTGCTCCCACTCAATCGTGGCCCCGCTCGGATCCTTAGCTTCGGTCGCGTTGCGAAGCCAGAGCAAGAACTCCACGTTGCCGGCTTGACCACGAACCGGCGATGACACGAGACCGTGGGGAACAAGTCCCAACATCGCTCCTGATCGGGCGACGGCATCCAGGACATTGCGGTGGACCGCCGGGTTTCGCACTACGCCTCCCTTGCCCACCTGTGTCGGTCCCGCCTCGAATTGTGGTTTCACAAGTGCCACGATGTCTCCCTGAGGCGCAAGAACACGCGTAACCGCCGGAAGGATTAGGGTCAATGAAATGAAAGCAACGTCTATTGTCACGATCGAACCCAGTTCCGGGAGTGTGGTGAACCCCTGTGACGCCTGTTCATCGGCTGACCCTGCGGTTGGGCCGTGCAGGAACCGGGCATTGACCCCCTCCATGACAACCACGCGGGAATCGGTTCGGAGGGTCCAAGCCAGTTGACCGTGGCCGACATCAATTGCATAGACGCGGGAGATCCCCCGTTGCAGCAACACGTCAGTAAAGCCCCCGGTGCTCGCGCCGATGTCGATACCCACTCGCCCGGACGGATCAATTGAGAAGGCCTCAAGGGCATGAGCCAACTTGAGGCCACCTCGCCCAACATACTTGTGTGGGTTCGAGATTTCGATCTTTGCGTCAGCTTGCGTGGGCGTTGATGGCGCAGTTGCGCGATGACCGTTGACCAGCACTTCCCCGGCCACAATCAGGCGTCGGGCACGCTCCCTGGTAGTTTCAAGACCCCGTGCGACCACAGCCACATCGAGGCGCATGCGCCCTGTCCTCGACGTGGAGTACGCGCGATCCCCACGGGCAGCGTCCACGGGTATGCCTGCCTGGTCGAGGGACGGTGAAGGCGTCTCCCGTTCGGGGTTCGTCATGCCTCGAAGTGTGCCATCGGGGTTCCTCCACCGGTCGCGTCGATGGACCCCGGCCGATCAAGGGTACGTACGTCGGTGGACTTCTAGCCCATCGCGATCGAGCACGACAACCACACCGCCACTATCTGGCCAGAAACTTCGCCGGCCGAGCACAACGCGGCGTGGTCCTGGGTCGGACGGCACGCTTGCGCCGCTCAGGAAGGTGATTGTGGTTCCCGGTTCGATTACGAGCCCCGCCGGCAGGGGATGCCGGGTCGTCGAAGTCGCTGAGCGCAGCGCCCAACCCGAAAGGTCCTGAGAAGCGGTTCCACGGTTGACCACCACGACCTGTTCGATCCCTCCAATCGCCGCGACTTGCTCGATTTGAATGCTTGCGCCCGTTGCGCGCGTGCCGGCAGTCAATGGAGGGGCGGTCGGGCGGGCGACCCGGGTCACGGTGGGTTCCGCCGGCGGCGCAACCCCAGCGCCTTCGTTCGCAGGGACGACCGGGGTCAGCGTAGGTGTAGCTTGCGATTGGGTGACCGTCGCGATCGGTTGCGACGGGAGCGGTGTACTCGTCACCAGAGGCCCGTAACCCGGTGATGCACCTCCCGGGATCAAGCGCCATCCAACCGACGGCACCGGCCCACGCACCACAAGTTGGTTCCCGACAAGCCGGTCAGGTGCGATGGCGTCCTCCGGCAGCGCACCGCCGAGACGAAGCACAATCCCGACGCGCGCCAAGGCCGGTTCCGCGGGTGTGGTCCCATCGTGCGCCAGTTCGTACTCCATCGCGCCGCGCTCGAATCGCTGCCTACGCCACTGTCCGGTGATGAGGAGCGGCGAAGCCGGGAGACCCAAGAGTTCCATGAGCAGCGGTCCGGATGTGTCGGTGTCTATCGGTTCGCCTTCCGAGGAACCACCATTCGCCCGGCGGTAGTAGCGATCCCGGATTACTGGGTCCGTGAGCCAGGCCAGACGGTGAAGTGCCTCGGCGGCAGTCAAGGCCAATGGCACCGCGGTTGGCAGGCCGATCTCGGCAAGATAGGGATCTATGCCTGATTGCCGAATGAACTCACCTGCCGGAAGTACGGTCACCTGCTCATCACCCGGACGCCAACCCAGGGCGCCCCGTTCGAAAGTCTGGGTGGTCCACCCATCGGCTGTCAGCGCTGGTCGGGCGGCCGGGTTTCCAAGAACGGCCCTCCCTCCAAGTCGTGAATAGGCCGAAGCGAACGCGGGCCCGGAAGGCTCATCGACGACCGCGTACCCGACATTGGGGGCGAATAAGGGATGAAACCATCCATGAGCGATCGGTATGGGCTCGGGGTCGTTGTCGAAGGTGTCCAGGTCACGGAGTGCACGTTCACCGAGGCGCGCTGCGAACGCTTCCGCCAACCTGCCTGCCCCGGGATTGGGCAGACCATCCGGCTCTGGGGGCCCTGAGGCGTCATCGGCAAGGGCCTCGCCAGCCCAGAGCGCGAGAGGGCTCAACAGTGTGGCGAGCAGTACCCGACGTCGGTTTTTCCTCGAGATTGGACCCGATCCGGTCACAGTGGCGGAGGCGTTGGGAGCGGAAGCACTTGGACGTGTGTTGGTGACGCGGGTACTCATTTTCGGGACATCCGGCGCGCCGGGTGTTTCGGAGTAACGAAGTAGGTCCCATTCGCAAATCAGAGGGTGCCGCCACGTTTGGCATGCCTCGCCACGTGCCGTACCGCCAGCGTACGCCGGGACAAGATCACTTGCAACACCGGCGCAAATGAGGCACTACAATCGCGCTTGGCTCGTCGGTCCGCTTTTCCTCGCCGTGCGACAGTTGGCACCCGGTTGCCTACGGGAATTGTGAACGCCGAGTAAACATTTTGTGAACTCTAAACAAGATGGAAACATCTGTTCGGTAGGTTCCAAGCGTCGACGGCCGGAATTTGGGGAAGTTCCTCGATTTCGTGGCCTTCTAGTACGTTGTTGATCGATTTTGTCGCTTGAAGCAGCCCCGCGTTGCGGGCAGGAGTGTGCCGGTGGGTCTCACGCGTCTTTCCCTGGCGAGGCCAGTCGCAATCGTCATGCTGTTCGCCGCGCTCATCGTGCTCGGACTGCAGAGTTACGGACGCCTTGCAGTAGACCGACTTCCACCAACGAACTTCCCGAGCGTCTCCGTGAATGTCAACTACGCTGGTGCATCGCCGCTCGATATCGAGCAGTTGATCGCCATACCGCTTGAAAAGGCGGTCGCGGGGCTCCGAGGCGTCGATACTGTAAGCAGCAACTCGTCGCTGGGTTCAGTTCGCTTGAACGTCAATTTCACTGAGGACACGAACCTCGATCAGGCCGCGATTGACGTCGAGAAGCGGATTGCATCGATCAAGAACCAGCTACCGGCTGATGCATCGGCGGCGTCAGTCGTGAAGGCCGACTTCAACTCATTCCCGATCATGAACATCGTCCTCGCAGGAGGCGGTCGTCTGACAACCTCGCAGTTGTATGACATCGGCAATGAGGTCGTCCTGCCTGCACTGCTCCAATCCTATGGAGTTGCTGACGTAGGCATTTCGGGAGGGCGCCAACGGGAGATCCAGGTCAGGGTCGATCCTGTGC
>Ga0007796_10000390_pt1 | contig 13678 bp, 12 predicted proteins | sample CryBogmetaGMA0M_FD_60373 | JGI IMG/M metagenome (GOLD analysis project Ga0007796, IMG submission 60373) | Freshwater microbial communities from Crystal Bog, Wisconsin, USA - MA0M | ecosystem: Environmental > Aquatic > Freshwater > Lake | place: Crystal Bog, Wisconsin, USA | collected 2009-07-06 | reverse complement strand
GTGGTGAGCTTGGCGTTGATCGTCCTGGCCCCGGGGCGGCGGGTTTCAACGACGTTGCCCTCACCATCGAGGAGATCGTCGGTGGGCAGTGCCAGCTGGGCCGACACCCACCGCTCGACCGCCTCCCGGTTGAGGTCGCGGAGACGGACAAAACGGCACTCCTCGACCAGCGTCCGCAGGGCCCGATCGGCATTGGCGACATGGGTGGGCGAAATCTGCCGACGGGCTCCCTTGCCCCGCTTCTGCCGCAGCTGGTCGAGGTAGGCGTCCACATGCTCGATCACCTGGGACTGGGCATGGTCCGAGGCCCGCGATTCCGTCGCCGTCAGCACCCCGGCCCTGACCTTCTCGGCTCTGGCCATCAGGTCGGCAAGGACCCGCTCTGCCGCATCCCGGGTCTTGCAGCGGGTGGCCACCTTCCTGATCGTGCCGTCACCATCGCGGAACTTGGCGACGAATGTGCCTGACTCGACGAGGATCCCCGGGCGCTTGGCCCTGGCCCCCGCCAGCGGTGCCCGTCGGGTCCGGCCCGAAGGATCCTTCCACTCGGCCCACTCCCGACCTTGCCTGGTAACGACCTTCGCTCCAACGGGAAGCGGCCGGGACACCATCGGCTTGTAGACCGTACCCATGTCAGCCTCGCTTTCTCTGCTTGCTCGGGGGGAGCCTGCACTCGACCCCGAAGTACTCGGCCAGGGCATCTGCCGAAGCCAGGTGGATGGAAACCTGATCGCCCCTCATGAAGGCCGCCATCGACTGCCGGCGAACCCCGGTGGCTTTCTCGATGGCATTGAGGCTGGGGGCGGCCTGAAGGCACCCCCGAAGGATTTCACTCATGGTCTGTTTGGCTGCCATGTCGGTTATCTTACAGGCCTTCAGGCTTATGGCCATCATTTTTTGCCGTCATCTTCGGGGGCTGTGAGGGCGGCCAGCCCTCGCGGCCCTTATGGGTTGTGGGATGTGGGTCATGGGTGTCCCCCTTTTTGCCACCGACTGACCCCTGATCAGGTGACAGCTGCGACCCCTGCTCAAGGGTCACCGCTGTCACCCGATAAACACTCGGTCCCCCCAGTGGCGACCCCCTGCGATGACACTCGATCAGCCCCCTGGTCTTGAGGCTCTTCAGTGCCCGCTTGACCGTCTTTTCGCAGACCCCGGCTCGACGAGCGATGTCTGCCTGGGCGGTGATCGCAAACCCTTCCCGGACATCCCGCCACAGGACCAACCACACCTTCGCTTCGTTGCCATTCAGGGATCTCAAGCTGACATCAACGAACGAATTGATGGTCCCGAAACGGGCCTGGGGATTTGTCGGTGACGTCGCCTTGGATCGTGGCTTTGTCACGCGCCCGGCAGGAGTCGCCCGATCGACCGGGGTGCTGGCTGATCGAACCCGTGGCATGGTTTGCCCGGGAGGGAGGATCTTCGGGGGCAACGGCGAAGTTGGCGGAAGTGGCTGGGGGTCTTGGTCCATCGATTCCTCCAGTGAGCGGGGAAGGTCTTGGGGAGAGGGGAGCACGAGCAAAGGCTGGATCAGGGACCATCCCCTGGCAGCGAGAACGTCTGGCCTGCCGGGTCGAACACCACATCGATCGACTCGGGTCTCCCGTAGCGCGATTTCAGATGGCACAGCTGCAACAACTTGCACCCATTCCCCATCCCCTTCGAAGGTTTTTCCCACAGGATGTAGGCGTTGTCGGCTCCAAACTCGATTTCCGAGGACTCCCGGAAACTGGCCAAGCCTGGGACAGGAGATGCCGCCTGCCCCGCCTGCTGCACCGGCCGGTTGAGAGCCGAGACGATGCACACCGCACTGCCTCGGTCCGCCATGCCCCTCGCCATCGCCATCGCCCGATTGACGCTCCCCCTGATGTCGTTGCCCCCTTCAGCTGCGGCAAGACGCTGGAGGTAGTCGAGGACGACAAGATCGGGCCGATGCTGTTCCACCGCCGCTCGGATCTCCTCCATGCTCGCCCTCCCGTCCAAGAACACCAGGCGATCGACGACGGCTTCGAGGGTGGCCGAGGCTAGGGCCATTACCTCCTCTTGATCTTCGCCGTGGGATCGACGGTGGATGACATCGGCGTCGAGGCCAGACAGTCGTGCGAGTTGCCGGTCGAGCAGGGCCCCGATCGGCATCTCGACGTTGCAGACAAGTGCCGTGGAGCCGGACTGGTGTCGGAGGACATCGATGGTGGTGTTCATGACAAGGGCGGTTTTCCCCACCCCCGCATAACCACCGAGCAGAGTGATCTGGCCGGCCGCCAGCTCCGGCTTCGGAAGGGAGTGGATGAGGTACTTGGGTGCTTCCCGGGCCTGAACCCCGGATCGCCATTGATTGAAGGCGTCTCTGCCCGGGATGACGCAGCTATGCACCGGAGAGCCGGTCAGCGATTCCATGGCCCCTCCTGGTCGTTGACTTCAGTGATCCTTGCTCCAAACTTCTCCATTGCCCCCTTCACCAGGGGATTACCGGCGGCAAGTCCACAGCGAATCTGGCGAGCAACTTCAGCACGGGTCAGGCCGCTGCTCTGGCCAGACTCCATGAGCAGCGCCTCGGCCAGCTGCTGGGTGCACCCAAACTCACCAAGGTTCGCGGCAGCGCTGTAGAAGCAGTTGTGCCGCTGGCCCGGCTCGACTGGCTCCCCACGGATGACACTCAACGTCATGTCGTTCAGGGATGGTGGCGAGGAACCTGCGGCCTGGTCCCGCTTTCTTTGGCCCTGTGCCACGGCCGACCTGGCAGCACTGGCCGCAGCCGATTCCCACGCCGCAGCGAACGCCGGGCAGACCCTCACGTCCCCATGACTTGGGGGCTCGAACGGGACCGGGGCGGCAGCAATCTCAGCGATCGTCACATCGTCCAGGCCTTCCAACTGCCCTGGGGCGAGGCGGACCTTGTGGCGACCGGTCTTTGGGTGGCGCGAGTTTGGAGCCCTGAAAAGCCTCACTCGGTCGTAGACACCGGCATCGATCGTGACACCGGCCTTGTCGGCGACATGCCGGGCCACCGTCTTGGCCGTGTCGTGGAAGACCGGCCCCGGCTCAGGGCCCCACAAGGCAGTGGGAACCCCCACATGGAAGCCCTTGCTGCCGCTGAAAAACGACAACAGGCACTCCTGCGGGGCCCCCATGTCGCTTCCCAGGCAGGCCACCAGTCGGCGGGTGTCAGCCAGCGCCTGGGCCACCCCGCCCTGATCCGGTGAGCGATCGATGTCGAACCACAGGTAGGAGGCCCACGTCGGGCCGTCAAACCCCCGTGGCGTCCCCGTCCCTTCGACCCGGTCCCTCATGTCGTTGCCGAACTGGAACGCCGAGAGGTAGGCCTCGCCCCCCACCTTCACCGTCGAGTCGGCGAGGCAATACGACCGAAACGCATGCTCTGCCGGCACGATCACCCGGCCTTCCGAACAAGGCCCGGATACCCAGAGACCGTATGGGTACTTGGAAGCGCTCATTGGACTGCCTCCCTCTCCGGAAGCGGCCATGGAGACACGACCGCAGGGGGAGCGGATGCCGGCTCTTTGGCCCTGCTCGGGCGGGCATGCTTGACGCAGTTCCGATGCTTCCCTTCGTACTCAGTGATGCCCAACTTGACATCAAAAAGGGCTGGCTCCGGCGGCAGTTCGACGTCTGGTTCCCACTGGGTGATGCCAAATTGGGCCAGCCCTCGACGAGTCACCCCCTTGGCGATGTCCGTCAGGTAGTAGTGGTGCCAGATTCGCCGGCCTTCGTGCGGCCCCTCGACAACCAGGAGCTGAACTTCGATCCTCGGCGTCCCGGTCCTGGCATGGCCGTGATCCGCACCAACGAGCTTGCAGCGGTAGGTACCTTCAGGCAAAGGCGCCCACTCTTTCCTGTGGTTCCCTGGCGGCGATTGGCTCCCGGAAGTCGTGTTCTTCTCGTTGTTGCTCATCGGGCACCTCCGATCCGCACTCGGCGAATGGAGGGACACCCGTCGGCGATCCAGCCATCGATCTCGGCTCTAGTCCAGCGGACCAGGCCACCAAGCCGCACCGGGGGTGGGCAGCGGCCCAGATCGGCCATCCTCCGGACATGCTTGACCGAGCAACCCAGCAACCTGGCAAACTCCGCCGCATCGATCAGGGGGGTGTCGTGGGGGCGACCCTGCTCGACCGGCTCTCGCATCTTCCGTGACATGGGGGGATCCTCGTGGACAGGCAGCCGCATCCCGGACCGGCGCGCCCCGGGAGTCGTTCCCGGAGGTCGATCGCCGAACCGAACGGCCCCTCTATCTCTTTATGTCCCCCTAATGCCCAGGATGGCACCATGCTCCAAAAAATATTTTTTCAATAATCACGCCACCCCTTGTTGAACTACTTCAAGTTGAACAAGGAACAACGTCACGCCTCCCCCGATTCCCTGTCGCCCTCCCGCCCCGGGGCCGCTCCGCTCGCCCGTGGCTGGCCTGGCTCCATTCGCTGGCCCCAGCCGGGACCGTCCGCTACAATGAGGCTCGAAAACAAGGCTTTTTTGCACCCCCACCCATCGCCCCCCACTTGCCACCGCCAGCCCGCCAGGAGGCCCGATGACGTCCCCCTCGACGCTTCCAACCCCGGCCGAGATGACGCTCTGCAACCAGTGCTGGGAGCTGAAACCAGAGTCGGAGTACAGACTCAAATACAAGAACAGTAATACAAGGATGAAGCAGTGCCGGTCATGCCATAACCAAGCAGAGAGGGTTAGGCAATACGCTCTTCGCCAACGTCTTTCACAGGAGCAGATGACTAGAGCTTTCTCCAGACTCCGAGCAGAGTCCGACAACGCCCGGGTGGTAGCCCTCTGCGACCAGATGACCCGCCGGTTCGGTGGCGTGGACGGGTTCGTCCGGGCCTGGGAGGCATGCCTCGCCCGGGATCTTCAGAAGGGGGGCAATGCCGCCTTCAGGCATCTGGCGGCCGTCATCCGGCTGGCCCAGTACTGCGAGCAGACCAAGCCCTCGCCGCAGTCGATGACCGAGGAGGAGCTGGAGCTGGCGATCGAGTCGCTGGGGGGCGAGGTCCCGATCGGGTAGTTAGCAACCGCTCCCGGGGTGAAACCGCCACGGCAGTCTCCTCGAAGTCCGTGCATCTCTAGGCCCTTGTCGAGGCGTCCGACCTCCGGGATCAGCCCACCTCAGGAAGGGGTGGTTGCCGGCGTCAGGACACCGAACCTGTTATCGATACGGCCCAGAAAAACGGCCCGCCGACCTGCGGACCAAAGATGTCCGAACTCCGGCGACAATCTCTCTCCGGAGCCCGACTCCCTCCCCCCGGCCGGCCCGCATGGCAGCCCCGCCGGCTGCTCGCCTTTGGGGAACTCCGGCCGGCGGTCCTCCCCCTAGGCTTGGGGAGCGGCGGGGGCGTAGGTTAGCCGGGTGAACGAGTCTGCTCTGGGAGGGAACCAACCGCGATGATCACCGGCGAATTGAAGTCGAAGGTCGATGCCATCTGGGACACGATGTGGTCCGGGGGAGTCTCCAACCCGCTCACCGTGATCGAGCAGCTGACCTACCTCCTCTTCATCAAGCGGCTCGACGAGCTCCACACCCTCAAGGAGCGGAAGGCCGCCCGGACGGGGAAGGCGATCGAGGCCCCGATCTTCTCCAAGAAGCAGGACCACCTCCGCTGGTCGCGGTTCAAGGAGTCGGCCGCCGAGCCGATGTTCCAGACGGTCAAGGACGAGGTCTTCCCCTTCATCAAGGCCCTCGGCTCCACCGGCGACGACGAGGGCTCGACCTACAGCCACCACATGAAGGACGCCCTGTTCCTCATCCCGGCGCCGAAGGTGCTGGCGAACGTGGTGGACAAGCTCGACGGCATCGACATGGCCGACCGAGACACCAAGGGCGACCTCTACGAATACATGCTCGGCAAGATCGCGTCAGCCGGGCAGAACGGACAGTTCCGCACCCCCCGCCACATCATCGCCATGATGGTCGAGATGATGGCCCCCACCCCCAAGGACGTCATCTGCGACCCCGCCTGCGGCACCGCCGGCTTCCTGATCGCCGCCTCTGAGTATCTGATCGAGCACCACAGCGACTCGATCTACAAAGACGCCGCCGCCCGCCGGAGGTTCAACGAGGGCACCTTCCACGGCTATGACTTCGACGGCACCATGCTCCGCATCGGCAGCATGAACATGCTCCTGCACGGCGTGGAAAACCCCGACATCCGCTACCGGGACTCCCTGGCCGAGACCGACGACGACGATGCCGAGAAGTATTCCCTGATCCTCGCCAATCCCCCCTTCGCCGGCAGCCTCGACTACGAGACTACCGCCAAAGACCTTCAGCAAATCGTCAAGACGAAGAAGACCGAGCTGCTCTTCGTGGCCCTCTTCCTCCGGCTCCTGCAGACCGGCGGCCGGGCGGCGGTGATCGTCCCCGACGGGGTGCTCTTTGGGTCGTCCAACGCCCACAAGACCCTTCGCCAGGCCCTCGTGGAGGAGCAGAAGCTCGACGCCATCGTCAGCCTCCCCTCCGGGGTCTTCAAGCCCTATGCCGGTGTCTCCACGGCGATCATGCTCTTCACCAAGACCAACTCCGGCGGCACCGATCATGTCTGGTTCTACGACATGAAGGCCGACGGCTATTCGCTCGACGACAAGCGTACGCCCCAGCCCGACAAGACCGACATCCCCGACATCCTCAAGCGGTGGTCGAAGCTCAAGGGGGAGAAAGACCGCCCCCGCACGGCCCAGAGTTTCCTGGTGCCGAAGAAGGAGATCGTCGCCAACGACTACGACCTCTCCCTCAACCGCTACAAGGAAGTCGAGCATGAGGCGACGGAGCACGAGTCGCCGAAGGTGATTCTGAAGCGGCTGGCTGCCTTGGAGGCGGAGATTGCCAAGGGGCGGGCGGAGTTGGAGGGGATGCTGGGATGACATGGAGTAGCGTGTCACTGTCGAGCCTCTGCATGCCCGATGCACCAATCACGTACGGGATACTTCAGCCGGGGCCGTCGGTTGCAGAAGGGGTTTTGTACGTGCGCCCCACCGAGATCAAGGACGGCATTATCGATATTGACGCCCTAAGGCGCACAACACCAGAGATTGCCGAGCGTTACCACAAGTCCCGCCTCTCCACCGGCGATCTACTTATTACAATTGTTGGAACGATAGGAAACGTTGCCGCTGTCCCTTCCGAACTCGACGGCGCAAACATTACTCAATCCTCAGCCCGTATTCGGCCAAAATCGGATGTCGTTTTCCCAGGCTATCTGCGGCATTACTTGAGATCACCTGCGGCAATTCGGCAGTACGATGACAACCGTCTTGGGGCCACGGTACCGAGGTTGAACCTACATCACGTTCGTGATCTCCAGATCCCCCTTCCCCCTCTCACCGAACAGAAACGCATCGCCGCGATCCTTGATGCTGCCGATGCATTGAGGGCAAAGCGGCGGGAGTCGATCGAGCAACTCGACTCGCTCATTCAGGCGACGTTTCTGGAGATGTTTGGGGATCCGGTGGCGAACCCAAAGGGATGGGCAATGACGCCATTAAAAGACCTGGCGGTCAACATCCTTAGCGGCACAACCCCAAAAGGCGGAGAGGAGGTGTATGTGAAGGGGGGCGTCATGTTTCTTCGTAGCCAAAATGTCTGGAAGAATCGACTTGAACTGACTGATATCGCATACATTGATAGCGGCACTCACCAAAGAATGCGAAAAAGCAAACTGCAACACAAAGACATACTGATCACGAAGACGGGTCGGGTTAACACAGAACAAAGCAGCCTTGGAAGAGCAGCCATGTTCTTGGGCGACGATGGAAGCGCCAATATAAATGGCCACGTATACCTGATCAGGCTCCGCAAAGGCTCGGTCCACGAATTCGTGCTGCGCATACTGACGACGACTGCATACAGAGACTACATTAGAAGCGTTTGTGTTGGCGGTATCGACAAAAGGCAGTTGAACAAAAGTCACATAGAGCAATTTCCTATAATCGCCCCACCAATCGACCTGCAAACCCGCTTCGCCTCCATCGTCGAGTCCATCGAACACCAAAAGACCCGACTCAAGTCCCACCTCGCCGAACTCGACGCCCTCTTCTCCTCCTTGCAATCTCGTGCCTTCAATGCAGAGTTGGTGGCATGAGCAACTTCGGTTTTCTGCCGTCCACGTTCCGCGAGATCGCGGAGCCTGCCGTCTTGGCGGAGAGCCACATCCTCGGCGATCCCCGGGCCTCCTGCTTCCATGCCCGGTTCGCCCTGGAGGCCCTCGTCCACTGGCTCTACCGGCACGACACCAGCCTGCAGATGCCCTACGACGAGAGCCTCGGGGCCCTTTTGCACGAGCCGAGCTTCCAGAACGCCCTCCCTCCGGCCGTCTTCCAGAAGGCGAGGGTGATTCAGAAGCAGGGCAACCAGGCCGTCCATAGTGGCCGCCCCGTGAGGCAGTACGACGCCCTTCAGGTGGTCAAAGAACTCCACCACGTCTGCTACTGGATCACCCGGGTCTACGCCCCCGACGCCGCCACGAAGGCCGGGGTCTGGCGGGACGACCTGATCCCCAAGCCCGTCGATGGGTCAAAGGTGGTCCCCCGGGAGGAACTGATCCGGCTGGAGGAGAAGCTCGCTGACCAGAGCGCCGCCGCCCTCAAGCACCAGCAGGAGCGGGATGCCCTCGATGGGAAGCTCCAGCAGGTGCGGGCTGAACTAGAGCAACTCAAAGCCGCTGCCGCCAAGAAGCCCGACCCGCACGATTACGACGAGGCCGAGACCCGCAAATACCTCATCGACGTAGACCTCCACCGGGCCGGGTGGGCTTTGGATAGCCCCCGCGACCTGGAGTACGAAGTTCGTGGCATGCCCAACAACGAAGGCTTGGGCTATGTGGACTACGTTCTTTGGGGCGACGACGGCAAGCCGCTCGGGCTGGTCGAGGCCAAGAAGACAACGGTCGATCCTGCCGCCGGCCGGCAGCAGGCAAAGCTCTATGCCGACTGCCTGGAGCAGATGCATGGCCAGCGGCCGATCATCTTCTACACCAACGGCTACAAGACCTACCTCTGGGACGATTCGGCCTACCCGCCCCGGGAAGTGGCCGGGTTCTACAAGAAGGACGAACTGGCAAGCCTGATCCTCCGGCGATCCCGAAAGCAGAAGCTCGACACCCGCAACATCAAAACCGTGATCGTGGAGCGGTACTACCAGAAGCGGGCCATCGGCAGCATCGCGGAGCAATTCGAGAAGGCCCGTCGGAAAGCCCTCCTGGTGATGGCCACCGGCACGGGCAAGACGCGAACGGCCATCGCTCTGGTCGATCTGCTCCAGCGGGCCAACTGGGTGAAGCGGGCCCTCTTCCTTGCTGACCGGGTGTCGCTCGTCAGGCAGGCCGCCAATGCCTTCAAGGCGCATCTCCCCGACTCCAGCCCCGTCAATCTTGTCACCGACAAGGACACCGAGGGCCGGGTCTACGTCAGCACCTACCCGACCATGATGGGGCTGATCGACGAGACGAAGAAGGGGGTGGCCCGGTTCGGGGTGGGTCACTTCGATCTGGTGGTCATCGATGAGGCCCACCGATCCGTCTATCAAAAATACGGGGAGATCTTCCGCTACTTCGACGCCAGCCTCGTGGGGCTCACAGCCACGCCGAGGGAGCAGGTCGATCGCAACACCTACGAGCTCTTCGAGCTAGAGCCGGGCGTGCCAACCGACGCCTACGAGCTTGAAACGGCGGTCAGGGACGGGTTCCTCGTGCCCCCCAAGGTGCAGCAGGTCAATCTGCGGTTTCCGGGAGAGGGGATCGACTACGACTCCCTCACCAAGGAGGAGCAAGACCTCTGGGAAAACACCGACTGGGGGGAGGACGGCCAGCCCGACCGGGTCAATGCCGGGGCCATCAACAACTGGCTCTTCAACAAGGACACCGTGGACAAGGTCCTCCAGCACCTGATGGAGCACGGCCACAAGGTCGAAGGGGGAGATCGGCTGGCCAAGACGATCATCTTCGCCCGCAACCACGACCACGCCATGTTTATCGAGGAGCGGTTTAACCACCACTACCCGCACCTCAAGGGCACCTTCGCCCGGGTGATCGACAACTACGCCAAATATGCCCAGAGCCTGATCGACGACTTCTCCGTAAAGGCCAAGGAGCCCCACATCGCCATCTCGGTGGACATGCTCGATACCGGCATCGACGTGCCCGAGGTCGCCAATCTCGTCTTCTTCAAGCCGGTCTACTCGAAGATCAAGTTCTGGCAGATGATCGGCCGGGGAACGCGTCTCTGCCCCGATCTCTTCGGCCCGGGGGACGACAAGAAAGACTTCCGGGTCTTCGACTTCTGCTTCAACTTCGACTTCTTCAAGGAGAATCCCGACGGCATCGAAGGATCCGGGGGAGCGCCGCTGGGCACCCGGCTCTTCCGGTCCCGGGTGCAGTTGCTCGGCCACCTCCAGGGCGTCCACACCCTCGACACCGATGGGACGCTGAAGAAGTCCCTCACCGACCTCCTCCATGGGGAGGTTGCCGCCATGAACCGGGAGAACTTTATCGTCCGGATGCACCTGGAGCCGGTCGAGCGGTTTCAGGTGCCGGAGGCTTGGGCCCAGCTCACCGAGGCCGACCGGCACGTGTTGCACGACGAGGTGGCCGGGCTGCCCAGTGAGCTGGCGACCGACGACATCGAATCTCGGCTCTTTGATCTGCTGGCCCTGCGGATGCAGCTGGCGAACGTCGAAGGGGATCAGAAGACCTTCGAGACGAACCGCCAGCGGGTCGTTGACATCGCCGCGATGCTGGAGGAGAAGTCGGCGGTGCCGGCCGTGAAGGCCCAGCTCGACTACCTGGCCCGCCTGCAAGAGACCGACTTCTGGCAGGACGTGGGGCTCGCTGAGCTAGAGGACATGCGGCTCCGGCTGCGAGGCCTCATCCCCCTACTCGAAAAGCAGAAGCGAAAGATCGTCTACACCGCCTTCGAGGACGAGGTTCTGGACGTGCGCGACGAGACGGTCATCGACATGCCGAAGATGACCGGTGCCCAGTACGAGAAGAAGGTACGGGAGTACCTCAAAAACCATCTGGACGATGAGACGATCCAGCGGCTGCGGCGAAACGAAGCCCTTTCAACGGCCGATCTGGAGCGACTGGAACGCATCCTGGTCACGATCGGCGAGGGGGACGGGCCAACGCTGCTCTCCAGCCTGCTGACCCAGCGAGAAGCTCCGTCATTGCCCTACTTCGTCCGCAGCTTGGTGGGCATGGACCTGGCCACGGCCCAAGCAACCTTTGCCGAATACCTCTCCGACCGAAGCCTGAAGCCCCAGCAGATCCGCTTCGTCGAGATGGTCATCGAGCAGCTGACGGCCCGAGGGGTGATCGAGGCGAGCGCCCTCTACGAGGCCCCCTTCATCAGCCTCCACGCCGGTGGGCCGGACGAGCTGTTCGCCGGCCAGGAAGCGATCATCGAGGGGATCTTCGAGAAGCTCCGCCGGGTGACGGCCAACGTCCTGGGGATGGCTGGGTGACAATCACGTCGTTGGCCGACGGACCAACCAATCCCGTGGAGGCTCGATGCCATGGCTGACTTCACCACCTACTGGCGCGAACCGCAGGTAATGAACAATCGCGGGACTCTACTGGATCACACCTCTGGTGATGGCCTTCAGGACGTCAGGCCAGGTGACACCATTTGGCCCGTCCACGTCCGAGACGGTGAGTTGTTCATCGTCGGTCGCGTTCGCGTAGCAAAGATGACAGACCAGGCTGGGGCGGAGCGGCTTCTGAAGCGGCGGTTTTGGGACGCCCCGTACCACGCCATCTCCCAGAAAGCCAAAGCCGAGACATGTCGCCTGGTCGCCCTCGGGGAGGATACCTGGAAGCTGACGTTCATCAGTGAATCGAGCCCAGCCATGGTCCCAAAGCGGGGGAAGGTCGATGCCCAGCAAGTTCGCAATCCCCGGAAGCTCACTCCTGAATCAGCGGTCATCCTCAACCGGATCTGGGAAAGCTGCAAGAAGGTCTCCGTTGAGGACATGCCCGCCCATGAGAAGCGGACCCTTCCCGACGTTGATGATGAGGTGATGGTCTCCGGCCGCGAAGGGAAGAAATACTGGTACCAGCACCTGCGCCGGGAACGTAATCGAAGCCTAGTGGAGCGGAAAAAGAAGAGCGTGAAGGCCAAGACAGGAAAGCTTCGGTGCGAGGCGTGCCGATTCGATTTCGGGCGGGTCTTCGGACCAGACCTCGAAGACTTCTGCGAAGTGCATCATCGCAAGCCCATGGCCGATGACGACGATGAACGCGACACCCCACTGGAGGATCTCGCCATCCTCTGCGCAAACTGCCACCGAGCGATCCACCGCCTAGGACCCGCGATGCCCAGCGTCGAGGAGCTAAGTGCAATTGTGCGAGCACAGAGATGACGGCTGGCGTCCCTTACTGGCATGGGAATCCCAGCGCCTGACTTGAGCCTCATCACTCACCCCTCGGCCCATCCATGCCCCTCTACGAAATGACCGACAGTTCCTTCAGGCCCGTCCCAGAGAAGTCGTTCACCGACATGGGAATCGGGGAACGAACCGACATCCAGCGGCTCCTCCGAACCCAGATCGACGTTCTGGGCGACGATCTCTACGTCCTCTCCGAGGAGTTCGCTGAGTGGGACGATAGCAAGCGCCGGATCGATCTCCTGGCGATCGACAAGCAGGCCTGGCTGGTGGTCATTGAGCTAAAGCGGACCCAGGACGGGGGCCACATGGAGCTTCAGGCCATCCGGTATGCCAGCATGGTCGCTGCCATGACCTTCCAGCGGGCCGTCGAGATCCACGAGGTTTTCCTGGATCGCATGGGTCAGCCACCGGCCGAGGCGAAGGACCGGATGCTCCGGTTCCTCGGCTGGTCTGCCCCGGATGAAGACAGCTTTGCCAGCGACGTGCGGATCGTGCTGGTGTCGGAGGGGTTCAGCAAAGAACTCACCACCGCCGTCCTCTGGCTCAACAGCCGCGACATCAACATCCGGTGCATCAGGCTCCAGCCCTACCGAGCTGACGGGAAGACGCTGATCGACGTCCAACAGGTGATCCCGCTCCCTGAGGCCCAGGAGTACACGATCCGGATCCGGGAGAAGCAGCAGCAGGAACGCCGCAGCCGGTCAGCCCGGTTCTCCGAGGAGTCCCAGCAGGCCTGCGTTGACTACTGGCTGGGGGTGCTCGACGAGCTGACGCCATCCGGCATCCTGGAGCCGGGCATAAAGCCGCCCCGGAAGGAAGATATCCGCTTCAAGGTCGGCTGGCCCGACTTCCACCTCAAGGCCTACTTCAGCCGAGCCTCACCCGAGGGAGGCGTCTGGCTCAGTTGTCGTGGGGACAACGGCTTCGCCAACTACGAGGCCCTGGAGAGTCACCGAGCAGAGATCGAACGGGCCATCGGCGGGGCCCTGAAGTGGACAGCGGACGAGGATCGAGAACAGGGGTCTTTGTTCTCGCCGCTCCCCAGCTTTGACGCCAACGACAAGAGCGACTGGCCCCGGCAGCAGAAGCTGATCGCCGAGGGGGTGCTGCGGTTCTACCGGGGCGTCAAGCCGTTCGTGGAGCCCCTGGTCGGTGCCAAGAACCAGGAGCCGCAGAGGGATTGATCGCCAGTCCGAGAGCCGGACAACGGACCTGCCAGGAACCTTAGGCCGGCAGGGAAGCAGTGGCTGGTATGGCACTGCGACTGAGGCA
>Ga0007796_10000389_pt1 | contig 13698 bp, 13 predicted proteins | sample CryBogmetaGMA0M_FD_60373 | JGI IMG/M metagenome (GOLD analysis project Ga0007796, IMG submission 60373) | Freshwater microbial communities from Crystal Bog, Wisconsin, USA - MA0M | ecosystem: Environmental > Aquatic > Freshwater > Lake | place: Crystal Bog, Wisconsin, USA | collected 2009-07-06 | reverse complement strand
GCGATGCGCCTGTGCTTCGACTGGGTGATGAGCGACGAAAAGACGCGGCATCGGGTCACGCTGCGCCATGGGGCGCTGACTGCGCTGGCCGGTTCGCATGACACCCTGGCCGACGCGGTGCTCACGCTTGATCGCCCGACGCTGGTGGCCATCGTCGAGTCGGGCAGCGATTTTCTGGCGGCGCTCGATGACGGTCGACTGAAGGTCGACGGCGATCGAGCGGCGATGCGCCAGCTGTTTGCCAGTCTCGATGTCTTCGACTTCGGCTTCAACATCGTCGAGCCCTGATATCGGACCCTGAACTCGGGGCGCTATCATCCGCCAACAGACTGATCATCAGAACACGGAGCGAGACGATGGGTACAAGGTTGCAGGGCAAGCGGATTCTGGTCACCGCCGCTGGGCAGGGCATCGGTCGTGCAAGCGTGCTGCAAATGGCGGCTGAGGGTGCGCAGGTCATTGCGACCGACGTGAATCCGGCTTTGCTCAGTGCTTATGCCGGGGTTGCCGGTGTTCAGACCCGTGTGCTCGATGTGCTCAGCGATGCGCAGATTGCCGAGGTGATCGGTGCCCAGCCGCTCGATGTGCTGTTCAACTGCGCGGGCTGGGTGCATCAGGGCGGACTCGAGCAGTGCACCGATGCCGACTGGGACCTCAGCTTCAATCTCAATGTCCGCGCGCAATGGAAAACGATCTCCGCGGTCTTGCCCGGCATGCTGGCGCAGGGCGGCGGCTCGATCATCAACATGGCCTCGATGTGCTCTAGTCTGAAGGGATTCACCAATCGCTTCGCTTATGGCGCGAGCAAGGCCGCCGTCATCGGCTTGACCAAGTCGGTGGCCGCCGACTATGTCGGGCGCGGTATCCGCTGCAACTGCATCTGCCCCGGCACCGTCGATACGCCGAGCCTTGGCGATCGCATCAACGCCTTCGATGATCCCATCGAAGCCCGCAAGATGTTCATTGCCCGCCAGCCGATGGGCCGGCTGGCCACCGCCGAAGAGATTGCCCCGATCGCGGTCTATCTCGCCAGCGACGAATCACTGTTTGCCACCGGCCAGCCGTTCATCGTGGACGGCGGGGCAATGATCTGATCACTCATCTGGAGACACCTACATGAAGCTCGTGCGTTACGGTCAACCCGGCAAGGAAAAGCCCGGTCTCATCGATGCTGACGGCATCCTTCGCGATCTGTCGGGCGTGGTTCCCGACATCGGGCCGGCGCAGCTCTCGCCGAAATCGCTCGCGAAACTCGCGCGGGTCAAGCCTGCGTCGCTGCCGGCGGTGCGCGGCAAGCCGCGTCTGGGTGTGCCCTTTTCGGGCGCCAGCAAATTTGTGGCAATTGGTCTGAATTATTCCGACCATGCGGCCGAGACCGGCAACCCGATCCCCAAGGAGCCGATCGTCTTTCACAAGACCCTCTCGAGCATGCAGGGCGGCAACGATGATGTGATGCTGCCCAAGGGCTCGAAAAAGACCGACTGGGAGGTCGAGCTCGGCATCGTGATCGGGACGCGCGCGCGCAACGTCACCAAGAAAGATGCGCTGTCGCATGTCGCCGGGTATTGCGTGGTCAATGATGTGTCGGAGCGCCATTGGCAGCTCGAGCGCGGCCCGACCTGGGACAAGGGCAAGGGTTTCGATACATTTGGCCCGATCGGCCCTTGGCTCGTTACCGCGGATGAAGTCGGCAACCCCGGTCGGCTCGACATGTGGCTCGACGTCAATGGCCAGTTGCGTCAGCGCGGTAACACCAAAACCATGATCTTCGATTGCGCGACGCTGGTGGCGTATGTCAGCGGCATCTTCACGCTCAATCCGGGCGACATCATCACCACCGGCACGCCACCTGGTGTGGGCACCGGCATGAAACCGCCGCAGTTTCTCAAGGCTGGCGACGTGGTGACACTCGGCATCCAGGGTCTGGGCGAGCAGCGTCAGCTGATCGTCAAGTACGCCTGATCAGGCGCGAGGCTGCCTCATGTCCGACGCTGTTCTGCTGCTCAGCGCGCTTCACGAACCGACGCAAAGTCGGCTCGAGGAGCGCTACACGGTTCATCACCTTTACAGGGCGACCGACAAGGCCGCGCTGCTCGCCTCAATGCGTCAGTGTCCGGTGGTGGTGACCACCGGTGGCCGTGGCATCGATGCGGCCACGATGGCAGCGCTGCCGGGGCTAAAGCTCGTGGCCTGCTTCGGTGTCGGCGTTGATGCGATCGACCTGGCGTATTGCAAGGCCCATGGCATTGCGGTCACCAATACGCCCGACGTCCTGACGGACGATGTGGCCGATCTCGCCATCGCCCTGCTGCTCGCGTCGCTGCGTCAGGTGGTGGCCGGCGATCGTTGGGTGCGTGAGGGCCAGTGGGTGTCGCGTGGCCCGATGCCGATCAACCGGGGGCTGGCAGGGCTGCGTGTCGGCATCGTCGGTCTGGGCCGTATCGGCGCGGCGATTGCGCTGCGCTGCACCGCCTTTCGCACGCAGATCGCCTATCACGGGCCCAACCGCAAGCCGGTCGACTGGCCCTACTACCCCGACCTGCTCGAGCTTGCGCGATGGGCCGATGTGCTGATCGCGGCGAGCCCGGGCGGCGAGTCGACCCGCGGACTGGTGAGTCGCGAGGTGCTCGAGGCCTTGGGCCCGAACGGTCATTTCATCAATATTGCGCGAGGTTCGGTGGTCGATCAGGCGGCGCTGATTGCGCTGCTGAGTTCGGGCGGGCTGGCCGGTGCCGGGCTCGATGTCTTCGACAACGAACCGCATGTGCCTGCCGAACTGATCGCCATGCCGCAGGTGGTCCTGCAGCCGCATCAGGCGAGTGCCACGCGTGGCACCCGAGATGCCATGGGTGGCTTGGTGCTGGACAATCTCGAAGCCTGGTTTGCCGGTAAGCCGCTGGTGACGCCTGTTTGATCGCTGAGCTGCCCTGGGCCCTGATGAGCGAGTCAGGGCGAGTCAGGGCGAGTCAGGCGTCGGGCGGGTGCGGGACGGCAGCGGTATCGGATTCACCCACAGGGCGCGCGACGGCGGCCTCGACATCGGTGGTCGAGAGATCATGCGGGTGGCTCGGCCGGACCGCCCGCGGGTAGCGAAGTGCCGGATCGCCGCGGCCGAACAGATGCCGTGAGAGTTCGGTCAGGGCGCGCTCATAGACATCCCGCTTAAATTCGATGACCGTCTCGAGCGGAATCCAGAAGTCGTGCCAGCGCCAGGCATCGAATTCGGGATGCTCGGAGGCGCGCAAATTGACGTCGGAGTCGTGGCCGGCCAGTCGCAGCAGGAACCAGATCTGCTTCTGTCCGCGATAGTGACTGCGAAAGTCGCGACGTACCCAGGTTCGGGGCACGTCGTAGCGCAGCCAGTCGCGGGTGCGACCCAGGATCCGAACGTGCTCGGGCCTTAGCCCGACTTCTTCGTGGAGCTCGCGATACATCGCCTGTTCGGGCGTTTCGCCGCGCTGGATGCCGCCCTGAGGAAACTGCCACGCATGCTCGCGAATGCGTTTACCCCAGAACACTTCGTCGCGCTGATTGACGAGAATGATCCCGACATTTGGGCGATAGCCATCCTTGTCCAGCATGGTCGAGCCCCTGATCCCTTAAACTCGGCTCGATTATATCGATGAAGCGCAGTCGTCGCGCCCCCAATTCACGCCATGAAAGCCTCCCAGTTTCTGATCTCGACCCTGAAAGAAGCCCCCGCCGATGCCGAGGTGGTCAGCCATCGGCTCATGATGCGGGCCGGCATGATCAAGCGACTGGCGGGTGGCGTCTATACCTACATGCCGATGGGGCTGCGGGTCATCCGTAAGGTCGAGGCGATCATCCGCGACGAAATGAACCGTGCCGGCGCAATCGAGCTGCTGATGCCGGTGATCCAGCCGGCAGAACTCTGGCAGGAGTCGGGGCGATGGGAGCAGTACGGCCCCGAACTGCTGCGCGTCAAGGATCGGCACGGTCGCGATTTCATCGTGCAGCCAACCTCCGAAGAAGTGATCACCGATGTGGCGCGCCAGGAACTGCGCAGCTACCGGCAGATGCCGAAAAATTTCTATCACATCCAGACCAAGTTTCGCGATGAGCGCAGGCCGCGCTTCGGCGTGATGCGCGGGCGTGAATTCACGATGAAGGATGCCTATTCCTTCGACCGCGACCGCAGCTCCGCCCTGGCGAGCTATCAGATCATGTTCGATGCCTACGGTCGGATCTTCGATCGGCTTGGGCTGGCGTTCAGGGCGGTGGCCGCCGATACCGGCGCCATTGGCGGCTCGGCGAGCCACGAGTTTCAGGTGATCGCCGAGACCGGCGAGGACGCGATCGCCTGGTGCCCTGACTCCGGCTATGCCGCCAATGTCGAACTGGCCGAGGCGCTGCCGCTGATTGCCGCGCGCGCCGCGCCCGCGCAGGCACTTGCCTGCACCCCGACGCCCGGCAAGGCGCGCTGCGAAGACGTGGCCGAGCTGCTCGACATTCCGCTCGAGCGCACGGTCAAGTCACTGGTGCTGGCGGTTGATCAGCGCGAGCCCACCAAAGACGGCGACGATTCGGGGGCTGCTGCCCGGATCGTCGGCACGCAGATCTGGTTGCTGCTGATCCGGGGCGACCATGAGCTCAACGAGATCAAGGCCGGCAAGGTGGCAGGGCTGGCGGGGTTTCGCTTTGCGACCGAGGCCGAGATCGTCTCGCATTTCGGCTGTCTGCCGGGCTATCTCGGGCCGATTGGCACGGTCAAGCCGGTGCGTCTGGTGGTCGATCGCACCGTCGCCAACATGAGCGACTTCGTGTGTGGCGCCAATCAGATCGACCATCACTACACCGGCGTGAACTGGGGGCGTGATCTGCCGGTGCCGGGCGAGGGTGGGGTGGTGCTGGCCGATCTGCGCAACGTGGTCGCGGGCGATCCGTCGCCCGATGGGCGCGGCACGCTGTCGATTCAGCGCGGCATCGAGGTCGGGCATGTGTTCTATCTCGGCACCAAGTATTCGTCGGCGATGAACGCGGCCTTCGTCGATGAGGACGGCAAGTCCAAGCCGATCGAGATGGGTTGCTACGGCATCGGTGTGACCCGACTGCCGGCGGCAGCGATTGAGCAGAAATACGACGACAAAGGCATCGTCTGGCCTAAGTCGATCGCACCGTTCGAGGTCGCGATTACGCCGTTAGGCTATTTGCGCTCGGAAAACGTCCGCAGCGCCGCAATCGCTCTGTACGATCAGCTGATGGCGGCGGGCATCGATGTGATTCTCGACGACCGCGATGAGCGGCCGGGCGCGATGTTCGCTGATTGGGAACTGATCGGTGTACCGCTGAGGGTCACGATCGGCGAGCGGGGCCTCAAGGACGGTCAGGTCGAACTCACGGTTCGACGCGGCATGTCCATGACGCTGGCGCCGCTGGCCGGGGCAGCGCAGGCGGTGAAAGACTTGCTCCAGACGTGCTGAGACTACTGCGCAATCATTGTCGAATCTCCCTTTCGTCCCGGCGTGCGCTGAGCGGTGTGGCCTTGCTCGCCGCGGTGTCAGTCTCGCTGCTGGCGACACCCCCTGCGATGGCCGGCGCTCAGGTCAATGAGCAGTTGTCCGATTCGGTGCGCAGCGCGCTGGCTGCAGCGCTTCGTGATCGGTCGCCGCCCGAGCCGCGTTATGTTTCCGGTCTCGAAAAAGTCGACTGGCTCTCCGGCATGGCAGAGCGGCTGCCGGCCCGTCACAAGCCGAGCTATCTCGAGCGCGTCGAGTTCCTGCAGATGGCGCGCTACGAGGCGCAACGTGCCGGCCTTGATCCGCAACTGGTGCTCGGTCTGATCGAGGTCGAAAGCAATTTCAGGCGCCATGCCATCTCGAGCGCAGGCGCCCGCGGCTACATGCAGGTCATGCCCTTCTGGACCCGCGAAATCGGCGACGGCAATCCGGCAGGGCTCTTCGATTCGCGAACCAATCTGCGGTATGGCTGCGTGATCCTGCGCCATTACATTGATATCGAACGCGGCGATCTCTATCGGGCGCTGGGTCGATACAACGGCAGTCTTGGTCGTCCCGAGTACCCCAATCTGGTTCTGGCCGCCTGGCGGCGCTGGAACTACGACACCGGTCGTGTCCTGAAAGTCCAGCAAGCTGCAGTGTCGCCCGCCTCCACGCCTGCCTCCGCGCCTGCCTCCACGCCGGCATTGACACCGACCGCCAGCCTCGGCCCGGTGGCCAGCCGCTAGCTCAGCCCAGAACCGCGACGGTAAAGCGCGAGACACAGACCAGCCGCTTGGCCTCGTCGCGAATCTCGATCTGCCATACATGGGTGGTGCGGCCGATATGGATCGGCCGGCACACGCCGATCACCCAGCCTTCGGTGACCGACCGGATGTGATTGGCATTGATGTCGAGCCCGACGGGTCGCTGACCCGGGGGCAGACACAGCGCGGCGGCGACACTCCCGAGTGTTTCGGCCAGCACGACCGACGAGCCGCCATGCAGGATGCCGGCCGGCTGCTTGGTGCGGGCATCGACCGGCATTCGCGCACTCAGCATGTCCGGGGCGATCTCCAGAAACTCGATGCCGAGATGGTCGACGATCGTGCCGGCCTGCCGAGCCTGCAGCTCTTTCAGGTCGACGAGACGGATGGTGCGCGGGGCGCGCTCGGTATCCGAGGCAGGCAAGGCAGGGGTGGCGCTGGCAGGCGGTTGGCGGTCGGTCATGGCACAGTGGGAGGATCTCGATGGAATGCCGATCTTAACCGCTCTCTTTTTTGACCTCGACCATGACACGACCCGTCTATCGCCATTACGACCAGAGCGCGCTCGATGCGCAGTACAACAATCGCCAGAAGGTGCCGGGTTTTGAGGTCACTATCGACCAGCGAAAGGCCGATGGCGAACGCGCTCGCCGCACGCTCGCACCGCGTCTTGATGTCCGCTATGGCCCGGGCGCGGAGGATCTGCTCAATGTTTTTCCGGCAGCAGCCCCCGGCCCCGCGCCGGTGCTGGTCTTCATCCATGGCGGCTACTGGATGGCGCTCGGCAAGGACTCGACCGATTACGTCGCCCTCGGCCTGGTGCCCCACGGTGTGGCGGTGGTCAATATCGACTACACCCTGATGCCGAAGGTGCGAATGGACGAGGTGGTGCAGCAGGCCCGCACGGCCGTGGCCTGGACGCTTGCCAACGCGGCGTCTTTCGGCGGCGATCCGCGTCGGGTCTGGGTGGCGGGGCATTCGGCCGGCGGCCATCTGAGCATGGCGGTGGCAGCGACCGACTGGGCCATGCACCGCGCGCTGCCGCCCGGCCTCGCGCCGGCTGGCGGCTTTTCCTTCAGCGGGCTGCATGACCTCGAGCCGATCAGGCACTGCTACTTGAACGACACGCTGGCGATGAACGATGCCGAAGCCCGGCGAAACAGCCCGATCCTGATGAGCGCTCCGGCTCGGGGCGACTGGACGCTTCGGGTTGGCGGCCTCGAGGGCCCGGAATATCTGCGCCAGGCAAGCGACCTTGCCGCGGCCTGGGGCTCTAACGGCATCCGGCGCGTCAGGGTTGAAGTGGTGAGCGATGCCGATCATTTTTCGATCGTCGCGCCGCTGGCGGACCCTGCGTCAGCGCTGGTCGGCGAGCTGCTTGAAACGATGGGCGGGCGTCAATCACGCTGAACTTCGCGGCCTTAGTTCGCGGCTTGGCGCATGCGGCTTCGAATTCGTCTCAGCCGATCAGCTTGCCCGGATTCATGATGCCCAGCGGATCGAAGGCATCCTTGATCGTGCGCATCAGGGCGAGTTCGACCGGCGACTTGTAGCGCAGCATCTCGTCGCGCCTGAGCACACCGATGCCGTGCTCCGCCGAGATCGAGCCCGAGTTGGCCGCGACCGCGTCGTGCACCAGGGCATTGATGTCGTCCTGCATCGCCAGAAACGTGTCTTCATTCATGCCCAGCGGCGGCGAGACGTTGTAGTGCAGATTGCCGTCGCCCAGATGCCCGAAGACCACCATGCGCACCCCCGGAAACTGCCGGGCCAGCGCGGCGTCGGTGGCGGCAACGAAATCGCCGATCGATGAGATCGGCACCGAGATGTCGTGCTTGATGTTCTTGCCCTCGGCGGCCTGCGCTTCCGAGATGTTCTCGCGCAGCGCCCAGAACCTGCGCGATTGGGCGATTGACTGCGCAATCAGGGCATCGGCGATCAGCCCCGACTCGAAGGCCTGCTCCATCAGGGCATCGAAGCGCTCGGTCGCATGTGCCTCGCTTTGCGAATCGGAGGATTCGAGCAGCACGCACCAGGGGTGCGGTGCCTCGAAGGGTGCCGCGCAATCGGTGAAGTGACGCGCGACCAGCGACAGGCACATCTGCGACATCAGCTCGAATCCGGTGAGCGCCGGCCCGAGCATCGACTGTGCAAGCTCAAGCAGCTTGAGCGCGGCATGGGGCGAGGCCAGCGCGGCCAGTGCGGTGACCTGGGCGGCCGGCTTGGGAAAGAGCTTGAGCGTGGCGGCGGTGATGACGCCGAGCGTGCCTTCGGAGCCGATGAACAGATCGCGCAGGTCGTAGCCGGTGTTGTCCTTGCGCAGGCCGCGCAGGCCGTGCCAGATCTCGCCGCGGGCGGTGACCACCTCCAGGCCCAGGCACAGCTCGCGGGCATTGCCATAGCGCAACACGCCGGTGCCGCCGGCATTGGTCGAGAGATTGCCCCCGATGGTGCAGCTGCCCTGTGCGGCCAGCGACAGTGGAAAGAGCCGCCCTGCGGCGTCGGCGGCCGATTGCGCGGTGGCCAGCACCACGCCGGCCTCGGCGGTGAGGGTGTTGTTGATCGGATCGATGGCGCGGATGCGGTTCATGCGGGCCAGCGACAGGACCACCGCCGTGCCCGAGTCGTCGGGCACCGATCCGCCAGTCAGCCCTGTGTTGCCCCCCTGGGGCACGAGCGGGACGCGCTGCTCGGCACACCAGCCCACGAGTCGGGCGACCTCCTCTACATGTGAAGGCTGCACCACCGCGCGGGCGCGGCCGACATAACGCTTGCGCCAGTCGAGCAGGAAGGGGGCGGTGTCGGCGGGGTCGGTCAGGACGCGGCCGATATCGGCAGGCAGATCGAGCGGATTCATCCCCGGATTATGCCCGCGACAAAGTGTGACCAAAGTCATGTCGGTTGGCGTTACACAGGACCTGAGTCAAGCGCGACTTGTGTCGACGATGTCTTGGGCTGGATGTGACTGATGTCGCGTTTGCGAACCCGCGGGTGATATCGATCACAAAAAAGCGTGTCGGATTTGGGGGTGGTCGCGGGATTGCGTGGAAGACACCTAACCCTTCTCGGGGCCAGGTTTTCACTCTCTCGTTGTAACCATTTCCTCAAGGACACTGTCATGACCCAGCATTTTCTGACCCGCATCGCCGCATCGGTGGCGATTGCAAGCGCATCGATGGCGGCTTCGGCCGGTGTGATCGATTTCACGTCGAATGCCTGGAGCGGCGCGAACGGTGTCAACAGCTACAGCATAAATGGTGTGACGCTCACGGCCCTGCCAAATGGACCGTTGAATCTGCAGCGTTTGACCTTTAACGCAGGTTCCTGTGGCAACACCCTGGTTGGACTGGCTTGCCAGGGTGCCGGCATCGGCGTCGGCCCCGTCGACCCGACCCAGATCAATGTCCTGCCTGAAGCCTTGCGTGTCGGTTTCAGCAGCGCGCAGTCGATCTGGGGCGTCGATTTTCTGAAGTTCGTCTCGACGACCGGGTTCCTGGGCTACAGCGAGCAGATGCAGATCCGGGCGTCGACTGACGGCACGAGCTTCGGTGCCTGGCAGAGTTTCACCGCACCCAACCCGAGCGCGACCGGCGGCTACTATTCGGCCAACTTCCGTGCCGACAATGTGCTGGCGCTGGAGATTGCCGGGAATACCTTCGGCCTGAATGTGTTGAGCGCTGCCTCGCTCGCACGCATTACCGTTCCGGTTCCGGCCACGCTGCCCCTGATCGGCCTCGGTCTGGCAGCCTTCGGTGGTCTGAGCCTGCGTCGTCGCTCGGCCTGATTGACGGATGCCCGGACGGCTGCGCCTCAGTCAGCGCATGCCGCCGGGCATCATTCCTTTCATGCCCCGCATCATCTTTGCCAGCCCGCCCTTTTGCATCTTCTTCATCATCGCCTGCATCTGGTCGAACTGCGCCAGCATGCGGTTGACGTCCTGCACCTGAACCCCGGCACCGACCGCGATGCGCCGCTTGCGGCTGGCCTTGATGAGCTCGGGCTTGGTCCGCTCTGCCGGCGTCATCGAGTGAATGATGCCCTGCATGCGCCGGATATCTTTTTCGGCGCGGGTCATGTCGGCCTGGCCGGCTGCCGCCTGCATCTGCGCCGGCAGCTTGTCCATCAATGACGACAGGCCGCCCATCTTTTTCATCTGGCTGATCTGGGCGAGGAAGTCGTTCAGATCGAATCGGCTGCCACCCTTGAGTTTTTCGGCGAGGCCTTTGGCGGCCTCATGGTCGACGCTGGCCTGCGCCTGCTCGACCAGGGCGAGGATGTCGCCCATGCCGAGGATGCGGTTGGCCATGCGGTCGGGATGAAAGGCATCGAGCCCGTCGAGCTTTTCGCCGGTGCCCACGAACTTGATCGGGCAGCCCGTGATCGCCTTGACCGAAAGCGCTGCGCCGCCGCGTGAATCGCCGTCGAGTTTGGTCAGCACCACGCCGGTCAGCGGCACCGCGTCTTTAAAGGCGCGCGCGGTATTGACCGCATCCTGGCCCTGCATTGCGTCGACCACGAAGAGCGTCTCGATCGGCTTGAGCGCGCCATGCAGCGCGGCGATCTCGGCCATCATCGCCTCGTCGATACCGAGGCGTCCGGCGGTGTCGACCAGCACCACATCGTGATAGTGATTGCGCGCCCACAGCACCGCGGCTTGCGCGATATCGAGCGGCTTCTGGTCGGGGGTCGACGCAAAGAAGTCGGCGCCGGCCTGCGCGGTGACGGTCTTGAGCTGGTCGATGGCGGCCGGTCGGTAGACGTCGCACGAGACCGTCAGCACCTTCTTTTTCTTTTGCTCGCGCAGCCACTTGGCCAGTTTGCCGACGGTAGTGGTCTTTCCCGCGCCCTGCAGGCCGGCCATCAGGATGATTGCGGGGGGCTGGGTCGCGAAATTGAGTTCGGCAGTTGTGCCGCCGATGAGTGCAGTGAGCTCATCATGGACCACACCCACCAGCGCCTGGCCGGGCGACAGGCTGGCCAGCACCTCCTGGCCAAGCGCCTTCTCACGCACTTTGGCGATGAAGTCGCGCACCACCGGCAGCGCCACATCGGCCTCGAGCAGCGCGATGCGGATCTCGCGCAGCATCTCCTGGGTATTGGCTTCGGTGAGGCGCGCTTCGCCGCGCATCGTTTTGACGACACGGGCAAGCCGCTGGGAGAGATTGTCGAACATGGGCCTGCGCTACACTTCCAACACGATGATCGAACCCATTGTACTGATTCTGTTTTTTGTACCGGCGGTGCTCTATGCGGCAGCGTGGGTAGCTTCGCGCAAGTCGGCCAGCCTGACCGCAAAAAGTCATGACGCTGCGGTGGGCGCGCAAGGCGCCCCGCGCCCCGATTGGTTGCTGCTGATTGCCATTGTGCTGCATGGCGCCACGCTCGCATGGCCCTGGGACGACGGCGGCTTTCGCTTCGGCTTTGCCAAGGCGCTGTCGGCCATGCTCTGGATCGGTCTGGTGATGCTGTGGTTCGAAAGCCGCAAGGTGCATCTGGTGGCGATGCGCCTGATGCTGCTGCCGCTGGCCATCATCACGCTGCTGTTGCCGCTGGCCTATCCGGGCGCCGACTTCGGCGAGCTGTCGCACCGTCCGCTTTTCGTGCCGCATCTGCTGGCCGGCACGCTCGCTTATGGCGTGCTGATGCTCGGTGCGCTCAATGCCGTGCTGATGCTCGGTGTGCAGCGCGACCTTCAGCGTCCGATCACTGCCGCGCCGCAGGGTGCGATGTCGCGCTTTCTGGGGCAGTTGCCGCCGCTGATGGTCCTTGAGCGGGTCCTTTTTCACTTCATCGGCGTGGGCTTCGTGCTGCTGCTGATCACTACGCTGAGCGGGATGCTGTTTTCAGAGCAGGTCTTCGGACGACCTTTCGTGCTCGAACACAAGACCCTCTTTTCGCTGATTTCACTGGTGTTTTTCGGCGTGCTGCTGGCGGGCCGTGCGACCCGGGGCTGGCGCGGACGCATCGCCATGCGTTTTACGATCGGCGGGTTCATCCTGCTGTTGCTGGCCTATGTCGGCAGCCGCTTCGTGCTCGAGGTGGTGCTGCATCGTTTCTGATCTGACGCGTCGTTCGCGCCCCGAGGAGGTCTGACATGGGCAAGTTGCTGGGATGGGTGCTGGTCGGCTTGCTGGTGTGGGTCGTCTGGCGTTTCATGGTGATCAGCAAGCGCCGGGCCGAACGGGCCAATGCGGGCGCTTCCGGCGGCGAGTCGGCCGGTGGCGACACCTCGTCCACCAGCCAGGGCGTGCGCCGCGATACACCTGTGACCGACAAGACGCCGGTGATGATGATGCAGTGTGTGGTCTGTGGCGTGCATCTGCCGTCGACCGAAGCGCTTTTTTCCGGCGGAAAAGTGTTTTGCAGCGAGGCGCACCGAAACCAGGGTCCGCCCGCGCACGCCGGCACTGCGGCGCGACGGGACGAGTCCTGACGTGCCCCTGCAGGCTCAGGGCAGCGACTCTCGCCTGAGCGGTTACTGGCGATCGCTGCGTTATTTTTCGCTCGCCAGGGTGGTGGTGGCGGGGGTGTTGCTAGGCTATCTGCATCTGGCACGCAGCGCCTTCGGCATCGGGTCAGGCGTCGACGGCAAGGTCTTTGTGGTCACTGCGATCGGCTACATGGTCGCTGCGATCGTGCTGCTGCTGGTCTCAAGACCCGGACGACTTCGCCTCGAAGCACTGGTCTTCATTCAGGTGACGGTCGATCTGATCGCACTGGCCATTCTCATCTATGCCAGCCGGGGCGTTCTGGACGGCCTGGCCGTGCTGCTGGTGCTGCCCAATGCCGGTGCGGCCATCCTGATCGGTCGGCGGCCCTCGCTGTTCTTTGCCGCCCTGGCAGCGATCGCCCTGATGCTGATCGCGGTCTTCCAGTGGCTGCGCGGCGAAGCGACTGAAGTCGCGATCGCCCAGGCCGGACTGATCGGTGCAGCGCTGCTCGCCACGGTGCTGATCGTCGGTCGTCTCGCGTCTTCGCTGGCCGCCCAGGAGCGACTGGCTGCCCGGCGCGGCGAAGACCTGCGCAACCAGCTCGCCGTGACCCAGGCCGTGATCAGCGAACTGCATGACGGGGTGCTGGTACTGAGCGAGCAGGGCGAGGTGCGCGCCATCAACCGGTCGGCCAGGGTGATGCTGGCGGCGGTCGACGGCGACGACGCGCTGCCGGGCCTGCCATCGCTCTGGTCGGCGCTGCGCCAGCCGGAGAGCATCGAGCGGTCGCCGTCGCTGATTGTGAGCCCCGATTCAAACGGTGAGAGCGACGATATGCGGCCGATGTCGGGCGGTCGCGCGGTCACGTTTTCGGTGGCACCTGGAACGAATCAGCCGGAGCGACTGCTGCGGGCGCGCCAGTTGGAATCTACCGGTGATGGCCGCGATACCGTGGTGGTCGTCGAAGACATCGGACGGCTCGAACGCCGGGCTCAGCAGCTCAAGCTCGCGTCGATGGGGCGCTGCCGGTGGTGCGCGACTTCA